>Ga0114966_10000926_pt1 | contig 27595 bp, 17 predicted proteins | sample M_130207_XF_Meta_FD_87029 | JGI IMG/M metagenome (GOLD analysis project Ga0114966, IMG submission 87029) | Freshwater microbial communities from Lake Montjoie, Canada to study carbon cycling - M_130207_XF_MetaG | ecosystem: Environmental > Aquatic > Freshwater > Lake | place: Lake Montjoie... | reverse complement strand
GTTTTTGTGTTGATCGTTTCATCACGTTCATCGTGTTAGGAGTTTGCATGGTCCCAAGTAAGAATTGGGAAAAGGAACGATGTCGGCTGAAGTTCTTGTCGTGATGGAGTTCTACGACGCAGACCAAACGCAACGAAATGCGTTTACAGCCCAGTTCAGTGCGAGGCGTAGGAAACACCATCCGGCGCTCGCAAATGCTTACTTCACTGAGTTTGAGGATGGATACGAAGACGAAGCGATGGTTGCGGTGAGTGAGCTCGACATGGGTCGAGCAGCTCAGATCGCCGGAATGGAACGGTGGGACGCTACGTGCATCGTGGGCGAACCCGGCTGGCTCCCTGAGACCGCTTGTTGTGCCTGAGAGTTCGATGTGAATCGAGTTCCCTGAGTTTTTGAAATGACGAAGGCCGGATGACTTGCGGGTCATCCGGCCTTCGTCATTTTGGGGCATAAGCTCAGGCGAGCCGCCTGAGCTACGGGTTGCAGCCAGCCCGATCACTTCGCGTATTCGACCACGCGCGTCTCACGCAGCACGGTGACTTTGACTTCGCCGGGATAGGTCAGATTGGCTTCGATCGCCGCTGCCATGTCGCGACAGAGACGTGCGGCTTCGCGATCGTTGATTTCCTGCGGATTCACCACCACGCGAATCTCGCGACCGGCTTGGACCGCGAATGCTTGTTCGACGCCGGGGAAGCCACAGACCAGCGTTTCGAGTTCTTCCAAGCGGCGGACATATTTTTCGAGCGTCTCGCGCCGCGCTCCCGGTCTCGAAGCGGAACACGCATCGGCGGCGGCGACCAGCACCGTGTAGATGTAGTCCGGTCGGATGTCGTCGTGATGGCCGAGCGCCGCGTGAACGACCTCGCCCTTCTCGCCGTAGCGTTTGAGCAACTCGGCTCCGACTGCCGGATGACCGCCCTCCATCTCGTGATCGGCCGCTTTGCCAAGGTCATGCAGGAACCCGCAACGTCGTGCGAGGTTGCCATTCAATCCCAATTGTTCGGCCATCAAGCCGGTCAGGTGCGCGACCTCAATTGAGTGACGCAGCACGTTCTGGCTGTAACTCGTCCGGAAGTGCAATCGGCCCATGAAGTCGAGCAGTTTTTCATGCAGATTCGGCACGTCGGCCTCTTGCGCCGCTTCGGTTCCTTGGCGACGGATGAACGCTTCCATCTCCTTCTGTGTTTCCAACACGACTTCGTCGATGCGCGTCGGATGGATGCGGCCATCTTGAATCAGTTTGACCAGCGCCTGCTTGGCCGTTTCTCGTCGCACGCTGTCGAACGCCGAGACCACCACGACGCCGGGCGTGTCATCGACAATGACATCGACGCCGGTCGCCTTCTCGAACGCGCGGATGTTGCGCCCCTCGCGGCCGATGATCCGACCTTTCATCTCGTCGCTCGGGATGTCGATCGTGGAGACCGTCGATTCGGACGTGTGTGCCGACGCATAGCGTTGGATCGACATGCCGATGATTTCGCGAGCCATTCGCTCGGACTGCTGCTTCAGATCGGCTTCCTGCTTCAGGATCAGCGCACCGGTTTCGTTCTTCAGTTCGCGCTCAAGCTGTCCGAGCAAGAGGTCGGTCGCAGTCTTCTGGTCGAGACCACTGATTTTGTACAGCTGTTCCTGCGCCTGCTTGGCACTCTTATCGAGTTCCTTCTCTTTCGCATCGACGACTTTGTTTCGCTCGACCAGCTTCTGCTGAGTCGTTTCGAGCATCCGCTCTTTTTTGGCGATGTCGTCCTGTTGTTCCTTGAGACTCGCCCCTCGCTTGTCGAGTTGACGCTCTTGGTTTCGCAGTTCGTCGCGTGCGACATTCAGCTCCTTGTCGGCCGCCTCGCGCCGTCGCAACCCCTCTTCTTTCGCGGTCAGCTCGGCGGTCTTGACGAGGTTCTCGCCCTCACGCTTAGCCTGCGCGACGATCTCGTCGCGCGTCTTGAATGCCGTTCCCCGAATGGTTCGCTCGGCGATAAAGCCGACTGCACAGCCCAAGATCAAACCCAGCACGGCCCCGATCAGATACTCCATTGCTCGACTCCCGAATGTCTGTTCCGGAGACGCCAACTCACCACCGCGCGCGGAGGGAGCATGGTCAACAGAGGCACCGTCAAACCTGGGCACGAAGCCACAGACCGACTGCTGGAGCGAGTGGTTGTCGAGAGAGAAGATCAGTTGCGATGAGTGGCACGCGATGGAAGAGAAGCCATCACGAGAGAGGCCGACGAACGCCAAGCAACCCATGTCAGGAGCAATCGGTTCGCAAGCAGCCCATTTGCAAGCAGCCGGTCCCCACGGGGATTCACTCCCCACCAGCGGGCGACACTTGCCAGCCAAGAGGCGTCGCACGAATTGACTCGTTTGCGCAGCGCAACCCGATCCGTTACCAGCAAAGCTGGAACGATGGAGCAGACACGGCGCAGAGCTTCGTGAACACGGCCGATCAGCCACGCCACCAAGCAGAGCAACTCGCCGAGGAAGGAAAACATCCTGGCTCTTTCACACAACAAATCATCACGCAGGAAAATGTCAGTGCGTCTCGAATGAGGGCACCTTCAACAAACCATTCGGCTCCGAGCCCCCATTGACCCGGCGATCTCACGGAGAAGTGTTCTTGACGAAAACGTCCCGAAGGATCGGCCGGCATGGTATCAGGTGACGCCACCCATGCAACTCAGCCCCTCAACGCACTTTGCTACCTGAGGAAAAACGTAGAGTAAGCGTCTCGCTTGCCCGTCAATGGCATTGCAGAAGCGGCAAGCGAGACGCTTACCCGACCTGATTTCAACAGGCTCTTAATCCCTCTTTGCGCGTTGCGGTCGTCCACGCGTGTTTGTGATATTCTCCGCCCCGCTTGATGGATCGTTGCCGACGGCCCCCCCTGCTTGTTGAATGGATACAACTCAATGACCGAACCGACTGTCCCCGAAGCCCCCCTTTCTGCGGGCGACGTTCTCGCGGCTGTGCCCGAGACGCCGACGGCGGTCCCTACGAACAGCGGTCCTTCCAAGAAGCCACCTGTCCTCGACGGCAAAGTCTGGGTCGGCTTCGATCTCGGCGGGACAAAGATGAGTGCAGTGTTGTTTGATCGCAAGTTTGATGCGATCGCGCGGCGCAAGAAGAAGACACGCGGAGCCGATGGCGTGGAGGCGGGACTCGAACGAATTCGATCGGCGATCGACAAGCTGCTCGAAGAGTCACAAGTTCCGCGCGATCGTTTGGGCGGGATCGGCATTGGCTGTCCAGGGCCGCTCGATCTCGATGAAGGAGTGATTCTCGAACTTCCCAACCTCGGTTGGAAAAATGTACCGCTGAAGAAGCTGCTTGAGAAAGAATTCGGTTGTCCGGTCTTCCTCAGCAACGATGTCGATGCGGGGGTTTATGGCGAGTACCGTTTCGGCGCGGCGGTCGGCGCGAGAACGGTTCTCGGTGTCTTTCCTGGCACGGGGATTGGCGGCGGGTTGGTCTACAATGACAGCATTTATCGCGGAAAACGAACGAGTTGCATGGAGATCGGTCACGTCTTGGTTGTGCCCGACGGCCCGTTGTGCGGCTGTGGGCGACGCGGTTGTCTGGAAACCGTGGCCAGCCGTTTGGCGATGTCGGCCGAGATCGCGAAGGCGGCCTATCGCGGGCAGGCTCCCAATATTCTGCGGATCGCCGGCACGGACCTCGCCAACATTCGCAGCGGCACGATCAAGGAGGCCATTGAGAAAGGGGACGAGGTCGTCGATCAAATCGTGCGTGATGGCGCAAGACATCTTGGGACCGCGATCGCGGGTGCGGTGAACCTGCTGCTTCCGGATGTCATTGTGCTTGGCGGTGGTCTGGTGGAAGCATTGCCAAAGCTGTATTTGGATGAAGTCGGCAAGACGATTATCAAACACATCATGCCCTCGTTTCAAAAGACCTACGAGTTGAAAGTCGCCAAGCTCGGCGACGACGCCGGTGCGATGGGAGCCGCCGCGTGGGCCAGACGCTGCGCCGAGCAATAGGGAGTGAGACGATGCCAGCCGACACCGACACCACCACCACTCGCAATCCGAACGCTCGCCCTGCGGCGGTGATCGACATTGGGACCACATCGATCCGGATGGCGATCGCCGAGATCGACGATCTCGCCAACGTGCGGCTCCTTTCGGCGCTGTCGCAGGCGGTGACGCTCGGCAAGGACACGTTTACGCGCGGGTCGATCGAGAAGAACACGATTGAAGAGTGCGTGCGCGTTCTCAAGAGTTACAAACGTGTCCTCGCCGAGTACGGAATCGAACGGCCCGAGCAGGTCCGCGTGGTGGCAACGAGTGCCGTGCGTGAGGCGCTCAACAGGCTCGGTTTTCTCGACCGCATCTACACGGCGACCGGCATTCAAGTTGTGCCGATCGACGAAGCGGAAGTGAACCGGATTACGTACCTCGGCATCCAACCCCTGCTGCGACTCGACCCGCAGTTGGCAGGCGCGCGCACCGTCATTACCGAGGTCGGCGGCGGCAGCACCGAGCTGCTGCAAGTCCAGAATGCCGACGTGTTGTTCGCCCACACGTACCGACTCGGCTCGCTGCGTCTCCGCGAAACGATCGAAGCGTATCAGTCGTCCCAAGTCGCCACACGGCGATTGATGGAGACGCAAATCCAGCGTGTGATCGATCAAATCTTGCAGCAGGTCCCCCCCGAACAGGCTCAGGAAATGGTGACGCTTGGCGGCGACATGCGATTCGCCGCCGGACAGATCATTCCCGAATGGGACCCGGACAAGCTCACTCGCATCCCGCTGAGTGACCTCGAAGAACTGACGGACACCGTGCTGTCGCTCAACGAAGACAAGCTCGTTCACAAGTATCACATCACGTTCCCCGATGCCGGTACGTTGGGTCCGGCTCTGCTCGCGTACGTCATGCTGGCGAGGGCGTTCGAGTTGAAGCAGGTCATCGTCGCGAGCATCAATTTGCGCGACGGGCTGCTCAAAGAGATGGCGACGCGCGGCGGCTGGAACGAAGACTTCAGCAACCAAGTCATCCGTTCGGCAATCGACCTCGGCCGCAAGTTCGACTTCGACGAACCTCATGCCCGACAAGTCTCGAAGCTGTGCAAGATCCTGTTCCAAGGACTGCGCGACGAACACCAACTGGCCCCGCGTTTCGAGTTGCTCCTCTGCGTCGCCGCGTTGCTGCACGAGATCGGACAGTTCATCAGTACCGGCAGCTACCACAAACACACGATGTATCTGATCCAACACAGCGAGCTGTTCGGGCTGAGTCGCGCCGACGTGCAACTCGTCGCGCTCACGGCCCGCTATCACAGACGCTCGTCTCCGAAACCCATTCACACGGTCTTCACCACGCTCAACCGAGACCAGCGGATCGCCGTCGTGAAGATGGCCGCGATGCTCCGCATTGCCGACGCATTGGAAGCCTCACGCGGCCAGCGACTGCACGAACTGAAGTTCTCGCGCGAAGGAGGCCGCCTCGTGATTGCGATCCCGCAAGTCGAAGACCTCAGTCTCGAACAACTCGCTCTCAAACAATCCGGCTCACTGTTTGAGGAGACCTTCGGAATGCCGGTGCTACTGAGGAAAGTTCGATAAGTAGACCCGCTCAAGAATTTCAGTAGGTGAGCCGGGTGGCGTCAGCCCAATGGCACTCTATGAATGAAGAGTCCGGGGGCTGACGCCACCCGGCTCACCTGTACAACTTGCTCGACGGATCTATTTAGGCGAGCGGGGTAGCGTCAATTCAATGGCACTCACTTTGGGCCGAATGTAGAAGACACTCTCTGAGTGCCCTAGTTTCTCCGCCTTGCAGAGGACACAGTACTCGCTGAGTGCTGGCGACATTCAGCATGAGTGCCATTGGCCGTCAGCTCCTTTCAAACAACAACCGTGCCCTAGCAACCGAGGAACCCGCCTTGACTACCGGTGAGCAGAATTCCGGCCAGCCTTCATCGCCGCTCATCATTGCGCGGCGATTGGCGATGGCGTTTGATGCTGAGCGTGTCGTGATTCGAGAGGTCACGTGTAGCGTACAGGCGGGGGAGTTCGTCGCGATCTTGGGGCCTTCTGGTTGCGGCAAATCGACATTGTTGAGGCTCATCGCGGGACTGATACCTCATACGGCGGGTGAACTGACGGTGGCGGGACAAGCGCCCGCCGTCGCGCGCCGGTCGTCGCAGAATGTGGCGTTCGTCTTTCAAGAACCGAACCTGCTGCCGTGGCGCACCGTCGCCGACAACATCGGCCTGCCGCTCGAACTGCGGGGCGTCGCACGCGACGAACTCAAACAGCAGGTGGAGCGAAGTCTGTCTCTGATCGGCCTCACTCCGGAAGACGCCCTCAAACAGCCGCGCGCGCTGTCGGGTGGGATGCGGATGCGAGTTTCACTCGCGCGGGCCTTGGTCACGCAGCCGGATGTGCTGCTCCTCGACGAGCCTTTCGCGGCGCTCGATGACGTGCTGCGGCAACAGCTCAACGAGGAGCTGGTGCGGATCTGGATGGCCCGCCATTGGACGGGACTGTTCGTGACGCACAACGTGGCGGAAGCGGTGTTCCTCGCGCAACGGGTCCTCGTGATGAGCCAGCGGCCGGGAACGATTGTGGCCGACGTGCGCGTGCCGTTCGGCTATCCGCGCGAACCGGCGTTGCGAGCCACGCCCGATTTCGCGCGGCTGTGTGGCGAGTTATCGGCAACGCTGCGCGAGTCGTTTCACCCCATTTCGTAGCTCAGGCGGCGCGCCTGAGCTACGAAATGCCGCCGCCCAACAAATCATCGCCATTGCCGTTTATGGGCTGCAAATGGCCACGTAGCGTCGGACCGCTTCGGCCATACCCAGTTCGAGAGCGTCGGCGATGAGGGCGTGGCCGATGGAGACCTCTTGGACGTGAGGGACTTGCGACAGGAAGTCGCTCAAATTGTCGAGGTTGAGGTCGTGACCTGCGTTCACACCGAGGCCGTTCGAGCGCGCGGCCCGAGCAGCGGCGGCGTACTGTGCGATCGAGGCGGCTCGCGCGGCGGTCGGGAACGCGACGGCATAAGGCTCGGTGTAGAGTTCGATGCGATGCGCTCCCGTCGCGAGGACGAGTGAGATCGCCTCAGGATCGGGGTCCATGAACAGAGAGACTCGGATTCCGGCGGCACGCAGCGGCGGGATGATGCGTTGCAACAGATCGCCGTGAGCGGCAACGTCCCAACCATGGTCCGAGGTCTTCTGGTCGGGAGCATCCGGGACGAGCGTACATTGCTCGGGATGAACCTCGTGGACGAGCCGCAGGAAATCGTCGGTCGGATAACCTTCGATGTTGAACTCGACCTGAAGCTGCTGCGTGAGGAGCCGCAACTCGCGGACATCGCTCGGTCGCGTGTGTCGCTCGTTGGGCCGAGGATGCACGGTGATCCCGGCCGCTCCCGCCGCAACACAAAGTCGCGCCATGCGGCCGATGTCGGGCAGTCCGTTGTCGCGCGTGTTGCGCAATAGAGCGATCTTGTTGAGGTTGGCGCTGAAGGCTGTCATGTGAAAACGGCTTGTGGTTATTGAGAAAGTGAATGCGGCAACTAACGAGCGAACCCTAATGGGGGCACCCGCTCGGAAGTCTAATGTACCGATGCAAGTCGCGTGAATCTCGTCGCGAACTACCCAGCTTCGGAAGGGGTTCCTAGAATCCCCGACCCGCTACTCTCGGCGGTGTGCTGTGATTCTGTGTTTTCCTGTATGCATGGACGCGATCTTGGCGAAGAAAGCTCAAAAGCCTGTTGATTCTGGTCCTGTTGATGACGGACTCGTCGATCCCGGCCCGAGCAGTCCCGCGCCCGAAAAGTCTGCTCCCTCGAAGACTCGTGCCAAGGCCGCTGCCCCAAGTTCGACCGCCGCGGATCAGCCCGAGAAGCCCGCGCTCAAGAAGTCGCCGGCTTCCAAGAAGTCCGCAGCGAAGCCGCTCGAGGGGACGGTGCCTCAGTCCGAGGACGCTGCTTCCAATCTCAGCGCGTCGCTGTCAGAAACCAAGGCGGCGAAGATCGCGATCGTGAAGTCTGACGGGGTGATCGATCCCGTGTGGGACGCTGCTGTCGAAGAGGAGACTCAGCGACTCGGACGTTTCGTGTGGGGGCATCTCGGTCGGCGACGGCCCTCGATTTTTGAACGGCGTTGGTGGGATGACCGGATCATGGCGGCCGCGATGGCCGATGAGTCGCTCAAGGTGCAAATGTTTCGGTTCGTCGATGTGCTGCCGCGATTGAAGACGCATCGCGATGTGACGCGGCACTTGCAGGAATACTTTCACGAGGTGAAAGAACACCTGCCGTTTGCCGTGGAGATGGTGCGGTTCGGCGTCGAACATCTGTCGCCGGAATCGGTTCTCTCGCGGGCTTTGGCATACAACGCGCGGGCCAACGCGGCTCGCATGGCCCGGCGGTTCATCGCGGGGTCGAGTGTCAGCGAAGTTCTGACTGCGGTGACATCACTCCGTAAACAGGGACTGGCGTTCACGCTCGATCTGCTCGGCGAAGCGGTCATTAGCGAGCCGGAGGCTGAGGCGTACCAACGCTCGTATCTCGATCTGATCGACGGGTTGGCTCCGGTGATCAATGCGTGGCCGGAGTCTTCGCTGGCGGACTGCGATCATCAGGGGCCGGTCCCGCGCGTGAATGTGTCGATCAAGTTGTCGGCCCTCGTCAGCCACTTCCGTCCGGCGGATGCCAAAGGAACGACGGCCGCCGTTCAAGAGCGGCTGCGGCCGTTGATGCGCAAGGCACGCGAGAACCATGCGTATCTGCACGTCGATATGGAACAGTACTCGTACAAGGATTTGACGCTCGACATCTTCAAGCAGACGCTTATGGAGGACGAGTTCCGCGACTGGGCCGATGTGGGCGTGGTCGTGCAGGCGTATTTGCCAGACTCCGAACGCGATGTCGCCGGGTTGCTCGAATGGTCTCAGCAGCGCGGGACTCCCGTGTGGGTCCGGCTGGTGAAGGGAGCCTATTGGGATTACGAGACGGTGGTGTCGGCGAGTCGCAACTGGCCGACGCCCGTCTTCCAACAGAAGTGGCAATCGGACGACAGCTATGAACGGCTGACGAGGACGTTGCTGGAGAACTACACGCTGCTGCGTCCCGCGTTCGGCAGTCACAACTTGCGGAGCTTGTCGCACGCGATCGCCTGTGCGAAGCAGCTCCAGGTTCCCAACGGCGCGTTCGAGTTGCAGATGCTGTACGGCATGGCGGAAGAACAGTCGCGGGCGTTCCTCGAACTGGGGCATCGCGTCCGTATCTACACGCCGTTCGGGCAGCTCATGCCGGGCGTGGCCTATCTGGTTCGGCGGCTGCTCGAAAACACTTCCAACGATTCCTTCCTGCGACACGCCTACGACGACGGCGCTCAGATCGAAAGCCTGCTCATGAAACCGACCGAAGCCGCGAAGCTCACGCCCGTCAAACCGCAACCGCCCGTTCCCGAGTTCATTAACGAACCGGTCGCCGACTTCAGTCAGCAGGACGTGCGCGAGGCGATGCAAGAGGCGCTCCAACAGGTCGCAGGCGAGTTGAATCAGACGCACGCGATCAGCATCGGTGGGAAAGCGATTCACGCCCGCCCCATGTTGATCTCACGGAACCCTTCCTCCAAAGATCAAGTCGTCGGCCGCATCGCCTGTGCCACGCATGACGACACCGAAGCCGCAATCGAAGCGGCCCGGCGCGCCTTCACCAATTGGTCCCGCACCGACATGAAGTACCGGGCGGAATATCTCGAACTGATCGCCAGCGAATTGCGAACGCGGCGATACGAAATGGCGGCGTGGCAGGTCTACGAATGCGGCAAGCCTTGGGCGGAAGCCGACGCCGACGTGTGCGAGGCGATCGACTTTTGCCGGTACTACGCGCAACAGATGCTCCGTTTGAATGAGCCGCAACACGTTGATCTGCCCGGCGAGGAAAACCAGTACTTCTACCGGCCGCGCGGCGTCGTCGCGGTTATTGCGCCGTGGAACTTCCCGTTGGCGATTCTCACTGGCATGACCACCGCCGCGATCGCTGCCGGCAACACGGTCGTCATGAAACCGGCCGAACAATCGTCGGTCGTCGCGGCGAAGTTGATGGAAATCATGCACTCGGTCGGGATCCCCGAAGGGGTCGTCAACCTGCTCTCGGGGATTGGCGAAGACATCGGCCCGGTCTTGGTGGGTAGCCCCGATGTGGATGTGATCGCCTTCACCGGTTCGCGCGAAGTCGGTCTGGCAATCAACGAGCAGGCGGCCGCCACTCACGGGTCACAGCACGGCGTGAAGCACGTTCTCGCCGAGATGGGTGGCAAGAACGCGATCATTGTCGATAGCGATGCTGATCTGGATGAAGCAGTCGTCGGTGTGATGCAGAGCGCGTTCGGATACGCCGGTCAAAAGTGTTCGGCCTGCTCGCGCGTGATCATTCTGGCAGATGCTTACGATGAGTTCCTGGCGCGGTTGATCGAAGCGACCAAGTCCTTGAAGGTCGGCCCGGCTCATCTTCCATCCACCGATATCGGTCCCGTGATCGACGAAGATTCGGTGACGCGAATCCTCAAATACATCGAGCTGGCCGAGACTCAAGGAGGGCGGCTGGTACTCGGTGAGATCGATCCAAAGCTGAGCGAGAAGGGCTACTTCGTCGGCCCGCATATCGTCGTGGATCTCGCCCCCGACTCGAAGCTGGCTCAGGAAGAAGTCTTCGGTCCGGTCCTCGTCGCCTTCAAAGCTCGCGACATGTCCGAAGCGCTCGCCATCGCCAACGGAACGCCCTACGCGCTGACCGGCGGTTGCTACAGCCGCAGCCCCGCGAACCTCAAACGAGTTCGCCAAGAGTTTGCGGTCGGCAACCTCTATCTCAACCGCCCGATCACCGGGGCACTGGTTGGTCGCCAACCGTTTGGCGGCTTCAAGTTGAGCGGCATCGGCAGCAAAGCGGGTGGACCCGATTACCTCAAACACTTCCTGATCCCGATCAACATCACCGAGAACACGCTGCGACGTGGCTTCGCCCCCGTGACCGCCGCCGACGAGAAGTGAGGCAATGTGGCTCGTTTTATACCTCGCGCAGTCGGTAACGAGATTTTCTTGGTGAGCCGGGTGGCATCAGCCCCCGGACTTCATGAGCGAAGAGTCCGGGGGCTGACACCCAATGGCACTCACGTTGTCATTCACTCCGTGAGCGGCATTGGGCTGACGCCACCCGGCTCACCAAGAATGATTCAACACTGACGATGTGAAGTTATCGCAATTTCTAACCGGTCTTTTGCCTCTTGGCCGCGCGTTCTGATCGCAACCGCTTCGGGGCCGGGATTGCCGAGTTGATCGCTGGTGCGCGCTGGGCCGCTTCTCGATCTGTGGGTGCGGCGAACTGTTCCGCACGCACTGTCTCCGACGGCTTTGGCGAAAGCGGCGCTGTCTCGTTGCCCGAGTTCTCGTCCGTCAGGAACAGCACGCGCCACGAGAACGATTCCACGACATCGACGATCAGACGCATCGTGCCGCGTGAATTGGACTCCTTCACCGAGCCAATCAGCGCGAGTGCGAACCAGCGCAGCAGGACGCTCGCCAAGAACATCATCTCAAAGTGGCCGACCATCCAGCCTCCGACGTTCACCGTCGTGTGGGACAGCCGCATCATCAGCCAACCGGCCGCGATGGACGTGATCCCTCCCACGACGCCCGCCAACGCCTGAGTCGCGGCGATGTACATCGTGCGGTTCTCGGTGGGCGAGTGCTTGATCATGAAGCCGTTATTCGCGATCAGGATCCCCGCATTTTGAACGGCATCCAGCATGAAGAACGGCGTCAGGAACCAGAACGCGGCGTGAGGCTCCGCCGGGACGAGCAATAGCGCGACCATCAGGCTCGATTTCATCGCCACGCTCAACACGAGAACTGGCCGCGTTCCATACGCATCGGCCCAGCGACCGAGCGTCCGCGAGAACAGCGCTCCTCCCAGCCAAGAGATGGTCCACAGCAGCAGCACACGGAACAGGTCCATTTTGACTTCGGTCAGCAAGTACAGGCTGATGAACGGCGCGCCGGCCATCGCGGCGAAGTTCCAATAACACATGAAGCGGATGTAGCGACGAAACTCTTTGTTGCGGAACGGGGCCGAGAGCACTTCACGCAACTTCGGCGAGGGAACACGTGCAACCGGCGGTTCGTACACGCGGCTGAACAACAGCAGATCGGCCACGCCACAGACCGTCCCCACGCACGTCAACACCGCATAACCAACGCCGATGCTCAGGCCGCTCTTCAACAGCAGAAACGCCGCCGCACAGAGCGAGGCCGCCGAGGTCGTCTGCATCCAAAAATGACGGCTACCCCAGTACCGGCCCAAGCCATCGTGCGGCAGATAATCGCCCATCCAGCTCAACCACAGCGGCGAGCTGAAATGGAGCAATGCTTGGTTCGTGGCCGTGGTGACGATCAACGTCCAAATCCAAACCTCATCAGACAGGCCGGGCATCAGCCACGGACCGAGTGCCGTGGGGAGTAGCATCAGTCGGTGAGTGAGCGCCGCCCAAAACCACAACCGGCGGCGATGCGTCAGATGGTTGACGACAACTCCCGACACGAACTGCATGAACAACATCAGAGTCGGCAGGGCACCGAGGATGCCGATGTGCAGCTCATTCGCACCGATCGAACGCGCGTAGGCGATCGTTGCGGGGGAAGTCGTCAGTTGCGTGTAAACGGACGCCAGACAGCCGGCGACAATGATCGCCCGCTTTGCACCGGTCAAAGACCACACAGTGATTCATTCCCTGATTGAAGCCGCATGAAACCGAACGGCGAACGTGTTCGCAGCTGGCTTTCCCGCTGAAGGCCCCTCCGATGGCAACAACATCCCCCGGCGGAGTGACTCCGTGGGGACAGGGATCGCAGTGAAGAGGTTCGGGAGGCGCGGGTTCTAGCAGACGATTCGAGGTCGGCAAAGACCGCTTCGCCACAGCTATCGAAGATGAAATGTCCGCAACCTGACGCGCCAGCGAAGGGGCGGAGACGAAGTCCTTCGCGGCGGTATCAAGCTCCGATGCGAGGGCTTCAGTGTGTCACGCTGACTTTGCCGTTTGGCGAGAATCGGTCGAACTCGGCGACCGCAGCGGGCGAGCATTTTGTTTCTGCGGTGTCTCAACGTACCGCAGGAGAATTTATTTGACACTCACATAGGGGGCGCATAATGTCCTGCGCGTCATCGCACTGGAACGAGGAGTTCGGTTTCAGATGTCGAGTTGGCACCACGGCGACAAGGATTGGCCGAGGAGACTCAGGGCCGCTCGTCCGGATCAGCCGTTCCCGGTTTGATCTTCTGAGTTGGCCGCTTTGCCTGTTTGATCGCATCCCACGATCCCGCTTCCTGTCGAAAGAAACCTCATGACAATCCTTGCTCCCCTGCCAGCCCTGTTCACTCTGATCGTTGCCGCCGCCACGATCGCACCGGTCCCCGCTCAAGACTGGGGCGACAGGATGCTCGACCGCACCGAGGTCAAATTCGGCAGCGTCGCCCGGTTGGCCGACACGACGTTCAAGATCAAGGTGACCAATCGGTATCAGGATCCGATTCAGGTCACGAGCCTCGGTGTGTCATGCGGCTGCATCTCGTGGGTCGATACGGCTCCGTTCACACTCGCGTCCAAGGAAGTGCGTGAGATCACGCTGCGGCTAGACACGGTGCGGTTCACGGGGGACCGCAATGTGCGGGCAACCATTTCGCTGTACGAACCGGCTCACGGCTATACGGACTCAGTGACGATCCCGGTCTCGGCCCACATCCGCACCGATGTCGAAGCGAGCCCCAGCCATGTCGGCTTCGGCACGATTGATCTCGGCAAAGGCTACACGCAACGGATTGGCATCAATTACGTGGGGGGGCGCGGCGATTGGAAGATCAAATCGGCCAAGGCCAGCAGTCCGCATCTGACGACAGAAGTTGTCGAATTGAGACGATCGGGAGGCACGGCCAACTACGAAGTCCGCGTTGCGATTGACGGCAATGCTCCAACGGGTCTGTTGCGAGATCAACTCGTGCTGACAACGGATGAAGTGGGCAATAACAACGTGATCTCGATTCCGATCGAAGCCAAGATCGAAGCGGACATCGTGGTGACAGACGTTCAGTTCGGAACTGTTTCGCCGGGCCAGGCCAAGTCGATGAACGTGATCGTCCGTGGCAAGAAGCCTTTCAAGATCGCTGAAGTGAACCATGTCACTCGCGAAGTGAGGCTGAAGCCCGCTGACGATGTCGTGTCGTCCGGCGTGATTCCCCCGGTGGGGACTCAGAAGGACGCCGCTTCAGTTCCCGCCACCGCGTCGCTCTCGGACGACGCTTTCAAAATCAAATGTCCAGAAGCGGCCGCCGTCGTTCACATGGTGCCACTCACACTGACTCCCCCCGCCGAATCGGGACTGTTTGACGAGGAGTTCGTCCTGAAGATCGACGGCCGTGCTCAGCCCGTCACCTTCAAAGCCAAAGGCCGCATCTCGGTCAATCCTTGATTGAGATGCTTCACGGTGCGATTGCACCCTGACAGCTCGAACCGGCTCCGGCCGTGCAGCCAAAGCAATGGCGGCCGGTCACGATGCGGCGGTTGGTCAGCGGAGCCGCCGCGAATTCAAAGATGGTTCGCGGTGCGGCCGGTTCCAATTCCAGATCGAGCATCTGGTTGAAGTCGCAGTCGAATAGACGGCCCTGCCAATCGACCGAGAGTGTGCTGCGGCACATCACGCCCGCAGCGGCCGCCGGGTTGAAGGCGGCGATCAGCTTCTGTTGGTACTCGTCGAGGCGACCGGATTGCAGTAGGTCGTCGAGGAACCGGCTGATCGGCAGGTTGGCCAGCGCGAAGAGTTCATTGAAGACGATCCCGTAGCGCGCGGCCAGTTCGCGGTGATAGGCCGCCGACAGGGCGACCTGATCGGGCGGCAGTGATGGCCCGAGCGGGTTGTAAACGAGATTGAGAACCAAGCTGCTACCGGGCTGTCCGTAGCCGAGCGAGTTCAATTTGCGGAGCGCCTCCAACGACTTCGCGAACACACCGTCACCGCGCTGCGCATCGACATTCTGTTCGAGATAGCACGGCAGTGACGCGACGATCTCGACGCCGTGTTCGGCGAGGAACTCGGGCAAGTCATCGAAGCCCGGCGCGAGCAGAATCGTGAGATTGCAGCGGTCGATGATGCGTCCCACGCGAGGCCGCGCCTGTTCGACCAGCTCGCGAAAGTGCGGGTTCATCTCGGGAGCACCGCCCGTGATGTCGAGCGTCGAGAACGGATGCTGTTGCAACGCGTCGAGACACGCCCGCAGCACTTCGCGCGACATGATCTCGCGCCGATCTGGCCCGGCATCGACGTGACAGTGGCGACACGTTTGGTTGCACAGCCGCCCAACGTTGACCTGCAACACGTCCAGACTCGTCGCCGCGAGCGGAGCCAATCCGTGCTGCCTCAACGTCGAGTCGAACCGCGCCAGCGAATTGCCCCGTTCGAGGACTCGCACCTGTTCGCGCGGATCGGCCAGCGTGTGAGCCTGTCGCAGTAGAGTGAGTGACGGCATGAGTGTTCCCACAGCACAACGAAGGCCCGCTTCAAAAAGTCGTATTACCTCACGCGGTCATTGATGCGACAGTTTTGGTGAGCCGGGCGGCGTCAGCCCCCGGATTCCTGTGGCGAAGAATCCGGGGGCTGACGCCGCCCGGCTCACCGAAACTCTCACCGCAGAAACGTCGCCTCGAAGACCGCACTAGGCCTTTCCTCCGCTGGAACGAGCCATAGTACAGGCGAGTCGCCTGCTCTACGTTCTTCAACGAGCCGTTCTTCACCGCGCGACGGGGTCGGGCAGATCGTCCGTCGGAGCGGCCGCTTTCAGGCCACCGATCAACCCCCGGCCGAGTGCCGCTTTCTCAGTGGCTTGGCTGGCGAGGCCGAGCTGTTTGACAATCGCGTCCGTTTGGCCGCGCTGCGCCGCAAGGCCCGCTGTCAGGCGAAAGGCTTCCTCACGCAATACGATGTCCTCGAAGCGGCCAATGAACGCGATCGCCGCCTCCAGCTTGCCGGTCGTGGCCAGTTCCGTTGCCAGGGACAGAGCCAACGTATCGCGGAGACCGCCCTTCGAGTCGAGGTTCGACACGAACTCGGCAGCGGCGGTGGCGTCCCCTTTATTCAGCAGTTCGCGTGCAATAACCGCATCGGGACGCTGGGGAGCGGCGTTCTCGGTGAGCGCACCGCGAATGGCTTTCTCGGTGTCACTGCCACGATGAGCTTCCAGCAATTGCCCAACGAGTGGCGAATCGAGGAAATCGTCACGCAGACTCGCGTCAGCTTCGGCACTGCGTGTACTGACCAAGAACCAAGCCTTGTCCTTTAACCCGGCGTCGATCAGTCGCGACAGAATGGCCGTCTGCAACTCGAAGCGTTGACGTGATGCGGCCAGAAGGTCCGTCAACTTGCGGCGGTAATCGCCCACGCGCTGCCGTGCTTCGTCATCGGATTTCAAAGCTAACTCACGTTTGAGCAGGCTCAGCAATCCACCAGCGCCTGCCTGTTCGGCCTCGTTCGCCCGCTGTGCGACAGCGGGGAGTCCCGGTGCCAGACCGCGTGCGAATTGCAGGGCTTGATCGAGCGAGGCTTCGGCATCCTTCAACGTACTCGGCGACAGAGACTGTACGAACGCGATCTCGGTGGCCGTCGTCGCCGCTTGAACGAGCGGCGTTGCGGCGGGCGAACTGTACTTCAACATCAACTTAATCTCGGGCAACTTCGGTTCGACCGGTACGACGACGGTCGCCAACAAGTCGCGAGCGATCTTCAGTGTCGCAGCCGTTCCGGCTTCGTCCTTCGCGAGGAACCGCCCACACGCCGCGCGGGCCCACACGCGTGCGGCCAACTGCGGGGGCAGCACTTTCACTGCGGCCACGAGATCGGGGTTGGAATCGGCCGCGCCGGGTTGAGCCTGTCCGCGTGCGATCACTTCCGCCCAAATGGCCAGGCATTCGGCTTTCGCCTCGTCATTCGGCTGAGCTTCTGCCCAGAGGCGGGCGACTCCCGTTTGACCGCGCGTGGTGAGTGTCGCCGTCGCCGCGACCGCTTGAGGCGCGGTCCACGGCAGCAAAGATCGAACCGTCGTCAAGCGGGCGAGCCGCCCGTCGGAGGCCATCTGCACGCGCGCGGCCAGTTGGCCTTCGCCTTCCGCAGATTGATGTCCCTCCAGCGCCGAGAGCGCGGCAGGAATGCGACCATCCGCAGCGAGGGCCGCCGCCAGTCGTGCGGCGATCTCCAATTGATTGCGGCCCACCTTCGGAATCTTCGGCGCATCGACCAACGCCGTGTCGAGTGACTTCGTGGCGGCGGCTTTGTCACCAGTGGCCAGTGCGATCCAGAACAGTTCGAGGTTCGGAACGATCCGGTAGTACGGCACGTCTCGCCCCACCACGACCAGTTGGTTGAGGTGTTCGCGCGCGGCCGCGACATCACCGGCGAGGATATTGGCCTCGGCAGCCTGTTGCCGACAGAACGGCTTGCTGCGCTGACGCCGATCCCCGACCAAACACGACTCACTCATTTGTTTCAGCGTTTCGGCGATGACGGCCTCGGTTGTCCTCACCTCGGGAGCCGCTTGGGAATCGCTCCCGTTCTTCTTGTTTGTATTGTCCGTGGTGGGAGTACCGCCGACAGGATTCTTTGTTGCGGGAACAACCGGTTTCGAGTTGCTCATCTCGGCCAGCATCGCCTTGTCTTCATCCGACATCCCCGCTGGCTTCGGCTTGCCCGTCAACAGTCCCGGCAGTACGAAGTACCCGACTGCTCCCAGCACCACGACTGCGGCCGTCGCGCCGAGAATCGGCAGCAGGTTGCTCTTCTTCTTCGGTGGCGGCGGTGCTTCGACGACGGGGACGGGAGCCTTGAAGACCGGCACTAGGCACTTCGAGTTGGCACACTTCACGTCGGAACCAGCCGCCGTCGGTGGGACGTACCCGACGGTCTCACACATCGGACAGGTCACGGCTAGAGACCGCTGCTTGGTCGCGTTGGGCATCGCTTGAATGGCCGAGGCACCGCTGGGCAAATCGTCTCCAAACGGGAAGTCATCGTCGGCCGCTCCCTTCGATCCACCGGGCTTGCCGCCCGAGGCCGCTTTGCCGGGTGTCGGCTTGCTGGCGATGGCTCCCGGTTTCGCAGCGACCGCCGTCGGCTTGGCACTCGCCCCCGCAGCAGGCTTGGGCGCGGCGGGCTTGGCTCCCGGCTTCGCCTTCATCGACGAACCACAGAAGGGACAGTCCTCGACATCGTCATCAATGACTGACTGACCGCACGCGGGACAAACCGGGAAGTCCATATTGCTGATTCCTAGGAAGAGACCGAATTGAGAGGGCGGGATTCTAGCGAGGCCTCTCTGAAACGAACAAACCAACGCGACCAGCCCGAAGCGTGAGCGAGGACGAGTCTGGTGAGGCGTGCTGTTGGTTCCATCGGTCCTCGAAACGCTCGTCCTCGCTCACGCTTCGGGTCGGTGTGGCTATTCACTCACGCGCGGCGGGACTCCCAGCGACTTGCCGCCGTCGATGGCGATGCAGGTGCCGGTCACCATCGCGGCGGCGTCACTCGCGAGATAGACGATCGCCTGAGCCACCTCATCGGGTGAGATCATCCGACCGGAGGCTTGGGCGAGAGGACTCGCGCTGATGAACTGCCGCTTGGTCGCTGCGACATCGACCGCCTTCGCCAAGTCGGCGTTCATCATGCCGGTCTCTTCGACGGGACCGGGGCAGACGGCGTTGATGCGGATGCCGTCCTTGGAATGACACAGAGCGAGGCTCTTCGTCAGGCCAACCAGCGCCAGTTTGCTGATCGAATAGACGGGATCGTGAGCGCGCGGCAGCAGCCCCGCGTTGCTCGCCGTGTTGATGATCGAACCGCCTCCCACGCGACGCAGGTGCGGGATCGCGAACTTGCAGCCGAAGAACGCCGCTTTGAAGTTCGTGTCGAGACACGCATCCCAATCGGCTTCGGAAACATCGTCGATCTGCTTGACCATCCCGATCCCGGCATTGTTGACGAGGATGTCGAGCCGCCCGGCCCGCTCCGCCGCCGAGTCGATCAGCGTCCGCAGGGCATCGAGCGACCGCACGTCACACCGGCGCGAGTCGATTCCGAGCCGAGCGAACTCGTCGCGGTTCTCGTCGTGCAGCGTGATGTCGCCCACGAACACGCGGACGCCGAGGCCAGCGAGTCGCCGTGCCGTCGCCCGACCGATGCCACTTTCGCCGCCAGTCACAACGGCCACACGGCCAGTCCATGTTGATTCGCTCTTGTCAGTCATTCTTTCACCTTGTCGAACGATCAGGATCACCAAGCCGCCACCAAGCAACTCTCCATTTAAATCCGACGGGATTGGCGACTCCGGCACATTCGATTGTTAGATACCATTCTGAGTATTTGCGGCTTCCGTAACGTGCCGAAGAAATGGCTCAAAATACTGAGAGTAAACAGGTGCCAATAGGTCATGCGGTTGACTGTCGTCGTCAGACCGAGCCGCGCAGCCAACTAGCGTCCACGCTGGAACACCGTCACGGAAGCTGAAAAGCCACCAATCTCCGAACTTGCTCGTCATCAGGAGTTTATACAACGCCCCCGAGCGAGCCGTAGATGGCTCAATTTCCGTTGTGTGTGAAACCTCAGAGAGCAACTCGTCTACTGTTTCCTCAGAAGGCTCATGCGGCGGCATTGAGAAATCGCCGCTCTTGACCGTTTGCCAATAGATGCGAACAAAGTCCCGCGCGAATCTCGCAAACCTGATTTGGGTCGTATTTCCCATGGGAGTGCATCCAACATTTGATGACCATGTACTGCCTGAGACCAAAGTAGCCGTCATCGCTCCGCGTGACGAGCCTTGTGAAACAGATGTCCTCACCGGAAGGCTCATCACGCGGAGCGGTGATGGCTACTTTTAACGCACAAGCTACGTCTCAAATAATCCCGTGCAGCGGCCCACCCGGCGCGGCAAGTTGATCGACGCGACGAGTCACTGCGGGGTCTTCGATCAGTGGCGGAGCGTGATGCGGTTTGATGCGGGCGTCGATCACGAGTGGTCCCGTGCAGCCCCAGTGCCTCTGATCGGTGAAGGCTCCGATCCCGTCGATGTCAGCGGCAGGATTCGAGCGAGTGAACGTGACCCAGAGCCAGTTGTTCAGCGTGCGTGCGGCGAACTCGGCGTCATCCACGAGGACGAGGAGGGGGAAGGGGTTGAGGGTTGAGGTTTGAGGGTTGAGGGACAAGCGTTCGCACAACGCGGCCACTTCGGACTTCGGACTTCGGATTCCTGACTCCTGACTCCTCGCTTCCACCACGATCACTCCCGGCAGCGCGACACGCGGGTTGCGAAAGCCATCGGGGAGCGAGAGGTCTGATGGGAGAGCGGTCCCGAGTTCGCGTCGCTTTGGTCCGGCGGCGGCGATCACAACCTTTGAGCCTTGGTTGAAGCCGCTCCCCGAGTAGTCGAGCGTGTCCATTGTCGTGCGCGTTTGGAAATGGAGGTCGTTGCGCCAATCGACTCGCTCTAAGAGGTGACGGAAGAACGCGGCGATGTCGTGGATGTCGAGATCGGGGTTATCCTCGCCCGCGACGATGAACAAGTATTTTGCCAGCGAGAGCTGTCCCTGCCCGAGGATCGCATTGGCCGTTGTCAGCAACTCCTGAGGTGAACGTGACGTCGCATACGGGACATACCGTTCGCTGCCGATGGCGAGGAGCAGCGGATGAACTCCCGCCGCATCGACCGCGTGGATCGACTTCACTCCCGCAATGACCGTCGGAATGATCGGTCCGGTGATCTCGTGAATGATCGCGCCGAACGACGTGTCTTCTTGCGGAGGTCGCCCGACGACAGTGAACGGCCAGATCGCATCACGTCGGTGATAGACGTGATCGACTGTCATCACGGGGAACTCATGCTGCAAGCTGTAGTAGCCGAGATGATCGCCAAACGGTCCTTCGAGTTTCGTGTCGCTCGGGTCGATGGTGCCGCTGATGCAGAAGTCGGCATCGGCATAAATCGGCAACCCGTAGGATGGACGCCCTCGTCCGTCCGCCTTCTCCTTCCGAACAATCATCCTCACCGCCCGCCGTCCCAGCGCCGCTCCGAACAACAACTCCGACAATCCTTCCGGCAGTGGCATCACCGCCGCGAGCGTCATCGCTGGCGGACCGCCAACGAAAATGTTGACTCTCAGTTTCTCACCACGCTGAATCGCGGCGGCATGATGGACGCCGATGCTGCGGTGAATCTGATAGTGCAGCCCGATCTCGCGATTCGGCACGTAGTCGTTGCCGCTCAGTTGAACGCGATACATGCCGAGATTCGAGTTCTTGAAGCCCGGCTTGTCGGGATGCTCGGTGTAGACCTGCGGCAGCGTGATGAAGGCCCCGCCGTCGTTCGGCCAACTCTTGAGCTGTGGCAACTGATCGAGCGTCGTCTCGCATTCAACAACCGGTCCCGAGCGAACACGTCGCGTCCACATTGACCACAGCGTGCGCGGGACATCGAGATAGCGCAGCGGCTTCTGCGCGAGCTGGCTCGGGTCGATCTTCAGCTCGACGAGATGCCGCACTGCTTCGAGAGCATCTCGAAAAATGAACCGCGTCCGGTCGAGTGTGCCGAACAGATTCGAGGCCATCGGAAACCGACAGCCCTTCACGTTGGCAAACAACAGCGCCGGTCCACTCACCGCGTAAACCCGCCGCTGAATTTCGGCCGCTTCGAGACACGGATCGATCTCCGCGTCGATGCGGATGAGTTGTTTGTGTCGCTCCAAATCGGCGACACATTCTTGAAGGCTGCGGTAACCCATGTGGAAGTTCGGAATGCGGAGTGAAATCGTTCGGGTTGGTGATCGATGGCTGTTTGTGGCGGCGAATTCTAGCCGCGTTCGTTCACGCGGCGAGCATGAAGTCGCAGGCTCTTTTTATTTCGCACTCCGAACGCCACATCCGAATTTCGCCCTCAGTCCACCGGCGGCTGCCAGTCGCCCCAGTGCGAGAGATAGTGGGCGTAGACCGGCAGCGCGGCGCTTTGTTCTTCGAGCCACTGTTTGGTGGAGGCGACCAGCTCCCGTTCGGCGTCGAGCGTCAGCTTGCCGAGCAGGACGCGCGTGCGCAGGAACACGAAGTAGGTGTCGAGGACATCGCAGCGACAGTAGTCGTTGATCTCGGTCGACTCGCCCCGATCGAACATCCCCTGCACTTGCGAGCCATCGACGCCCACTTTGCCCGGCTTGCCGACCAGATTGGCCAGCAGGTTGAGACCACCGCTCAAACGTGCCGCTCCGAAATTAGAGAGCAGGTCGAATAGATCGAGATGCGTTTCGATGTTGTAGCGGTTGCGAGCCTGCTCAAAACTGCGGGCCTCGACGTTGAACCAGGCCGGGACCGGGTAGCCGTAGCGGTAAGCGGCCAGTTCGAGCACGGGAAGGTCGTAGCCTCGCCCATTGAAGCTGACGAGCGTCGGTCGGCCGTAATGATTCCAGCCCTGCCAGAAGTGCCGCGCGATGACATGCGGGCGGAACTGAGGAGCATCCAGGACGGACAGGTCGAGCAGACGGTACTCGGTATCGACCTTCGCCACGGCGACCGAAATCGGCAGCATGAACGTCACCGGCAACACGTCGCGGCCGGTCTCAGCGAGGAGCTGGGCGCGATAGCGGGCAATCGCCTCGGGACCGGAAAGCCCTTCGCCCGGATAGCGAATCTTCGAGACAAGAGGTCCGTCAGCGATGGCTTCGATGTCGAAGATGAGGTACTCGACGTGTGGTTTGCGATCGGCGGTAGTCATGTTTTTTCCGCGAACGGGACGAGCGGCTTGGGAACGAGTGCGGTCTCCGCGTACCATAGCCCGCCCGCGCGAGACCGCAAACGCAGTACGACCGACTTCTGCGGGTTGGTGTCGGTAGGTCATAGTTTCGAGTCGCCAAGTGGGCGTCTCGGATCGCGTCGCCATTTTTACCAAGGATCAGCCCGTGACATTTGCCTCTTCCCGTCCGATGACGCTCGACCAGTTCCTCAAGTTCGTTGGAGTCGTCGGCAGCGGTGGCCAGGCCAAGCTGGCGATTCAGGACGGCTACGTCATGGTCAATGGCGAGTTGGAAACGCGCCGCGGCCGCAAGCTGGTTCCGGGCGATGTGATTCTCGTCGATCAGAAGCACGAGTTCGTGGTGCCTGCGAGCGATGGGGCTGAGTAGTCCGCAATTGGCCGCTCACTCGCGGCACGAATCATCCTCGCGCGGTCTGTGATAAGACATCTGAGCGGGGCGGCGTCAGAAGAGCTGGTCGCGAGCATCGCAGGGGTGGGACAAGAGATCGCGCCGATCGAACACGAGGCCCGCCCGCCGCTCAATCTTCCGCCGCAGTCGATGATCCCGTCGCTCAACACACGGTCGCTTCAGTTCTCGTATCGGCTCGACGAATTGCATCTGCCAGACAGTGCTAGGCAAGGGGGCGTTCGCCCGCACCTCATGGATCGGCCGCTCGTCTGCCCGCGCTGCGAACGTCAACGAGCTTTCGTCACGGCTGCCCGTGTTGTGGCTCGGGCCGCATCGAGCAGGAGTCGCTCATTCACCACTTTGCCTGCGCAAACGTCGGGCGCGTCGAAGCGTTCGAGACGAGCGACGGGATGGCCTGTCCCAAGTGCCGCGTCCGGCATCTGACGGTCGGAGCCGACTTTGAATACCAACAGGGACCGCACCGTCGTCACGTTCGAGTGCCGCAAGCATCTCGATCTGTCGTTCTTCTGGTACGCGAACTTCCGCTGGCCGAATTTCGGCATGATGCTCGAACGCTGGTTCTTCAACGTCGTCTGCGTCTACACGTTCTGGGGCTATGCGTATTGGCTGGCGTTCGTCTTCTCCGGCGATCTGCTGAAACTGCTGATCCTGCTCTACCTGATGCAGATTGGCTTAGAGACCGGGCAGTTTCTGTTGCTGCTCTGCTAGTCGTACACACCGGGGCGTGACCTCTGTCTCGCCGCCGTGCTGCCGTTCTATCAAGTCTTCTTGAACGCGGCCGACCTCGTCGCCGTGACGGAAGAACTCTTCTTCCGCAAGTCGCGCGACGACAACTTCGTCCCGCTGCGAGTCCGCGAAGCGACGCGGCACTGGTGATGACGTGTGGTCGAGCAGCCCGTTGAAAAACGTAGGGCAAGCCTCTGGCTTGCCCCTTTCTTCGTCTGCATTTACGGGCCAGCGAGACGCTCGCCCTACGTTTTCAACAACGAGCCCGACGCGCAAGCAAGGGCAAACCGTTGTCGAAAGTGAAGCCCTCGCTTGCGCGTCGGGCTCGTGATGAACCACTCTGGATTTGGTGCGCATTGACGTTTCCGACAGAAGTGTGAGTCGGGCGGCGTCAGCGGAGATCACCCTGGTAGCCGCTTCAACCATGTCTCGCAGGTCTTGAGCAGCGACTGCTTGTCGATCGGCTTGCTGAGGAAATCGTTGCAACCCGCGTCGAGACAGGCTTGTCGATCCTCTGTCATTGCATTGGCGGTGATGGCCACAATCGGCAAGTCACACCCGCTGTGCCGCAGGGAGCGTGTGAGTGTGTATCCATCCATCACCGGCATCTGCATGTCCGTCAGCAGCAGGTTGTAGGGGCGCCCTTCCGCGTTGGCTTGCTCCCGCATTTCGATGGCGATTCCGCCGTGGGCGGCCACGGAAACATCGGCTCCGGCATTTCTGAGCAGCGTGGAAATCAGCAACTGGTTATCGAGTGAGTCCTCCGCCAGCAGAATCCTCCCCTGTAGCCGAGGCGCCGAATGAGTTGCCGTGAGTAACACCGCAGCAGCCTGCGGCTCAAACGCCGAGGTTGTCCCCGCTGATGCGATCGGGGTCGCTTGGAGGGTGGCGGTGAAGACGGACCCTTGGCCCGGTGCGGTGCGTGTCAGCTCGACATTGCCACCCATCAGGCGCGCCAATCGCTGGCAGATCACGAGTCCCAACCCGCTGCCTCCGTAATTGCGAGTCACAGTGGCGTCAGCTTGAGAGAACGCGGCAAACAGTCGCTGCGTCTGGTCGGAATTCATTCCGATTCCCGTGTCCTCCACTACGGCGCTCAGGATCGTTTCAGCCCCCTGACCGTGAGCACTCATTCGTAGAGTGACTCCACCCGACTGCGTAAACTTGATGGCATTGCCCGCCAGATTCATGAGTATCTGTCTCAGACGCGTCGGGTCCGTCAAGACTCGAACGGGAATCGGGCTGTCCAGCTTGAGATCGAGAGTCAAGCCCTTGGCAACCGCACGCGGACGCAGCAGCGCGACCACACCGGTGACGAGTTCTTGCAGGCTGGTCTCGATGCGTTCCAAACGCATCTGCCCAGCCTCAATCTGCGAGAGGTCCAGAATGTCGTTGACGACCTCCAAGAGATGCTCGCCCGCGCTTTTGATCGTGGCGAACATGGACCGGCGTGAGTCGGATTGAACGACGGTGGCCTCATCATCGGCCAGCAATTCCGCGTTGCCCAAGATGGCCGTCAGCGGCGTACGAATCTCGTGACTCATGTTCGCGAGAAACTCGCTCTTCGCGCGGTTGGCCGCTTCGGACTTCCGGCTGGACTCGGTGAGAACGGCTTCCGCCCGCTTCCGTTCGGTGATGTCGCGTACAATTCCAATGACACCGGCCACTTTCTGGTCGCCATCGTGATAAATCGACTTGGTCGTCAGAAAGGTCCGCCTGACGCCATCACAGATCAGAGACTCCTCCTCAGTCACGGGTAGGCCCGACTGCATGACGCGGAGATCAACGGCCCTGATCGCTGGCACCACTTCCGGATCGAAAATGGCCGTGTCATCGTGATTCAGAATGTCACTACGGGATTTGCCAACCATTCGCAGGAAGGCCGGATTGAACAGTCGGTAACGTCCCGCGACATCCTTCATGAACATCACGTTGTCGGACTCTTCAAAAATCGTCTCGAACAGGTTCTCCTGCCGTCGCAGCTCGATGATTTTGTCGGACAACTGACGATGCGCTCGCCGCATTTCGAGTTGGGTCTCGGCTTGGCGGGCCAGTCGCTGCAGAGCAGTCAATTGTTCGGGCGAGATGTCCCGGACATCAGTGTCAATCACACACAGCGTGCCCAGTACAAGTCCCTCGGACGAATGCAACGGCACCCCGGCATAGAAGCGAATGAAGGGTTCGCCCGTCACCAGCGGATTGTCAAAAGTGCGGGGATCCTGCGTGGCATCGCGGATGATGAGTGGAGCGTTCGTGAGGATCGCGTGGGCACAGAAAGCCGACTCGCGACCGGTCTGCTTCACTCCTAGTCCGACGGTCGATTTGAACCATTGACGCTGTTCGTCGATCAGACTCACCAAAGCGATCCGCGTGCCGCACAACTCAGAGGCCAATTCCGTGAGGTCATCGAACCCCTGTTCGGGGGCCGTGTCGAGTACCCCGCACTCGCGCAACACCGCGAGCCGTTCAAGTTCGTTCAGCGGCAATTCAGCTTTCGGCATGGGATACCCCAGTGTTGGCGGACAGGATCAAAGATGCAGGCTGAGCTTGGTTCAATCGACATTGCTGATGGGTGTCAGGTATCGATTCGCACCCCGTCGGCAGAGCAGTGGAATTACGATCGCCACGCCACTTCCCCGACAGGATTCACTCACAGGGCAACCCCGCCCCTACAACCGCCCCTTGAATCCGATACGAAACAACATAGCTCACCGTTTTGACGAGCTGGGCGTCAACGACACGAGAGACCAATTATTCCTCTCGCGACCAAGAACCTACCCAGCCACCCTCAGGTGTCCTCAGCCACGGGGCAACTGAGGCTCTTGCTGTACATTCCAGACCGATCAAAGCAGCAAGGGCGTCGATCTCCGTCCGACAGCTTCGAGACGGCCACCTTAATTCGCTTCGCGCGAGTCTCGGCGCGTTTGCCGGAGGTGATCCAGTGAATCCAATCCCTGCGAGCGAGCGGCGTGATGTCCGACCATGTCTCCGACGCTTTCGGTGGAGCGGCCGACAGAGCGTGTCGCAGATCATCCGGAACCTCAGGCTCGGGTTCGACAGCCACAGGCGCGATCTCCAGCGTGACGAGGTCGCCGGCCTCCGCACCCGCGGCCTCGCGCAGCGTCCGATCCACTTTCAGCCAGTGGCCTCCTTGTCCGTCTGGCTCCAGCGTGGCTCGAAAGGTGAAGCCGTTAAGGGTGCCTTCAACCGATGTCATGCCCCGTGAAGGGAGCTTCGTGCTGGCGTCATTCGGTAGAGTTAGAAAGGTCCACGACTCGGACTTCGCGGCCGCTTTCGGCCGGAGGAGTTTCGCCGTGAAACGTATCTTGGAAGCGGTTTTAGCCATCATCTCCTCTCCGCCGCCGAATGCGGGGTGGCTTGGCTTGACCGGCTCCGTGTTTGAAAGATGTGCCACCGCTTCGGAGTCCTCGGAGAAGCAGTGCAAACGAGAAGTCGTACTCAAGGCGAAAGCGACCCCGCGAAGAACACTGCTTCTCCGAGGACTCCGCAGCAGTGGCACTCCTCACTTCACTTACGAACCAAGCAAGGCCACCCCGCCAGAGGTGAGCGACCGCCGCCGAGAGGAACGGTGGAGCGC
>Ga0114966_10000925_pt1 | contig 27596 bp, 25 predicted proteins | sample M_130207_XF_Meta_FD_87029 | JGI IMG/M metagenome (GOLD analysis project Ga0114966, IMG submission 87029) | Freshwater microbial communities from Lake Montjoie, Canada to study carbon cycling - M_130207_XF_MetaG | ecosystem: Environmental > Aquatic > Freshwater > Lake | place: Lake Montjoie... | reverse complement strand
ATTTATCAACACTCCCGATAAAATGGAGCAAATAAAAAAAAGAAATCCACTGCAAATGGTCGGTAATCCTGCTGATGTTGCTAATGCTATTGTGTTTTTATTATCAGATGAATCCGCTTGGGTTACAGGACAAGTTATAGCTATTGATGGAGGAATGAGTAAAATTAAAAACTAAATTTGCTATGGATACGCATCTTACGCATAACGATTTAATAGCTATGGGAAAAGGACTTAGAGGCAATCTGATTAATTCTGCAGATGGTTTTAAAAGTGTTTGTTTGATTTGTACAATCGATAAAGTGGGTCAAACTAGCTTAACAATATTTAGTTCAATTTTTCATATAGCCGCCCCTCCTCCGCTTATTGCATTTAATGTAATGCCCGGATGCTGTTGAGCAAAATACATTGACTAATATTCTTCAAACCAAATATTATACAATGAACCACCTAAACGAAAATATATATAAAAACGGTCACCAAACAGCTGCAAGATATCCGAAAGAAATTTCCGAATTGGATGTCGTTGGTTTAACGAAAGAATTTAAAGATCAGTTTTTAGCACCTTATGTTAAAGAAAGTAATATTCAACTAGGCATACAATTTAAAGAACGTATTGATTTTACTGTTAAAGGCAACATTTTAATTATTGGAGAAATTCAACACCTCTGTTTTCCTAAAGATTGCTTGTGTGATGATGCATTTTTTTATCTTGAAAAAGCAAATACTATTAGTTGTTCTGGTCTCTATAGTTATCATAAAACTCAGCGTCTTGAACGTTTGAGTTATTCAAAAGTTTATAAAGAAGTTGAAATTGTTAAAATAAAATATATTGAATAAAACAGCCATTAATATTGTTTGGTTTAAGCGGGATTTACGATTTACGGATCACGAACCATTGTATTATGCGCAACAACAAGAGCTGCCTCTATTGCTAGTCTATTTTTTTGAACCTTCAGTAATGTCTTATGATGATAGCGATGAAAGACATTGGCGATTTGTTTACGAATCTATACAGGAAATGCAATCCAAGCTTGTCAGTATAAATTCTAAAATTTATATTTTCCATAACGAAATTCGTTTTGTTTTTGAGGAGATAGTAAAGAACTATTCTATTAAAACGATTTTTTCACATCAGGAAATTGGTAATAAAATAACATACGACCGAGATTTAGAGATTCAATCATTTTGCAAAAATAATCATATTCAATGGAAAGAGTTTCAATTACATGGGGTTGTAAGAAGACTTAAATCGAGGCGTTTGTGGGAAGAACAGTGGCAAAGAAAAATGACCGAACAACCAAAATTTGTTGCTGAAGACAGCTGGAATATTTTAAAACTAGATGACTCACTTTACAACCCCTTAAAAGGAGAAGCGCTACCAGATAAAATTACTATTCGTAACAAAAAATTTCAGCAAGGTGGTGAATATTGGGCGTGGCGTTACATGGATAGTTTTATTAAAGGGCGTTATGTAAACTATAGTAAGCACATTTCAAAGCCAGCATTGAGTCGGAAAGGCTGTAGTCGCCTATCACCATATTTAGCATACGGCAACATTAGTATGCGTATGGTTTATCAGTATATAAATCAACATTACACCAATGCCGAAAACAAAAAAGCACTATCTAATTTTATTTCTCGACTGCATTGGCATTGCCACTTTATGCAAAAGTTTGAAGATGAATGTAGAATGGAATTTGAAAATGTAAACCGTGCTTACGATGTTTTAGTAAAACCAAAAAATGAATATTTTATAAATGCCTGGCAAGAAGGCAAAACTGGTGTTCCTATTGTAGATGCCTGTATGCGATGTGTTGTCGCTACTGGGTATATTAATTTTAGGATGCGCGCCATGGTAGTTTCTTTTTTCGTGTTTAATTTATGGCAGGATTGGCGCGAGTTACATTTTTTAGCCAGGCAGTTTTTAGATTATGAACCAGGTATACATTATCCTCAGTTACAAATGCAAGCGGGGGTTACAGGTATTAATACGATTCGTATTTACAACCCTGTAAAAAATTCAGAAGAGCACGATGCCAAGGGAATATTTATTAAACAATGGCTGCCAGAATTAATAAATATTCCTGCAAACTTAATACATGAGCCATGGAAATTAAGCCTTATGGAACAACAATTATACAATTGCGAAATAGGTAAAGATTATCCTTTACCTATTGTAGACATTGAAATTACACGAAAGTATGCCATAGATATAGTATGGGATTTTAGAAAAAATGCTGACGTAAAGCAGGAGGGTAATCGCATTCTCAAAAAACATGTTTCAAATCCAAAATCTCACTTAACAAAAAATACATTAAAAATAAAATGAACAAAATAATTAAACTCATACTTTGTATATCACTTACCTTATCTATTGGTGCAATTACAGGCATTGCAACCTCCTCCGGAGTTAACAATTGGTATGTAACACTTAATAAACCTGTATTTAATCCGCCCAATTATTTATTTGGCCCTGTATGGGCCTTACTTTATCTTTTTATGGGTGTTTCATTTTACTTAATACTTCAATCAGAAAATTCTATTTTTAAAAGACGAGCTATTATAATTTTTTTCACTCAACTGTTTCTAAATTTCTGCTGGAGTTTTCTGTTTTTTAAATTTCAATTAGTAGGAGTGGCGCTTATTGAAATTGTTTTTATTTGGGCTTCAATTATTATGATGATTTTCATTTTTTACAAAATCAATAAAACAGCGTCTTGCCTGCAAATTCCTTATTTTTTGTGGGTAAGTTTCGCTAGTATTTTAAATGGAAGTATTTGGATATTAAATTAATTAAATTTAAAAGATGAATTTTTTAGAAGCCCAGTGGGAAAACATAGTGATGGCAAATTATGCTGTTCCGGTAGATGTTTTGCTGCCATACCTTCCTAACGGATGCGAATTGGATTTACATAAAGGCGAAGCTTACGTGAGTCTGGTAGGTTTTATATTTAAGAAAACTAAATTGTTTAAAATACCTATCCCACTTCTTGGCACATTTGAAGAAATTAATTTAAGATTTTATGTTATAAGAAAAGAAGGCGGCCTAGTAAAACGAGGAGTTGTATTTATTAATGAAACTATTCCTTATAGAGCAGTAGCATGGGTAGCTAATAAATTGTACAAAGAACATTATACAACTATTCCTACAAAAAATCGTATTTCTATAAATACAACGCACAAGAAAATAGAGTATATGTGGCAAATAAATTCTGTATGGAATAGTATTTATATTGAATCATCAACTGATAAAGATGAAATGCAAACTAACAGCTTTGAAGAATTTATATTTGAACATTATTATGGTTACACAAAAATTGATAATTTCAAAACAGAAGAATATAAAGTAAATCATCCACGATGGAAGGTAAATAAAGTTACAAATTATAAGATTAACTGTGATTTTGATAAGATGTACGGAAATCATTTTTCATTTTTAAAAACGGTCAATCCTAATTCTGTTTTTCTTGCGGAAGGCTCGGCAGTTTCAGTTAAATGGAAACGAACACGTATTAAATTTGGAGTAGAATGATAGGTGTTAAAAAGCAAAACTTGCCATCTAAAATTTGCGCTTCTTGCAATAAGCCATTTACTTGGCGAAAAAAGTGGGAAAAGAATTGGAATGAAGTTAAATATTGCAGTGATAGATGCAGAAATACTAAATAAAATGGCTACAACAAAATACAAAACTCTTCGCTTAATTTTAGGAGATCAACTTAACATAAATCACTCTTGGTTTAAAAAAGTTGACGATACCATAACTTACGTGATGATGGAAGTACGAACAGAAACCGATTACGTACAACATCATATACAGAAAGTAATAGGAATTTTTGCATCTATGCAAAGCTTTGCTAAACTGCTGCAAAAGCATAAACACAAGGTAATTTATATCAAACTAAACGATAAAAATAATTTACAAAGCTTCGATAAAAATTGTGATTTATTAATTTTACAAAACAATTTTACAAATTTCGAATACCAACTCTCTGACGAATTTAGAGTTGATGAGCATTTGAATCAATATGCTAAATCGCTTGCAATACCAAGTAGTGTAATAGATACCGAACATTTTTATAGCTCACGTAATGAATTAGGGAATTTGTTTGAAGGCAAAAAAATGTATTTGATGGAAACGTTTTATCGCTACATGCGCAAAAAACATCATATACTTATTGTAGATGGAGATAAACCCCTTCATGGTAAATGGAATTTTGATGAAGATAACAGACAAAAACTACCTAAAAATCACAAGCCAACTACCCCCTTATTATTTTTAAATGATGTTACTGAAATTGAAACTGAAATAAAAAAAGCAAAAGTTAAAACTATTGGTACCGTTAAAGCTACACATTTTTTATGGCCTATAAACAGAGATCAATCTTTACAGCTTCTTGATTTTTTTGTAAAAGAATGTTTGCCCCTTTTTGGTACTTTTCAAGATGCGATGGCTCCCAACGAATGGTCGTTGTATCATTCTCGTTTATCATTTTCCATGAATATAAAATTAATATCACCCCAAGAGGTAGTAAACAGAGCGGTTTTCGAATACAATAAAAGACCTGAAGAAATTGAATACAACCAATTGGAAGGTTTTGTGAGGCAAATAATTGGGTGGAGAGAATACATGCGGGGTATTTATTGGCTTAAAATGCCCGAATATGGGGCACTTAATTATTTTGAACATACTGAAAAATTACCTGACTGGTTTTGGACAGGCAAAACAAAAATGAATTGTTTAAAAAATGCTATTGCTCAATCGTTAGAATTTGCCTATGCACATCATATTCAGAGGTTAATGATAACTGGTAACTTTGCTTTACTGGCAGGTGTAAATCCAAATGAAGTTGATGCATGGTATTTGGGGATTTATATAGATGCCTTTGAATGGGTCGAAATTACTAATACCAGAGGCATGAGCCAATTTGCTGATGGGGGCATTGTAGGTTCTAAGCCATATGTTAGTTCAGCTACTTACATTAATAAAATGAGTTCTTATTGTACCGGATGTTATTATGATAAGGCAAAAAAAACAGGGGATAAAGCTTGTCCGTTTAATAGTTTATATTGGAATTTTTATGATAAACATGAATCTAAATTAGCTAAAAACCCTCGTATTGGAATGATGTACAATGTGTGGCGAAAAATGCAGCCCAATGCAAAAGCCGAATTATTGGAACAAGCCGACTATTATTTAAAACATATTAATGAGTTATAATTATATAAAATGAAAACTTCTATCGTTTGGTTTAAAACCGATTTGCGCTTACACGATAATGAAGCCTTGGTGCGAGCTATTGAACAAAGTGATGAGATAATTCCAGTATATTGTTTTGATGATACTCAATTTAAAATAACTAAATTTGGATTTAAAAAAACTGGAAACTTTAGAACGCAATTTTTGTTAGAATCATTAGATGATTTAGATAAAAATTTACGGGCTATCGGTTCGGGCTTAATCATAGTAAAGGGGAAACCCGAATACGAATTATTTAAACTTGTACAAAAGTATAAAGCTCAAAAAGTATTTAGTAAAAAAGAGGTTGCGTTTGAAGAAAAAAACACACAAGAGCTTGTAGAAATAGAGTTATGGAAAGCGCAATGCACGCTCGAAACATATAGTACAAGCACCTTGTATCATGCACAAGATTTGCCCTTTTCTTTAAAAGATATACCCGATGTATTTACAAATTTTAGAAAACAAATTGAAAAGGAATCTAACATAAGAAAAGTGTTTTTAAAACCAATTACCATTAAATCTCCTGTTATTGAAGCGTATCAATTGCCTTTAATGGAACAATTAGGTTTAATGTCGGTAAACAAAGATTGCCGTGCAGCGCTTGATTTTAAAGGTGGAGAAACAGAAGGCTATAAAAGATTGAATCATTATTTTTTTGAAACCCATGCTATAAAAAATTACAAAGAAACCAGAAACGGAATGATTGGCGAAAACTATTCAACGAAGTTTTCGGCATGGTTAAGCCTAGGTTGTTTATCGCCGCGAGAAATATACTATGAATTAAAAAAATACGAAGAACAATTTTTGCCTAGTGAATCAACCTATTGGTTAGAGTTTGAATTGCTTTGGCGTGATTATTTTAGGTTTATGATGAAAAAATATTCGAATAGATTTTTTCAACAAGCAGGCATAAAAGCCAAAACAGATAATTTGCATAATCACAATCCTGAGCTGCTATTAAAGTGGATTAGTGGAGAAACAGGTGTTGGTTTTATTGACGCTAATATGATAGAGCTTAAACTTACTGGCTATATGAGCAATAGAGGTAGGCAGAACGTAGCAAGTTATTTATGTAATAATTTAAGACTCGATTGGCGCTATGGCGCAGCTTATTTTGAGCAACAATTAATTGATTATGATGTTTGTAGTAATTGGGGCAATTGGGCTTACTTAGCTGGTGTTGGAAATGATCCAAGAGGAAGTCGGATTTTTAATATCGAAAAACAAGCTAACGATTATGATAAACTTAATCAGTATAGAAACCTTTGGTTAAATAATGACCGTAAGCTCCAATAATTAGCTATTAATTTTAATAAAATAATTGATATTAACAACGCTTAAACAATCAGATGACTAACTTGGTATTACTAAATTTCTTTACCGGGAAAATAAAAGTTTAGAGCCTAGGCTTAAATTTTATGAATAAGGTGGTTGTGAATGATATTACGGGATTAAAATTTCGTTTATTCAGTTTATTAGTGATAAGATTTTTTGTTGCATTTATTAAAATTTTGCGCAAATTGTTGCCCCTATAAAAACTAGTTCTAAATAACAATTATTAAAATTTAAAGCTTCAATTTCTGAAAAAAATGTTTGATATTTGTGGTGAACTATTATCAAATAAAAAATTATATGAAAAATCAAAATGCCATAGGACTAGATTTAAAAGGTTCAAAAGAGCTTTCATTAAAATTAAATGAATTATTAGCTAACTATTCTCTGTTTTATCAAAATATAAGAGGTTATCACTGGAATATTAAAGGCGAAAAATTCTTTGAGCTTCACCTTAAATTTGAAGAATTATATAATGATATTTTTTTAAAAATTGACGAAGTGGCAGAGCGTATTTTAACCCTTGGGTATTCACCAGAACATAATTATTCGGAATATAGAATGCTTTCCAGCATTAAAGAAAGCAAACTAGTCTCCGATGGGAAAGTTGCAGTTGAAGATATTTTAAATTCTTTCAAAACGGTTATTGTTTTACAGCGAGATATTTTGAAATTCTCCGAAAAAGTAGGCGATGAGGGAACTAACGCATTAATGAGCGATTATATTAGAGCCCAGGAAAAATTAGTGTGGATGTACTCCTCATTTATGAAGCGCTAGATTTTTTACCAATGCCCATTTTTAAAAATTAAAATTTAATTTTCTGAATTTATAAAATCGATTTCCAATTATGAGAATTCATCAGCTTTTTAAGTACTTGAAAATCATCTAATATGTTCGATAATCCCATTCCTTGGTGCACTGAGCGGGACGTATCTGATAAATTTAGATAATCCCCGCTTTTAAATAAAGATTAAATAAAGAGCTTGATAAATCTCTTGATGTATCGACTGATTTTTTACTGAATGGGAATATAGGTGATAAGGCAAAGATTATTCATAACCATCCAATACTTTACTCTGTCAACAAATTTTTTTGCACATACTTCCACATATTCAGTAAACCAACCGAGAATTTCGCGATTGGTCCATCCTCCCTTATTTCCCATTGCCTGAGGCAAATCCCAATGATAAATAGTTATCCAGGGTTCTATATTTAATTTCAATGCGGCATCAATTAAGCGATTATAAAAATCAATGCCCTTTTGATTAATAGCACCAATGCCATCAGGAAAAAATACGTGACCAGGAAATTGAAAAACGAAAATTAGGAATGTTCAAAAAACGCATCAATTGCAAATCCTGTTCGAACCGATTATAAAAATCGCGAGCGCTATTCCCATTCTGATTTCCTAAAATTTTCCCTTTTTTTCTTTAAAAAAGTATCCCATACGGAAGGCCCTTTTCCATCGATGGTATGAGCACCCTCAATTTGATAAGCTGCTGTAGAGACACCCCATTTAAAATTTTCACCGAATTCTTTTTTATTTAACATACATTTTTCAACACTGCTTTAAATACGGGCAAATTGAAATGAATCATGCCATTTTAATTTGGGGATATAACTTTTTTTTAGAAAATGGTTGGTAATAATTGTATCTATTATTTGCTCTGTAATGTCAGGATAATTAACTGGAACAGACTTACCATAGGCAATCCAATCTTTAATTATCCAATGATGTTTTTTCTTTAAACTTTTTATTACCGGTATTCCCATTTTTTTTAATGCGGCAGCATTGCATTGTTGTTCATACTGCGTTTTCATAGGAACAACCAACAGCTTTTTTCCCAGGTACAATGCCTCTGCAGGAGTTTCAAATCCGGCACCACATAATACACCTATGCAGGTAGCAAGACTTTTTATAAATGCTTCGTTATTGATAGGTTGAATTGAAATATTATCTTTTTTGATACTTGTTTTATTGTGCTTACTGAACACATCCCATTGCACATTTTTAAACTGTTTTAAGTTTTTGAGTAACCGTTCGTCATCATAAGCAGGTAAATACACCGTATAGTGATTTTGTTTAGAAGGCTTAAGTTCCCTAATCTCATTTCGAATAACTGGGGTGAAAATGTTTTTATCGAAATTAGAAAAGTGAAATCCATATTGTGCTGTTGATGGGGCGTAATAATTTAATACTGTGCGCCCCAACGGATCCTTTTTTCGTGGCTTGGGGGCATTTTTAGAAAGTACGGCACTTTGATGGCTAAGGGCAATACACTGTATTTTTTTTTGTTTACAGGCCCAAGCTGTAACAGGTTCAAAATCATTGATAATTAAATCATATTGTTCAATAGGTATCTTATCAATATTTTTCAATAATTCCCTCATATCCATTTTCAAATAAGTACTTACTAAATCTACTCCTCCATTTTTACCAAACACAAAACTCAATCCTTTAAATTGATATTTAATAGGAAAAGGCAAACTAACGTCAGCTTGAATTCCACTTACCAAAATATCCACTTCACCCTTTTTTTGAAGAATAGGAACAATATCACGTGCCCTACTCAAATGTCCGTTGCCTGTACCTTGTATTGCATATAATATTTTCATCCTTTTAATATATTAAATTCCTGGATTAAATTTTCAAACAACTGAGTGTTGTTTAAAGATACGTGCTGGGGTTCACTCAGATCAACAGCTTTTGCAAATGCATCTTCATGATACTTGTAAATACTCCATTTGCCTTCATTATATTCAAGTGCAGTCAGGTTTTCAATCCAATCTCCTGAATTCAAATACATAATAGAACCCGTATCATTTTTTATTTCCCGCAATTCAGGTTGATGAATATGGCCACAAACAACAAAGTCATACGCATTAGAAATGCCAATATCAGCTGCCGTTTTCTCAAAGGCATTGACAAATTTTACAGCACTCTTCACACTATTTTTTATTTTTTTTGAGAGGGATATTTTTCCCTTCCCCATTTTTTGAGAAATAAAATTTACTGCTCTATTGATCAGAATCAATAAATCATATCCCAAGGCTCCTAATTTTGCTAGCCACTTTGCATGCTGCATAGTTACATCAAATACATCGCCATGAAAAATCCAGGCCCTACGACCATCCAATTTTAATACTATTTTATTTACAATCTTAAATGAACCCATTTTAAATCCCACAAAACGTCTTAACATTTCGTCGTGATTTCCGGTTACATAATAAATTTTTACATCTTTTGCTATTAAGCCAGTAATATGCTTTATCACTTGCATATGACTAGTAGGCCAATAACGCTTGTTAAATTGCCATATATCAATAATATCTCCATTGAGTATCAACTTTTTAGGTTTGATACTTTTCAGATATTGCAGTAACTCCTTAGCATGACATCCATAAGTACCCAAGTGCACATCAGATATCACTACTACTTCTACTTCTCTTTTTTTTATTTTCATATTTTATTACTACGCAATCAGACGTGCATCCATCATAACCCTATTTACTTTAAAAGGTGAATAAAGCACGGCTAAACGTTTTAAAAACAACTGCATTAAAATTATCTGAAACCAAAACCAAAGTACTTTCATTTTAATCGAATTTTAGATTTAAATACCAGGAAAATATGGAGAGGTTAAATGTTGTAAAGCTTACAGCTTTGTTGATGCAAGGAGCTATATGCAAAATAGAATTCATGGATTTTCGTTATAAAATAAAACTGCTTTTATCTACTTACGAATGTAAGCGGACTTATATCAACGGTGTTTTACTAAATAATTAAGGAATTATTATTTTTCTACCTAAAATACAATTAATGACTATTAAATCGCCCTTAATTTATTTAAACATTTTTTAACATTGCCAAATCATTCTGGTAATATTATAGCATCATTTTTGCATTCAAAAAAAATCAAAATTATGAAAGCAACGTACAATAAAATTTTCAAAACTTCATTAGCTGCAATGTTTATATTATTGGCAGTTATCAAAACTGGTAAAGCCACAACCGGATTAATTATTTCAGAATTCTTGGCAAATCCAACAGGTACTGATTCACCTTTTGAATTTGTAGAGTTGAAAGCAACCCAGTACATTGATTTTTCTGTCACCCCATATAGTGTTGTGTTTTCAAATAATGGAACTGCAACAGCAAGCGGCTGGATGCATGGGATGGGTATTACTTATGCTTTCAATATAAATTCAGGAACTGTAAACATAGGCGATGTTGTATATGTAGGTGGCTCGTCAATGACTCCAACCGGAACCCATTTGAAAACTATTGATACCGGTGTAAATCCAGGAGATGGATTTGGATCCTTCAGCAATTCAGGGGTATTGGGCAATGGAGGGGCTAATGCAGATGGCATTGCCGTTTTTGCAATCGCGGCAAGTGTTATTACATCTTCTTCGGTACCAATTGATGCTATTTTTTTTGGTACAGCATGTGGTACAGCAGTTGTAAATTCAGGAGCAGATGGTTATCAATTACCAATAAATGATTTGTATGCCGGAGGCAAGCTTCAAACCACCTCTTCTTTAGGGCCTGATCCGAGTTCCGGTAAAAACATCATTGCAACTGGTACTTACAATGCTACAACTAACGCATTTACAATTCCACGCACATGGGTTGTAGATAGCGTTGTTACCAGTGGCACTTCATTGATTTCGTTAACCGGAACCACTGGTGTTGCTGGTGTTGAAAATTCAAATTTAATAAAAATTTATCCAAACCCTTTAACTGTTCAGGCAGCTGCAATTGATATTTTTATAGCAGAACCATCAAAGGTAAAATCTGAAGTATATAATATTGTCGGTGAAAAATTAGAAACAATAGTGGATAAAAATTTTCCTGCAGGAGAGAATAAAATTTTATTTAGCCTAAAACAACCTGCCGGAATTTATTTTATTAAAACGATTATTGATAACAAAGAGACCGTTATCCGTATTGTTCAGAAATAATTTTTTATGAAAATAAATTATAAAAAAATAACTAGAAACTGTAATTCGGGTTTGTTAAAGAAAAAAATATTTTTCGCTTCCTTGATTTTTTTATTTTGTGCTTATACAGGCAAAGAAGTTTCTTTCACTAAAATAAAATATGTAGCAAAAAATTCTGTTAACGTTCCAGAACCATCTGATATCGCATTTGATAAAGAAACCCGCCATCTTTTTATACCAAGTGATAATGGAATTCTTTTTGAATGTGATTCATTGGGTAAAATATTACGAAAAGCAGAAACGTTGGGATGGGATTTTGAAGGAGTAGAAATAAAAGACAGTGCTGTTTTTGTTTCGGATGAGTCTTCCCGAAAAATATACAAGTACAATAAAAAGGATCTTACAATTGAAACCGTTTATTCGGTTCCTTATTGCGGCGGAAGGAATGAGGGTTTTGAATCTATAACATACAATGACAGTAAAAAATGTTTTGTACTTATCTCAGAGAAAAATCCTGTATCAATTATTGAATTGAACGAGAATTTTCAAATAATCAATCAACAAATTTTTGAAGGCTCAAGAGATATTTCTTCGGCAAGATGGTTTAATGGATATATGTACTTATTGAGTGATGAAGATCGATGCATCTTGCAATGTGACCCACACACTTATAAAGTGAAGCATGTTTTTAAAATCGATGTAATTAATCCTGAAGGGATTTCTTTTGACAATTCAGGAAACGTAATTATTGCGGCTGATGATATTCAACACCTCTATTATTTTAACCCACTTTCTTCCACCCTATGATTGCAAAAAAAATAATTCTGTCTTTATTGTTTTGCTCATTTATAAACTATGAGATAGAAGCTCAAACAGCAATTGCTGTTGGAAATAAATCAATTGAGCTCTCCGGAATTGTTGCAGGATTTTATAATTATCGGATTTTGAAACCCGAGGAAGATAATTTTAAAAACAACAAATTAGCCTTACGAAATATCATTTTTTGTGTGAATGGAAGGGTTGAAAATAAATGGGAGTATGAGTTTCAGGCAGATTTCTTAAATATGTCAAACTCAACAATGGCTGACCCAGAAAATCCTGGCATTGTTACTGCATTTATTGCATATAAGGCACTTCCGGTTAAAATAAAATTCGGGTATGATAAACTTCCTTATTCTCAGGGCGCGTTGGCATCTATTTATGAAACACCTTATTGGTCCCGCACTCAGATAACACGTGGCGATTTTTTTTCACGGAGAGATGTAGGTATTACTCTTAGCAGCAGTTTATGGAGACAAAGGTTAAATATTTATGCAGGCGCATATACCGGTTTGGGGGAAACCGTTTTTACTGCCAACGGCGGAGATGTTGACCCAAGTGGTTCCTTAGAGTATATAGGGCGAATAGATGCAGCTTTCCCTTCCCGCTATCGATATGATGAAATTGATTATAAACATAGCCCTATTCCCTTAATTCGTATCGGAGCCAATACACGGTATACCGATAAAACACAACCGGGTGATAACACTTTACCTTTAAATGTTGCAGGGATTTACGGATTGAAGGTTATTAATGGAAAAAAACTTATTTATGGATTTGATATTAGTATTGCGTATCAGGGGTTTTCGGCACAGGCTGAATCGCAATTATTAAAACTAAATCCAGCCAAAAGTGATGACCTATTATACCATAATACGACTGAGGATGTAAGTGAAAAAGTAATCTATGCGGGAGGTTTTCAGGGGCAGGTCAATTACTTCTGGAAAAGTGCAAAATCATTATTTTCTGCCCGTTATGAAAATTACAATACAAATGACCTTGTAAGTGGCTCTGCTGAAAGAGTTTCAGCAGCCTATGCATACCAGATAAATGGATTTAAGAATAGTATTAAAATACAGTATTTTAAAATTCTTGCCGAAGACGAAAATTCGGAACCCTTAAAATGGACTGATCAAATCAGAATAGGATGGCAATATATGTTCTAATAGTTTCGTAATAAAATAATAAAATAATAAAATAATAAAATGATTTTTTCACATAAAAATATTGGGTTGCGATTTATAGTAACATTCATATTGTTTTTTTTGATTTTGTTTTCTGCCTGTGTGAAGGATCGTGTGGAACCACCAACAGCACAATTCGGAATAATTCCACCTGGCAATAAACTGCTTATTCATTATTGGAATTTTAATACTATTGATACAACACTAGCTCCAACCTTTACGGAAGGAGGGGGAGAAATTTTAGTTGGTGGTACTTTTGATGATGTAACACCCGGAACTTTTCTTAATGTAAGAAATGCAAATGACTCGGCAAGTGCCTTACGTATCAGAAATCCATCTACAACTATGATTCTTAGTTTGCCGACTACAGGTTATAAAGAAGCTGTTTTTAGTTTTGCCGTAATGCGGACGAGTAGTGGGGCGCAGAGCAATATTATTTCCTATACGGTGGATGGTGTAAACTATATTTCTGCAGGTTTGCAAAATAATTTAATAACTGTAACCGAAATCTGGACAGCATATAGCATTGATTTTTCTGCCCTCGAAGGCGTTAACAACAATAGCAATTTTGCAATTAAAATAACTTTTGACTTAGGAAACACAGCAGCGACAGGAAATGACCGTTATGATAATATCACATTAGACGCACTACCAATATAATCAGGATGAGCTTCTAATTCTTTCTGAGAAATAAAAAAGGCAAATTTATTGTTCATCTTCTAAATATTGTTTTCAAATATTAATTACAATCTAATAAAAAAGAAAAAGAGAAACGTATTTTAATAAAATACGTTTCTCTTTCTTTTTTAATAAACTAATCAATTAGTGTTGGAATATATTCTTTAGTTATTAGGGCCTATTTTTTTATTTCTTCATTTTGTTTCCACCATTCTGATGCCCATTCAGTGAATTTATTCAATCCCTTGCTTTGTATTTTAAACAATAATTCTAATTGAGCATTTATATTTTCACCAAATTTTTCATTGAAATTTACTGCAAGATTTGTATGCTTAGTATAGAAATCAAGAATCTCTTTTGTATTACTTATGGATAATGCTTTTGAGGCTTCAAAATTTTCATGAATCAGGTTCAATACTTTTTCAGGATTTTTACTTTTTGATTCTTTAACTGCATCAACTAATTTGGAGTTAAAATCAACATTCAATTCCATCTGCCTGGTATAGGAATTGATAATACTGTCAAGGGCATCTTCGGCAAGTACAATAGACTTTAAAAAAGTGTTTTTAAGGCTGTCAGTAATAGAATCATCTATTTTTTGACCATGCAGTTTTTCCTTAATTGAATCCATAATTTTTTTATTTGATTCCAAAGCATCACCAATATACCTTGTATTTGAATCAATAATTTCACGGATTGTTTCTTTTGATTTCTCAGCGGTACCTTTGATACTACTTTTAATTTTTTCTGATTTTTCGATTAATTCTGTTTTCATTTTTTATTTTATTTTTATTTCAATATATTATTTCAATTTTTTTAAAGTGAACAGCGGGTAAAATTTTGATTGATATTCATTACTTGATTTACTATTTTTAAAAGATTTTCAAATTTGATTGGTTTAGCAACATATTGATCAGCAGCGGAGGATTTAGCATCCAAAAATGAATATGAATTGAACGCAGCGGTAAGAAATATTATAGGAGTTTTATTTAATTCTTTGTTTTTTCTAAGTTCCATACTCATTTCTATTCCATTCATTTCCGGCATTAATATATCCGAAATAATTACTTGCGGTAATTCTAAATCTGCTTGCTTTAAGCCTTCTAAACCATTTTTTGCAGTAATTACAGTAAAATTTTTTTTTCGGAAATTATACGATAGAAATTCCAAAATATCCGGTTCATCATCTATCAATAAAATTTTGTTTGTTGTTTTCATCTTGTTTTTTCAACAAAAGTAAACACGGTGTATTACCGAATTATATTCTAATTATTAATGAATTATTAATTAAAACTTTAAATAAAAAAACTCCCATATCTATCATCATCTGATATAGGAGTTTCAATACTGAAATCTTTAAAAATATTTTAAGATTTCAGTATTTATTTATTTTTTTACTGTCATTTTAGAAGTTTGAGAAACTTTTTTCTGTCATTAATTAGGATAAAAAAATACCATTATTTTGATCTTGAATATCCTTGCTGGCATTAGTTATCAAATCAAATTTACAACACGCGATCAACTAAATTACCTGTTTTTGATTTTATCGAAACTTGGTACAATAGAAATAGAGTACTTTCAGCAATTAATGGATTAACAATTTTAGAATTTGAACAATTAGCTAAAAATAAATATGCGGCATAGGGCTTAATTTTTTTGTCCACTTTTTACAAGAAATTCCATAAATACTGAGAATCTTGAATTACTATAGGGGCCCTAACCATACTAACCGGAAATTTGAGCAAAGGGATTTATATTTTCAATTAGTTTCGTTAATATTTGCTGTTTGTAATGTAGAAGCAAATGTTTCTGAAAACTATAAATAGTTTTACAAAACAGCAGAATACATAACAATTTGACTTGCACCACTAACATTATACATGAAGTATAAATAATCTGAATGGTCAAATCATTTATTAATAAAAAGGTTTTTTATTTTATTATTCGGAGCTTATCATTTTTAGCATCCCCACTTCAGCATCCGTTAAAATCCTCCATCTGCCGCGAGGCAAATCTTTTTTGGTTAGTGACCCAAACAATACCCTATCTAACTTACGAACATTATACCCAAAATGTTCGAAAATCCTACGTACAATTCGGTTTTTACCTGAATGTATTTCTACGCCCACCTGTGTTTTATCCAGGCCGTCGCCCACATAACTTACTTCATCTACTTTAATAGCGCCATCTTCTAGCTCTATCCCTTCAGCAATTTTGTCCAAATCTGCCCTTTTTAGGGGTTTGTCTAACTCCACATGATATATTTTACGAACACCATAACGGGGATGGGTCAGCTTTTTAGTAAGGTCGCCATCATTCGTAAACATCAACAAACCTGTGGTTGCCCTGTCCAACCTGCCAACCGGATATATACGCTCCTTACAAGCTCCTTGCACAAGCTCCAGAACAGTTTTCCTTTCTTGTGGGTCATCAGCGGTAGTTATATAATCTTTTGGCTTGTTTAAAATTAAATAAACCAATCGTTCTTTTTTAAGTGTTTGTCCGCCGTACTTAACAATATCGGTTTGCTTTACGCGAAAACCCATTTCGGTAATATTTTTACCATTTACCTGCACAACGCCCGAAGCAATAAGCTCATCAGCTTCTCTCCTAGAACAAATGCCTGCATTTGAAAGGTATTTATTTAGTCGTACCATACCATCATCTGTTTCGCGCTGCGGTTTAGACTTGGATTTAGATTTGCTGCTGGTAAAGGGTTTTTTTAATGTAGCACCCGGCTTGTTAAAACTTCGCCCACTTGAACTTTTCAGTGGAAGCCTTTCGCTATTAAATTCAACATCTTTTATATTTATATCTTTTGGAACAAGCCCATCACTTTTTCTAACAAATCCAGGTTTGTCGCGATACCTGGTTTTCTCAATTAGCTGTGACAAGTCTTCCCTCATTTTATTTGTTTTAGGGTAATCCCTGCTTTTAATTTCTTTGTTTTCTTTTGACTTGGGCCTGCTCCCAAAAGGTTTCGCATTAATTGGAGCCTTTCCCTTTTCATCAAAACTGCCCAATTTTTTTTTATAAGGAGCATCATTTTTATCAAATAATTCTTCTTCTGAGTATGGCTTGCGGGAGGATGCACTTTTAACGAAGCCTCTGTTTTTGGGAGGATTTTCCGATTTCAAAAATGATTTCCTCCCTCTTTCCGAGACAGTGTTTTCTTCCTCAACTATTGAACCACGTTTTTTCGAAGTCCCAAAATCCGATGGCTTTGAATCATCTTTAAAACGTTTAAAGGAAGGTTTATTATCTCCTTTGCTAGGCCTTTGTTTTTTATTGTCGAAGGGCTTGTCCTTTTTGAACCCGCCGCTCCTTTCGCTTTTAAATTCTTTGCTAGGCTGAGTACCTTCTCCGCCAGAATAAGTTTCTTTTTCAAACCCTTTATTTTCTTTAAAAGAGGCGTTTGACTTTTTATCTTTTAAAAAATTAGTATCAGACTTAAATTTACCCGAAGGGGCATAAGATTTACTATATTCCTTGTCTATATCTTTTTTCTTCCCCTTTTTGGAGTCATCCGGTTTTGTAAAATTAAAGTCTTTATTCCCTTTACGATTAAATTCTCTTCCCATTTTTTTATGTTATAATTTTTGCAAATGTACGAAAAACGAATGGATTCCAAGGCTTGTAAATTACAACCAAATTAATTATAAACGATTAAGAATCGCATAGTTAAAAAACAGAATGTGAAAATATATTTAATTAAATCAATTAAAATATTATCTTTGCATCCCTGAAAACAAAATTTACAGATTTAATTATTTGATTTAAAAAGATTTATTGGCATGACAAAAGCAGACATTATTAGGGACATTGCAGAAAAAACAGGAGTAGAAAAATTAGCGGTTCAGGCAAGTGTAGAAGCTTTTATGAAATCGATTAAAAGCGCTATGGAAAATGGCCAAAATGTTTACTTAAGAGGTTTTGGAAGCTTTATCGTAAAAAGACGCGCTGAAAAAACAGGACGTAACATTTCAAAAAATACAACAATTATTATCCCTGCTCACTGTATTCCAGCATTTAAGCCGGCAAAAACATTTACTGAAATAATTAAGAAAAACGGAAAAGCGAAAGAGAAAAAAGTAAAAAAATAAAAGCATTAAACCGCGACTTTTGAAAGCTTTCACAATTTACAAGACGCCATTATCATAAATAAAATATAGTATCGGTAAATGAGTAAAAAGCAAATATTTTTTATTTTTGGGTCAGCATTTTTAATAGTTCTTTTATTTCTTGCAAATACAAAATTCTCAAATAAAAAAGGGGACCAAAAATTACTTGAAAATGAAGGGCTTGTTAATGCAAATAACGATAGCCTAGGTTTTTTGGTGGAACAGGCTAAGCTTAGCCTTAATGAGGGACAAAGAGTAGCGTTTGATAAAATGGAGGGAAATTTAAAGTCCAGCGAACCAAAAGAGGCTTCCTTTATCCAAATTATAAGGTTTTGGGATAGCTTAAGGAGGCCTGCAATTGCTGCTTATTATAAAGAAAAGTCAGCCTTTGTTATTTCAACTGAAGAAAATTGGCTCGAAGCAGGAAATCGTTACTTTTCCGCTACGCGTTTTGTGAAAGAGACAGAAAAACAAATGCTGTTTATTAAAGCAATGGCGTGTTTTAACAAAACACTAGAAATTGCACCCAATAATGTAGAAGCAAAAATAAATTTAGGCGCTTGTTATGTAGAGGGAAGTTCAGACCCTATGAAAGGAATAGGTATACTGCGCGAAGTGGAGAAAATAGATTCTAATAATATAAATTTACAATTAAATTTTGCGTTCTTTTCGGGAAAATCAGGGCAGTGGGACAAAGCAATTGCTCGTTTTAATAAAGTATTAAAAATCCAACCTGATTATATTGAAGCATATTTACATTTGGCAGATGCTTATGAACAAAAAGGTGACAAAGCAAATGCAATAATAAGTTTAGAAAAATACAGCGCTTTAATAGAGGATGTTACAATTAAAGCAGAAGTAAGAAGCTACATTAAAAAATTAATGACAGGGTAATTTTTTAATAGAATTTTATTAATAATTTTTGTTTTTATGAATAATCATTCTGTTTTCATAAATATATAATATTCGAGTTGTTTAATTAATCAAATTATTTTTTTAACTATTTTAAAACACTATCAAAATGCCAAGCGGAAAAAAAAGAAAAAGACATAAAATGGCTACCCACAAACGTAAAAAACGTTTGAGAAAAAACAGACATAAAAAATAAAATATTCCTTAGGCCGGATTTTTATAACGTATTATTAAAAACAATTAATTCAACAATTGGAGGTATATGCCATTCTAATTGTTGAATTAATGTATGTTTTCCTTACCCTACTGGGTTAAGAAATACATACTTTATCGTTTTTTAAAGTCTATTCGTTTATTCTTGCTTACAATCTGTTTTGTACCTATTAAATCATCCCTATTTTATTATTCCCTATATCTTTTCAAAAGAAAGTGCAAGGAATAAATTCTATTTACTTAAAAAAACTTTAGTGTGAACAACGAATTAATTATTGATTCAAGGCCAACTGAAGTTGTTATCGCACTTTTAAGCAACAAACGTTTAGTAGAACTAAATCGAGAAAAAAGTAATAACAACTTTTCTGTTGGTGACATTTATTTAGGTCGTGTTAAAAAAGTAATGCCAGGCCTCAATGCTGCTTTTGTAGATGTAGGGTATGAAAAAGATGCCTTTTTGCATTATTTAGATTTAGGTTCCCAAGCCGCATCCTTAAATAAATATACGCAGCTTGTACAATCAGGAAACCTACAAACTTCAGATCTAACATCCTTTAAATTAGAAAAAGAGATTCAAAAAGATGGGAAAATTGGAAATGTAATTACTTCTAATCAGCAAATATTAATACAAATTGCTAAAGAACCAATTTCAACCAAAGGCCCTCGTATTACTACCGAAATCTCATTAGCGGGACGTTATATCGTTTTAATTCCATTCTCTGACAAAATATCTGTTTCTCAAAAAATAAAAACAAATGATGAGAAAAACAGACTGAAAAGATTACTTGCAAGTATTAAACCGAAAAATTTTGGCGTAATAATTCGTACCGTTGCTGAAGGCAAAAGTGTTGCAGAGCTTGATTCCGACCTGAACGATTTAATAGGCAAATGGAAAATCTGTTTTGATGCTTTAAAAACAGCGCAGCCTGCACAAAAGGTGCTTGGTGAAATCGATCGTACATCAGCAATATTGCGCGATCTGTTAAACGCTAGCTTTAATAGCATTCATATTAATGATGAAAAATTATACGAGGAGACAAAACTTTACCTGCAAACCATTGCTCCTGATAAAGAAAAAATATTAAAATTATATAAAGGGCCCGTCCCTATCTTCGATAATTTCGGGGTCGACCGTCAAATAAAAGCATTGTTTGGAAAAACAGTAACAATGAAAAGTGGTGGATACCTCATTGTTGAACATACCGAAGCCTTGCATGTGATTGATGTAAATAGCGGGAACCGTGCTAAGTCCGACAAAAATCAAGAATCAAATGCGCTCGATGTAAATTTAGAAGCCGCTGTGGAGGTTGCTATTCAGTTGCGTTTGCGAGATATGGGAGGCATTATTGTAGTTGATTTTATCGATTTACATTCTAGCGAAAATAGAAAACTGCTTTTTGAAAAGATGCGCGACGAAATGTCGAAAGATAGAGCCAAGCACAATATTTTACCACCAAGTAAATTTGGATTGATACAAATTACAAGACAGCGTGTAAGGCCCGAAATGAATATCGTTACTGTTGAAAAATGCCCTACCTGTGATGGTTCGGGTGAAATTCAAGCTAGCGTATTAATAATAGACCAAATTGAGAATAATTTAAGATATATTTTAAAAGAACAAAATGAAGTTGGCGTTACTTTATGCGTACATCCATATTTAGAAGCTTATATCACTAAGGGCTTGTTCTCTTCGCTAAGGCGCAAATGGAAAAATAAATTTGGCAGGAAAATTAAAGTACGCGCAGTATCTTCATATAATTTTTTAGAGTACCGCTTTCTTAATAAAAATGAAGATGAAATAAAAGTATAATTTCGAAAAACTTTTACAAGGGAATTAATTATTCTATCCTGAAAATATGAATAGCTTTTTACTTATAAACAGGCTCAATTAAGCCCTTCTATACTATTCTATAATCTTATTGCGCATTTCAGTTATTTTTTCTGAAATAAGTTTAACCTTATTAAGAGTTATCTCTTCAGGCTCGCTGTCAAAAACTTCTTTTAAGGCATTGAAGTCTGTCAAAACTTCATTTGCCCCATCGGTGTCTGTTTTGCAGTCTTCTAATAAAGATATTATCGTATTTAAATTTCCCTTCTCCTCGTCTATCCTTCTAATTATTGCGTCACTTTCTGTTATGCAGGCAATTTGCGAGGCAATATATAAACCTTCTAACCAACCGCCGGCAACCATCAATGTAGAAACTCCCGCCTGACCATTCTCTTGCAAATAATTATCAGCATTCTTATATGAATCTGTAATAATAGATAGTAATGAATCTTTATCGTCTGAGCTGGCTTCTATCCGCTCACTCATTTTTTCGTCAAAAGCTCCACTAATGCCTAGGCTGGTTGACATTTTGTTCGCACAACGCAAATATAGCATCGACTCTTGTGTTTGACCAAAAATATTAGTAACACCTAAATCCATCCCATATACCCCTAAATTAAGAGCTCTTGATTTTACCGATGAATATTTTGCAGTGTTCTCAATTGGATTTAAAAGTTTGGAATCATATTTCGCCTCTGCCGCATCCAACATACTTGTTGTTTCGCTTTGGGATTGTATGGAAGAAAATATTTTTTGAACCTTATTGTTTTTTTCTTTTTGAGTAAATTCAATGGCATCTGCATCGGTAAATACATCTCCTTCCGAAGTGGATGAGCCACAGCTAACAGTTAGGGCTGTTATGGAAACAAAAAATAAGTAATTGAAAGTTGTTTTGAAATTCATTGTATTAATTAAAAAAATCAGTCAAATATAGTAAATAGATTTGACTCGTATTATTTGCATTATGAAATAAATAAAACAGGTGTTTTATTTATTTTAAAAAAGCCCCCAATAATTAAAAATATTCCTGAAGTTTATAAGTGAAGTTTTCAAAATAAATCCGCAAATTAAATAGTTCAAAAACTGTGTGTTTTTCTTTTGTTTTGATACCCTTCGGCAAAAGCTCAGGACAGGCTCCAGAAACAAAAAATCAAGAACAAACGACGCCTCCCCACCTGCAACCCTGCATCGCGTTTGTACCTTCCTCACGCGCGTTTTCATAAGCATATTTTTTCGCAAAAAAAAATGAAATCATCTGTTTTTATTAATATATCTGTTTTATCGAAATTATTTTGAAAGCTTTACTAAGATGTTAATCTCTGAAATTATAACTTTTTAATTTTTCAGCATTTAACCTGTCATGATATTCTTTTTAAGCCCAATTAATTCAAGCGCCGTATTAACAATTGCATTCGTATCAAATCCGCATTCGATATGCAGCTCCAACTGTTCACCATGATCAATAAATTTATCGGGGATACCCAAGCGCTTTACCTGTGAATTATAATTATTGTCGGCCATAAATTCAATTATAGCACTCCCCAGCCCCCCTATAATACAGCCATCTTCAACAGTAATTATTTTATTGTGTTTTTTGAAAACTTCGTGCAACAGCTCTTCATCAAGGGGTTTCACAAAACGCATGTCATAATGTGCTGCATAAATATTTTTCTCTTCTAATATTTTACAAGCGGATACTGCATAATTCCCTATGTGGCCAATTGTTAATATAGCGATGTCATCACCATTTTGTATTCTGCGCCCTTGGCCGATAATAATTTTTTGAAAAGGTTTTTTCCAATCTATCATGGCTCCATTACCTCTTGGATACCTTATAGAAAATGGTGCAAGGGTTTCTGGTAATTGCGCCGTATACATTAGGTTACGCAGCTCCTCTTCGTTCATAGGAGCCGAAACTATCATGTTGGGGATGCATCTAAAATATGCCAAATCGTAAGCTCCATGATGGGTTGAGCCATCTGCCCCTGCTACACCACCTCTATCCAAACAGAATACAACATGTAAATTTTGTAAGGCTACGTCATGTATCACTTGGTCATAAGCCCGTTGCATAAACGATGAGTATATATTGCAAAATGGTATCAAGCCTCTTGTTGCTAATCCTGCCGAAAATGTAACGGCATGCTGCTCTGCAATACCTACATCAAAAGCTCGTTCTGGCATAGCCTTCATCATTATATTAAGGGAACAGCCGCTTGGCATGGCTGGGGTAACTCCCATTATTTTGGCGTTTTTTTCAGCAAGCTCTACTATCGTATATCCAAAAACATCTTGATATTTAGGCGGCTGTGGCTCCTTTGGTGCAATTTTAATGATTTCACCCGTATCTTTATTAAATAAGCCTGGTGCATGCCAAACTGTTTGATTGCCTTCTTCTGAAAATTTATAACCCTTCCCTTTTTGAGTTAAGCAATGCAATATTTTGGGGCCTGGTATATCTTTTAAATCCTGCAATATTTTTGTTAAACGCTCCACATCATGTCCATCAACAGGTCCAAAGTATCTGAATTTTAATGATTCGAACAAATTACTTTGCTTAAGTAATACTGATTTTATGCCATTTTCCACTTTCGAAACAATGTCCTGCGCAGTAGGGCCAAACTTACTCATCTTGCCCAATAGCTTCCAAATATCATCTTTAAATTTGTTATAGGTAGGAGAGGTTGTAATGTCTGTTAAATATTCTTTTAATGCACCCACATTGGGGTCTATACTCATGCAGTTATCATTTAGTATAACTAATAAGTTAGAATTGCTGATACCTCCGTGATTAAGCGCTTCAAAGGCCATCCCAGCTGTCATTGCCCCATCGCCTATTACTGCTATGTGCTGGCGCTCCTTTTCTCCTTTATAGGCCGAAGCTACAGCCATTCCCAAGGCTGCCCCTATGGATGTGGAGGAGTGCCCCACACCAAAGGTGTCGTATTCACTTTCCGAACGTTTTGGGAAACCGCTAATGCCTTTATAAATACGGTTAGTATGAAAAACTTCTCGTCGGCCGGTTAATATTTTATGTCCATAAGCCTGATGCCCAACATCCCATACTAATTGATCGTATGGGGTGTTGAAAACATAGTGCAAGGCAACAGTTAGTTCCACAACTCCTAAGCTGGCACCAAAATGGCCACCCTTCTGTGAAACAACATCTATTATAAACTGGCGAAGCTCATTACTTAGCTGCGGTAGTTCTTTTTCTTTTAATTTCCTCAAATCAATAGGATATTCTATTTTTTCGAGCAACGGTCCTGCCTTAAATTCCATTAATTAATTGCTTAATTTAAATTCAGAACAAATGTAAATTAATTATTTGAATGAAACCAATTTTATCGCTGTATCTTTATAGAATAATCAAAACATAAACCTCCTAAAATGTTTGTAAATAATCTGTTCTAATTAGTGTCTGTCCAGAGATTCGAGAGTCTGAACTATAATGTTCGAGATCGAGGCTTTCGTAGTTTTGAAAATCAGGAGTTTACATTGGTATATGACTGGTTTTAAAAACTAGAATAACGAAAAAATCGGACATTATAGACAGACTCTAATTAGTGTCTGTCCAGAGATTCGAGAGTCTGAACTATAATGTTCGAGTTCGAGGCTTTCGTAGTTTTGAAAATCAGGAGTTTACATTGGTAAATGACTGGTTTTAAAAACAAGAATAACGAAAAAATCGGACATTATAGACAGACTCTAAATAAAGTTTTTTTTTCTTTTTATAGCAAATCCTGTTTTTTTCTTGCACATTGCTTAATTAAATTAACTTTGCAGCTTAGCTCGGGTGGTGAAATTGGCAGACATGTACGCTTGAGGGGCGTATGTCGAAAGACGTGCGAGTTCGAGTCTCGTCCCGAGCACTAGCGATAAGCAAGGGGTTTCCCCTTGCCTTATTACTTTTTTAAAAAATATTTCTTAGCCTTTTGTAATTAGCTGGTAAAATTTTAAAATCTGTTGATATCCTCAGTCAATAAAAATAATCCCATAAATAATAACAAGGATTAAACCTTTAAATAATTGAAACCTTTTTACTGTTTTTAACGTAAAAAGCGATAGTATTGTGGATTTAATTAGACGTTTAATATATTTTTGAACCAAAACAATTTACTGAAATTAGCCTTTTACTTTATTTTTTTTAAGAAAATATAATTTTGTTTAACAATTAAGAACATGAACACAAATTGTAATTCAATAATTAGAACACTTTTTGCGCTTTTGTTTTTAATACAGCCTTATTTAAAAACAAATAGTGCTTTAGCACAAAATGTAGGTATTAATGTACTAGGATTATCTCCTAATACCGCGGCTATTTTGGATATTGATGCAGCCCCTAATTTCAACAAAGGTTTGTTAATTCCCAGAGTAACATTTTCACAACGTACTACGGGCTTTAATCCTCTATCCTCCGCTGCGCAAGGGCTTACTGTTTACCAAACTGATGCAGGTGGCTTTGGCGAAGGCTTTTATTTTAATACCAGCACCAGCACTACTCCCGCATGGTCGTTTTTGTTAAACAATACTAGCGGCTGGTCTCTTACTGGCAATGCTGCCACTACTCCTTCCACCTCCGCTATTGGCACAGCCATTGCTGCCGGTCAAAATTATCTGGGCACCAGCGATTTAAAAGATTTTGTAATGGCTACCAATAATTTAGAGCGGCTACGCATCAACAGTGCCGGTAATATTGGTATTGGCACCAGCACACCTGGAACTTTACTGGATGTTAATGGCAGCACAAGAGCATTGTTATACACTTTCCCTGCCCCTACTGGCGACCCCGCTCCTGTTATCACTGCGCGCACAGTGCCTTCGGGACAAGGAGCCTCTGCGGAAAAAACAGAACTTATCCTCTTCCATAGCAATGATCCAGCCAATGCCGCAGGAGCCGATCAAATTACATTGCGCGCTCCCGCTTTAAGCTTTCAAACATTTAATGATGTTAATGTGCTTGATATGAATAATAATGTGGGGTATAATGAAAGGATGTATATTAATCCTATTGGTAATGTAGGGATTGGTACTGTAAGCCCGGGAGAAAAGTTAGAGGTAAATGGAGCAATAAAAATTGCAGATATTAGACTTTTAAAGGATGTTGGGGATAACGACAGACTGCTTTTTCAGCCAAGTACTGTTAACACCAGTGCCAATATCGGAATATCAAAAAATGGTAGCACTGGCTCAATAGGTTTTGAACTCTATAAAAATGATTTTATTGCCGACAGAGTAAACTATGAGAGCATAAGGTTTCTGGCGCTTGAAACGCCGAATGTTTATCGAATAGCAACCGCAAATGGTGGGACTGGTAGTCTTCGTGATTTACAAATAGCTCAAGGTGCTACAGTCCTTGCTACTTTTGCAACAAGCGGTAATATTGGTATAGGTACCACCACACCCTCTACCCAGCTGCACTCCACCGGGGGCGTGCGTTTTCAAATTTTAGCTGGTACAGGCACCCGTTTAGTTGTGACGGATGCAAATGGTAATCTTGCAGCAGGTTCTTCAATAGCTTCGGGAATAGTAACCGGAAGTGGCATATTAAATTATGTTCCTAAATGGACACCCGATGGTGCTACACTTGGTAATAGCAGCATTTTTGATAATGGAACTAATGTGGGTATAGGAACTAATGCGCCTCTAGGGAAATTAGATATTGTTGGTGATGTACTTTCCTACTTTACTGGATTTGGACAGTTTTCCTCAACCGCAGGAGTTAAAAATTACGCCAATTTTAGTAGTGATAATCACGGAAGTGTTTTAGTAGGCTCTAATCTTTACTCAAATAACGGTGCACTTTACATAGCTAAAACACATAATTCATTATCCGGGGTAGGTGTTTTTATGCCAGGTAATGGTCAATCTCGTCAGGGAGGTATTGATTTTTATACAAAGGCAGTGGCATCAGTAACAGCTGATGCGCTCTATTCAACTACTCCTAATATGGTGCTTTCTTCAACTGGTAATTTAGGAATTGGAACCGCTAGCCCTCAAACAAAATTAAGCTTTGGCTCGAGTGTTGCCAACGTGCCATTGATTATTGCAACGTATGAACCAAATGCTGCAGGTATAGGTATGAATCAAGCAGATGCGGGCATTCGTCTTTCTGGTGACCCTAGCGGTTCTTCGCAAACAGTAGTAGATATGGGTTATTATAATGGAAGTAGTGCTACCCATGCAAATTGGAGAAGTAAAATGCTTGTGCTTAGCAATGGCAACGTAGGTATTGGGACAACAGCACCTAATGAAAAGCTTGAGGTAAATGGGAATATTCGCTTACCGAATACGATTAAGTTCAATGATGCGAACGGTAATATTAT
>Ga0114966_10000924_pt1 | contig 27623 bp, 26 predicted proteins | sample M_130207_XF_Meta_FD_87029 | JGI IMG/M metagenome (GOLD analysis project Ga0114966, IMG submission 87029) | Freshwater microbial communities from Lake Montjoie, Canada to study carbon cycling - M_130207_XF_MetaG | ecosystem: Environmental > Aquatic > Freshwater > Lake | place: Lake Montjoie... | reverse complement strand
TAATACTATTTAAATCTAATTTTTTACAATCTTCATTTTTTTTTGATGCCATTAATTTTGGAGTAATTGTTGTAAACCCACTTCCTCTTTTTAAATGTGTTTTTTCTTTGAATAAAATATATTCTAATAATTGTATAAGAGCTTCATCATAACGTATTAATTTTTCTCTATCAATACGATAATTACTTTTATATACAAATCTATTATAATTTCCATCTTTATAAATATTGTAATATTTATCTAAGTAAGGTCTGTTTCTTACCAAGCCAATTCCCTCAATATTGTCTGTTTCATTATTCATTTCAACTATAAAAACTAAAGAATCATATAGTATTTTAGGCGACATTTCTAGAGGACAACCATAAATGCACCCAGAAATATTATTTTTTATCCTATATTTGACATTTGATTCCCAAGTACTATTAGTAAATCTTGTTGTAGAAAGTGTATACATTTTAGTTTAAAAAATTAGAATTATATTTTTTAAATTCAATTTTATAATAAATTATTATTTATATGAATTGTTGTATTTGTGGTCCTGTAAAAAATTGTGGTTCTTATTTAAATAAGGTTCTTGAAAATATTGAAAAAATTGGCAAGATATTTGATGATTATACAATAGTAATATATTATGACCAATCAAGTGATAATACATTAGAAATATTAAAAGAATATCAAAATAAAAATCCTAAACTTAATTTGTATGTTAATTCTAATCCTACAAGTCAATTTAGAACTCATAATATAGCTGTTGCACGTAATTTTTGTTTAAATTTTATAAGAAATAATAAAGAACAGTTTCCTTATTTTATAATGATGGACTTTGATGATGTAAATTGCAAAGAAGTCAATGTAAATACCCTTAGAAAATATTTGAAGAGAGAAGACTGGGATGGATTATCTTTTAATACTACACCAGCATACTATGATATTTGGGCACTTTCAATTTGGCCTTATTGTTTTAGTTATAATCACTTTAATGATAATTATAAGTATCACGGAATAATTAAAGAATATATTATGAAATTATTAAATAATTTAAAACCTGGACAGATTTTATCGTGTATATCGTCATTTAATGGGTTTTCTATATATCGTACTCATAAATTTTTAAATACTTATTATGATGGTAGAGTTAGAGCAGATTTATTTTCAATTAAAAATATAGCTTCTCATGCAAAAGCGCAAAAATCAAGAGGAATTATTTATAGGGATTATGGTCATATTAAAGGAAGATATGAAGACTGTGAACATAGGTCATTTCATCAAATGGCTAGAAAAAAATCTGGAGCTAAAATTATGATTAGTCCAGAGGTTTTATTTTTTTAATCTTTATAAATTTTTTTTTCATTCCATAAATTGGCATAATAAGCTTTTTTTTGATATATTTTTTGTTCTTCTCTATATTCATCGTACATTTTTAAAATAATTATATTATTTTTATCATTATTATAACCTATATAATAATTATCTCTTCCATTTGCTATAGCATTTTCAAAATACATTTCCATTTGTTTTTTCTCTTTCTTTGAAAAGAAAATACCAAGTAATCCTGGACCAGTAGGACATAAAGCATCATTTCCATAAAATTTATTTTGAACATTACTTACAATTTGCCGAATACAATTATATAAAATTAAATTTTTTGGTTTGCATACTATTAAACCAGTTAGCGTACCTCCAGGAGGGTCTCTATCCCTTACAAAATGTTCTTTTTCTGTTAGCGATATTAGTTTAAAATTATTAACACATTCAAATTTTATATCCATATAAATTCCACCATTTATAAAAAGAACACAATATCGCCATAAATCAGATTTATAAGAGCACGGAATTAATCTATCATATGCTTCTAATACATCTGATTTGAAATGTATTCTAATAAATTCTCTACATTCATTTTCATTATAAAGATGAAAATTCATTTTTGGATTGTCTAAAATAAGTTTTTCATAATTTTGTTTCATTAAAGGAGGTAAATCCTTAGTATGCCAACATGTATATACATCTAAAGGAATAACACTATTATATTTTTCTTTTAATCTAAAAAATTTACTATTTTTAATAAAATATTTTATAGTTTTTATTTTTTCTTTTTTTATAATATCTTTACCACCAGGCAATTTATCTCTAAATTTTAACATTAATTTAATGTTATATTTTATTATTTTATATTTCATAATTTTACATGTCCAATTCTTCATTAATTTTATCACTCATTAGTTTATACCTCTCATTTGCTAAACTTCTCTCCAACAAAGACCAAGGAGTAAGTGACTGGAGTGCATCGATTCCTTGCTCACAAAACAAGTTCAAAAGAGATGGACTGAATCCTGACATCATTGAAGCATTTGATTGACTAGATAAACTCGGAAACCCATTTGTACTTCTCAAGTTCCAAAAGAGAATATGAGGAGGCTTATATGGTCTTCCATGAACTCTTAAACCTGCCTGTTCGTATTTATATTTAATATTATCATATACAGTTGATAAGCTTGTACCATCTGCACTGTCCATTTGCATATCAGACAAAATAACAAGAACTAAATCTTGTACATCTTCTGGCTCCATCTTATTTTCAATAATTGCATTCAAAATAGTATTAAGAGCAGCATTAAAATTAGTATTCATTCCCCATTCCGCATGTTTAATAGTTTGAACTTGAGAAACGAAATCAGGATATCCTTCTAAATTTACCCAAGATGGCTTAGAACTAAAGGTCATAACACGCTTGCCTAGAGCTGACTTTTCAGCAATTCTGATACCAAGTGCAATTGCAACCTCTAACGGGTCTCCATCCATAGAACCAGATACATCAACCATTGCAATCATTTTACCAAGAGCACCATTTTGATTAGAATTATCACGCCATTGTGAATTCAAAATAGCAATCTCAGTTTGTGCATTCTCATTTTGCCATTGACTTAATTCTTGTGATTGTTTTGTATCATCATTTTGCCATTGTCTTATTAGTTCTAGTGCTTGTTTTGTAAAATCTGCCATTCCAACACGCGCACCTTTGACTTCCGTACCATTATTAATCGCATTTTGTACGTGAGAATTAAAATGTGTTGCACATTGAATTCTATCTTCATTATTCACAAATCTAGTTTCTCCAGTTTTTTTTATATTTAAAAATGCCTTCTTTTGCTTTGAAACCGAAATAGAAGTAACATTGTTAAAATCAATATTTGACCAATTTTTGGCACACTGTTTGATTTGCAGAGTATCAATTTTTCTATTTAGTTCAGACAATAACTTACGATACTCGGTCTTACATTTTAGTATAGCTTTTTTATTTCTTTCATCTGTATTTGCAGTTTCCATATAATCGATAAAATAATTAGTAGCTAGCGACTCATAAAGCCAACCAAAAGAAGACTTCTCTCTTGGTACCCATTTAGCTACTAAAGAAATTGTATCATTACCTTGTTTATTATTATCATAATCTTTTTTTAATTGCACATTCATAACAATAATAGCATAATGAATTAAAGGATGAAATACATATAGTCCTTTATCCTTACAGTACTCGCAAAAATACTTAATATCTTTCCAAGAGCCATATTGATGTACTTTATTGTCATCATTTTTTACCAAACACTTAAGGGCAAATAAAGCCAATGTTGGATAAAAATCAAACCAAGTATAAATCATCATATAAGTCAAATTACATTCACCCTTTCCATCAATAATGTCACGAGTATGACCTATCATTCTATAAAGAACTGACAAATATCCTTTCGCTAACTCTTTTTCTACAATTGATGTACTACTGGTATTATGCTTTAAAGTATATAACATATCTTTTAAAATATTTGCAAGATTTTTTTCTTTATTTTTATCTGTTGTTCTAACTAATTGAAAACTAAATTGAAGAATTTTCTCTCTAATAATATTTGACCATCCATATTCTATATGACCATTTTCTCCAATTTGTTTAGGAGTATAATTATCAAGTGCGTTAATAAGTGCTGTCATTTTGATGATAAATAATATATTTTATAATCTTTATATTGTTTTTCTAATTGTTCTTCTATTTGCATTTTTTTTTATATAAACTTTTTTTGTACTTGCATTAACATTAGAAGTTTTATTTTCTTTTGGGTTTTCATAAAAAATAATAAATAGATTATTTAAATCTTGAAACATATTAATTGTTTTTTCAAATTTTATTGTATCTATGTGTTTATTAATAATTAAAAAATTATCATTATAACATGATGTATCATCTGATAATAAAAAATTTTTTATCTCGTCAGGTTCTAATGTTATATTATATTTTAAAATTGACATTAATGAATATTTTATATTATTATCAATTAAGTTTCTTTTAAGTATTCCAATTAATTCATCTCTGGTAATATAATTTTGTACCGATAATAAAATAGACTCTTGTTTTATTTTTTCTATTTCATTTTTTCTATTTATGTAAATAAAATCAATATTAATATAATATAAATTATCCTTATAAAAATCTTTATATAAATTATCAGTTTTATCAAATTTATTTATCCAATCATCGTTTAATTCACTATAATCAAAATCCATAATATATTATAAAATAACTATATAATACATTATAATTTTTAACTAATTGTTAAAGTGGTTTTCATTTATAAATCATTATTTTCTGTTTCTATTTCTTGTTCTCTCATTTTTTCTATTTCCTCTTCATATTTTGCATCTAATTTATCAAAATATTCTGAATCATAATTTGTATCTAAAAACACTTTTTCATATTCGTTATAACCCCAATTATCTATATATTCTTGTGTTCGTTTTAAATGTAAATCATTTAAAGCATTAATTACTTCGTATGAATAAAATTTTTCTTTATTTTCTTCATATATTTCTTCTTCTTCATCTTTTTTATTTTTTTTTATTTTTTCAGCTGCTTCATAATTTGCATTATAGTTAAAAACTGTTTTGTTTGTAGCTAAATCACGACTTATTTTTACCCAACCATAAGGAATTGTTTCTTCTTTTGTATTTTTTATAACTAATATTTGTTTTGGTTTTGTTTTTTCTAAAAAATTATAACTTTGTACAGGAGTTACTTTTTTTTCAACTGAAACCAATTCAGGAAAATTTTCAATATCAAGAGCTTTTGCAATTATAATTTCTTTTGCTTCTCTTTCATTTTCTCTTTCTCTTTCTAAAGCTTTATCCGAAATTTTTTTTGAAAACATATTACTAGTATACTTTGGTCTATCGTCATACTTTGGTCTATCGTCATACTTTGGTCTATCGTCATACTTTGGTCTATCGTCATACTTTGGTCTATCGTCATACTTTGGTCTATCTATTTGTTTTTCATTTCTGCCTCTTTCATTTTTATTAGTACTTTTATCTTCCGAAAGAACAGCAAAACGAGATTTTGAATTAAAAATATTGCTCATTTATTTATAATTTGTTATTAATACTATTGAGTGACTAGTTATATATTATTATTGCAGTTATGTTTAAATAATTTACAAATATTATTTAATTTTAAACAATTTAAAGATTTTTATTATATATAATTATCTCCTTACAGCAAATTATTTAATTTAGTTTCTCGCACAATAAAAATAGGATTTTATAAATATTTATAGGAGGTAGCAAATAAAATTGAATTATTTTATATAATCTTAAACTAAGATATATTTAATAATACACAATGTTTAACAGAGTAAAATATTTTATAACTCAAAGTTTTAATAAAACTTCTATTAAAGAAAGTTTTATTAAAAATAAAAAAAAATATAATCAACATAATAAAAAGTCATTTGATAATATTATTATTCGTAAATACCATTCTTCAAATACTAATTCGTCTAAACCACCAAATGATTTTACTAAGTTTATTCTTTGTTCAATTGTAGTTGGAACCTATTTTATATACAAAAAAAAATAATAAATAATAATAAAGAAATTTTTAAGGTTATACTAACTTATATTTATTATTTTTTTTAAATTTTTAACTTTTAAATTTCATCAATATTGATTTCTTCTTCTTTATTAAAATTTATAGTTGTGCTATTACCTTTTGCTAAAATTTGTGATTCAACAAGCTTTTGATATTCTTCAGCGCTTTCATCAGTAAACTTAACATTATCTGTATCTTCGCTAGCATGATTATTACCAAATATATTATCATTTTTAATAAATGTAGTCCAACTAATATTTGTTACTGTATTTTTTAGTTTCTCTTTATCTGAACTATCATAAACTTCTAACAGGTCACAATTTTGCAATTTTTTCCCGTCACTTTTTTTATCTAATTCCCATTCTCTTAGTCCAACAAGAATCCAAGAACCATTATTTATCGTATTATCTCTTTTTCCTCGCCCTCTAAATTTGCCTCTAATATGACATAATCTTGTTTCATCATCAATGCAAATAACATGACACATGCCATTTCCTAATGTCTTAGTTACTTGAGCATATACTTCACATTCATCTTCTGAAACTCTTAGATGACTTGATTTTGGAGCTGTAACAAATTTACGAGCTTGACCTTTAGTTTTATTTCCACCAGTATTCTTTACCATTTTGCTTATAATAATATCCTTTATTTATTTGTTTATATTTATTTCAATTTTATTTTTTAATTAAAAAAAAGATTATTTATTTGCCCAATAAATAATCAATATTTTTAGTATTATTTTGAAATTAAATTATATTATTATTTTTTAAACTTTTCAATTGCTTTGTTGACATCCGCATCTACATTTTTGATATGTATAGTTTCCCAATATCTAGAATCATGCAGTTCTGCATCAGATAAAATCCAACTAATTTTATTATTAATAATTTTTTCTGCTATTTTATTTGCTCTGTTATAATGAAATGATGAAGTTACTACAAAAATTTCAGAATATTCAATATGAGTTTCTTCCAAGTATTTGTCTACCATAATAAAATTCTCTGCTGTATTTGTTGCTACATTATCATAAATATAATTCCATTTGTTACCTCTTACATCGCAAACATATGTTTTTTCATATTGTGAAATTTGTCTCGACATTTTTTCTGCTTCTGTCACAGTGTCTTCTAATGGATTTTTTATTCCGCCACTTAAAAACCAATTGACACTTGTTTTATTGAAACCATTTGCAAATTGTACTGCTGTTGTAATCCTATCATTTAATAAATAGGAAATATTGCACCCTAAAAGAATTAATAAAATATTCATCATTTTTGATATTGTGTTTCTTTAAATTAAATTAAATAAAATTTGCAAAAGTATTTCAATTTTATTTTATTTTATTTATTTTCATATAAATTTTTAATTATACTTAAAATATATATATTACCTTAATTAAATCATTTAAAATATCATCATCTACTGTAAATAGTCCACTATTTTTGTGTTCACTATAAAATGAACTCCATGACCTTTCACTTTTTATTTCTTGAGTTGTTTTATTTTGTGTTTCTATTTTTTGTTCATCTGGTTCGTATCCAAATTCATTATAAAACACCTCTTCGTTATCGTCACTATTTTTTGTTTCATTTTCTGTAAACATTATTTTTTTATTTGTTTCATCAATAAACCCATTATGCTTTGTAATTCTCTCTTTCCATAAAGGTGAAAATGAAGCATGATATAACCAATATTCACGATATGCAATTTTTATATCTAATTTTTCTCTCTGCAAATGAAATAATGAAAGATAATTATAATTATCAATGTAATAAACTGTTGCTAAAGGAAGGATTTTATATGCTGGTAAAATAGGCATGACTAATTCATCATTTCTAGACTTCAAATCTGCATTAATTGTTTCATATATTATTACTTCTTCTGGTTCTATATGAACGTAAAGATTTTTACCAAGTTTTATATTTTTTATAACAACATAATAGTGCATTATTTTTGATAATATTATTACTCTTTTGTTATTAGAATGGTAATCATTATTTAAATATTTTTGGTATTCACTAATAACTTTTTTACTATCTAACTTTAATCCTTTTTTGTTAAAATGTTTTACAACTATTTTTAATGTTTCAATAATATGCTCATCTTTTATTTCTGTTAAAATTAAAAAGGCTAACATCATATAATCTTGGATTTCCAAAATGCTCTCTAAATCGGTACTAATAATTGTAAAATTACTCGATGTTTTATATTCTTGAATGCAAGGATTATCAAAATCGCAAATTTGTATTATTTGTTTTAGCATAAATATATCCATAGTATGGGGTCTTATCATAAAATTATTTACAATCATAGCTAGTAAATTTTCACAATTCGATTCAAAATTTAAATCATTAATTAGTTTTTTTAATAAATATTTTTCAAATAAAGGATTTAATGTATAATAAAAATCATAATACATAGTCCAAAATAATTGTATCAATTCTGATTTGAATCCCGAATAATATAATTCATATGCCCAAAATACAGATTCGTCTTTTTTATTTAAAATACATAAAATAAGGGATAATTTTACCTCTTCTTTTACATATAAATATCGTGTAAAATGTAACTCAGAATTCATATTTTAATTAGTTAGTTATTAATTATTAGTTATTAATTATATTTTATTAATTTAAATATAAATAAATCAATTTTATTTGTTATTTGTTTAGAAATATAATTTGCGTAAAATACTTTTATCTCAGTTAATAATATAATGAGTGCTTGGAATGACTTTGTTAAAAAAATTTACTGGGAAAACAAGAAAAAAAATAAAGATTATCAATTTAAGGATGCTTTAAAGGAAGCTAGCAGACGTAAAGGAGAAATGGGAACTAAAAGTAATAAAATGGCAACTAAGAGTAATAAAATGGCAACTAAGAGTAATAAAATGGCAACTAAGAGCAAAAAATGCTGCAAGTGCCCTAAAAAGAGAAAAACACGTAAGCGCGGATTTTTTTAAATTTATATTATCTTCATTTTTCATTTATTTTAATAAAAAATCATACAAGTTTTTTAGTTTTTTATTAGAAACATCATTTATAAAAGACCAATCACCAGTATTTTCATCAAATAGCTTGTTATAATTTTCAAGCGTTTCTTCTAGACTTTCTCTCTTTAAAGGATTTGGGTGAATATTTTTAGTTAATAACACTGTAAAATTATTTAAAAAAGTACCTTTTAGAGAGAAAAATCTCGTAATATTACCAACAATATGTAAATAAAGTATACTAATACTGTAATTATCCCAATATTTATAATATTCTAAGATATCAGCAATTATTACCGATTTTGGTTTGTTAATATATTTTTTTAAAGTTTCTATACATGTTTTTTCATATGTTTCTATGTACTTTTGAGAGAAAAGTAATAATATATCCATATTTTTTATATAATTGCTACAAATTTTTTCTATAAATGATAATGATAAGGTTTCTTCGTTATTTATTATTAAATAAAATAAAACGTGTATTTCTAATGGTTTATAAGTATAATTATCAATATTCTTAATTATATTTTTAATATATAACTCATTTAGATTATAAATTAATAAACTATTCTTAAAGTTTTTTAAAATCAGTGTATTACTATTTGAAAACACAATATTATCTGTATTTAACTCAAAAAAACATATATTTTCATCATTTAATTTAATTAAACTATGCAATAAATTTGTATAGGAATCTAATAAACTAGATATAAAATGTTTAACATTTGACAAATTAAACAGAAAATCTTGAAAATCTACTCGTATTTCATTATTATAATGAAAAATAATATATTTTTTATTTTCATTTAAATCTATATTTTCTATTAAATTTTCATCTATTTTACTAATATCTATAAAATCATAATCTATTATTATATCAAAATAATTAGCATTATAAGGTGTATTTTTTATTTTTTTACTAATATTTATTTCATTTACAGAAAAAAAATCATATAATACTATTTTTGATTCAGTTTCGTTATGCTGAACATTTTTATTATATTTTTTCTTTTTATTAATTATTTGATTATTTATTAAAGTAACATCTATATTTGTAGTCATTTTATATTACTATAGTTAATATGTAGTATTACTTTAATATTTATTTAGTTACTAACATAAAATATCTGTTTTTGTAGGTTTTCTTTATTTTGTCCTTTATTTCTATGTGATTTGTTAATCCACATTTATATAACCTATTCACTTCTTCTTTCAGTATTTCAATATTTTCTTTGCAAAATACTGAAAACCCATCAGATGGTTTATAGTCCTTATTATTAATATTCTGGATAATATGTTTGTCTATAGCTTCAAGCAACTCTTTTTCAACTCCAATGTAGACGCGTCTCTTTTGTGGTTCCTTTTTTTCAGTACTTTTCTTTCTAAAATAATAACGTGCACTTTTAAACATCTTGTCTAAAATATCACCATTATAACCTAAATTGGTTAATCTTCTTACTTCTTCATCTATTAAACCCTGATTGTCGTCAATCCAAATGTTCCAGGCTTCTTTGAAATCCTTTCTATGGTCATATTGATGTATTTTTGAAAATTTATACAACTCGCAAGTAAACTCTTCAATAAATTTATAACGGTAAATATTTATGTTTATTTCGTTATTTATATCTTCGTCTTTATTCGTATTTCTATCTTCATTCATATTTTCAATAACATACTTATACTGGGTATTCATTTCCATTTTGATTTAAAAATCTATTTTATTCTATTGTACTTTTAATATTTATAAGTATTTTGATTTCAATTTTATTTTAAAATAAAATTGAAAATAATCTTGTAAGTATGTCATTAAATATTATAATTAAATATAATAAATATAAATTATAAGATAATATATTAAATAAAGAAATGAGTTTTAATGATGAAAATATTCGTCTTCCGGATGAAGTAAAAAGAGAAACACTTTTATATGATAATAACAATAGTTATAGCAATAATTTTGACAAAGAACTAGAAGACGCATTATATCAAAGCATGCAATTATATGAAAATGAAATACAAAAAAATGAAAATTATGAACAAAAAATAATTAACCACCACAAAGAAGAAATAGAAAAAAGAAAAGAAAATGTAAAACCTATTTTATTTGAATTAAATAGAATAAAAAATTATGATAATAAAATTTGTAAAATATTAGAAATTATTGAACCTATTTTAGAATTATATTGTGAGTTAGTAATTGAAAACTATATTGTTGATAATAAAATATATGATTGTATTTTTAATGGATTATTAAAAATTAGAATCAATATTGAGTTTTTAAAATCTATTATAGTGTGTGAATAATATTTATTTAGTTTAATTTTATAACCTTTATTTCATGATTTGCAATATTTATTTGTTTTAATTCTTCATGATATTTTTCTTCAACTAATTCTTGAACCAGAGGTAGCGTTGCTTGAACCAGAGGTAGCGTTGCTTGAACCAAAGGTAGCGTTGCTTGAACCAAAGGTAGCGTTGCTTGAACCAAAGGTAGCGTTGCTTGAACCAAAGGTAGCGTTGCTTGAACCAAAGGTAGCGTTGCTTCAACTACTTCCTCTCGATACAAAGATAGCGCATCATAATATTCCTTTACTTTTTTATTTATTCGTATCCTTTTTGCGTCAAATGAAGTCATGTACAGACCATCCAAGCTCTTCACTCTTGAAAGTGCAACATAAGTTTGTCCACATTCAAATATACCACTTCCAACATCAATTTCTGCTGCATCTAGTGTCGCCCCTTGCGATTTGTGAATTGTTAATGCCCACGCCAAAATTAACGGAACTTGCGAAACACCTATTCCCGGGATTTTGTCGCTAGCCCAAATATTTCGCATCATTACGCGGTCAAAACCGTTGTTGAATTTAACACGGGGACAACCAGTAATATCGCAAAAACCAGTAATTATTCCTTGACTTCCATTACAAACTTCCAACCCTGTATCCGACTGAATATTTACAATGCACATCACCTGTGCCCCTATTTTTAATTTCATTTCTTTTTCACAAATCAAATTATTTGCTAAGAAATCTAATTCTAGTTGAATATCTTTATCATTATACTCACATCTAGCTGCTCTTTCTGCTTTTGTCATTTCCAAATCTTTTAAATATTTAATATTGAATACTGTTTCTTCGCCTTGTAGTGCAAACATTTTTGTATTATTAATGTTTTCTACCTTGTTGCGAGTAGGGAACAATTTTGTCGGCTCGGCTACCAAATTTGGGTCCAACGGACGCCCTACATATTCTAGCAGCAAATCATTGGACCTACGTTTAATTTTCCCCTCCCTAATTTGATTCAAAATAGTCGAATATATTTCATCGGTTTGTCGAAAAATTTTCACTAATTGGATTTGACAACTCTGACGAAATACGCTGGTCCAGTCTTCACTTTCAAAACAAAATTTCTGCGTATCTGGTTCTAAACTGTCGCCAACAGGAGGCAATTGGAAGAAATCGCCTGAAAATATCAACTGGATTCCACCAAATGGATTTTGATTATTTCTTACTGCTTTTCCTATTGCATTTAATAGGTTGAATAATTTTAGTGAAAGCATACTTACTTCATCCACTACTAATATGTCGGTACCTTTCCATAATGCTTTGGCAAATTTATTTTTTTTTATTTTTGTTACAAGCTGTTCTATTGTACCATTTCCTAATCCAATTCCTGCCCAAGAATGAAGCGTTTTTGCTTTACAATTTAGTAAAACCGCTGCACATCCTGTAAGAGCAGTTACTTGAATATCTTTAAATTTTTTGTATGCATGCGCATATATTAATCGAATTAAAGCTGATTTTCCTGACCCTCCTGGGCCTGTGATAAATATGTTATGTCCTTGAACATATTTATCAAATGCAAATTGCTGTTCTTTTGAAAGTTCCATTATAATATTTTATTACTTTATATTTAATATTGTTTTTTAAATCAATTTTATATCCACTTTTTAAAAAAGTACAGCAAAAACTATTCCACTTTTTATAATGAAATAAAGAAAGTGGAGCAAAATGAATAAATTTATTATGCTATTCTTATATATGAAATATTACCACCTGCAACAGCTGTTCCACCTGTAAAATTATATAGTACTGTTGCATATAAAGTTACTGATGTCGATAATGTTTTATATGTCATTGAAGTTATATAATAATTGGAATCACCAGCTATTACATCCGAACTAAGAAAACCAGATATAAACGAAGTTCCAAAATCAAATGCATTATTACCTGTTGTTATTTCACATGAATATTTTGTTAATGTAACTATTGCAGTTGATGAATTATTAAAATAAGTTTGAAAATTAATAATATACACGCCTGCTGCTGGTAAAGTTATTGAAGTTATGGATTGTGATACAGTATTAGCTAAACTTTTTCCCGAAACGGAAACATTATTTGTGCCTCCTAATTGGGTTGTTGTAGGTAATGTTGTATAACTTGGCGGTAATGTAATATTTTTATATACGGTAAAATCACCACATACAATTAAATTTCCATCAAAAATTGTAGTTTCTGCTGCTCTACCTATTTTAATTGTATTTGAATTTGAAACCTTAACTTCAGCACCAATTGCAGTAGCATATGAAAGACCGTCAACATCGCAATAAGAATCAAACCCAATTAAAGTATTTCTTTGACCTGATTTGTTATTTTCAGGAAGAGATTGTGATGCTCCACCAATTTGAGTATTATAAGAACCAGTAGTTGTTTGGTAACCAGCAGATGGACCTACAAATGTATTGTTTCGTCCTTCTGTAACTCGATTACCTGAATTTGCTCCAATAAAAAGATTTTGAACTCCTAATGTTAAATTTTGTCCTGAGTTAGTTCCAAAACAAAAACAATTATTAGGCATCGTTCCTGATGGACCAGCACCGTTACCCATAACAATAGAATCAGTATTACCAGAATTACCAATTGGTGTTCCATTTAAACTTATATTCCTTCCATTATTAGGAGTAATTGTTGAAAATGTAATAGTACTTGTATTTGGATTATATGTAAGCGGGGTGGTTGTATTATCAATATATAATTTATTACTTGTTGTACTAGTAGTTTTTGAAAAAGGAATATAATATATTAAATTATCATCAATAATAGTTAAAGCAACATTAGTAGCAGATGTTGCATTACCTAAAAAAGAAGGACATGTAACAGATGTTCCAATAGTTGCAGTACCCATAACATCTAATGACCCATTAATATTTACATTACTACTAGTAGTTAATGTAGTTAAATCAAGATTTGGATTAACGTTTAAAGTGTTTCCAACTAATTCTAATGTAGAACCTATATTTATATCAACTGAATTTTGAGGAGTAAAAACTAAAGGGTCAACACCTGTTATAGCAAGATTATTTATTTGTAAAAAAGAAGTTTTTCCGTTTGCTTCTCCGTATTGTACAAATGTCACTACATTTTCTGCTGAACTGCCATATGCCAAATCTGATGACCTTGTTAAATTTGCAGATGTATCATAATAATAAACATAGATACCATTACTACTCGCATCAGTTTGATTTCTAACTAATACTCTGTTATTATTTTGGAGTTGATATGTATCAATATATAAATTATTTGAAACATCTGTAAATTGATTTGTTCCATTATAAATCCAAGAACTAAAATTACCAGAAGCATCTGTTGTTGCACACTGACACGCTTGTTTTAAAACAATTCCTGAAGTAGCCGCGTCTACATAACTTTTTGGTACTACAGAGTTTGAATTATAGGTATATGTAGCAGAGTCTGCTGTTAAATTAATACCATAAGTGGTTAATAAATTTGTTATATTTGCATTACCACTTACATCTAAATTAAATGTAATATTTGGGTCTTTATTAATGCCAACATAACCTGATAATGTTGTATTACCTGTAACTGATAATGACTCAAATGTTGCTGCGCCCGAGCTAGAAACAGTTGTTAATGATGTATTACCCGAAGTAACATTTATTCCATCTGATGCTGTAATCAACCCACCTGAAGTTATTGTTCCTGTTGTTGTAATATAATCTGATGCTAAATTGGTTGTTGATGTTCCAATAGTTGCCAAGTGATTCACACTTAAATCATATACATTTAACCTATTTGCTGAAATATCAGTAGCTACGAGATTTCCTGAAAAATAACCATTTCCGGATACATCTAATGCATATGTGGAGCCAGAATTATACACCCCACCAATACCCACATAAGACCCAGGGATTTTTATTTTTTCACTCGTCGTTCCTAAAATAATTTGATTGGAAGCATCTACTATCGCATTGTAACCAATTGCAGTTGAATAATTGTATATTGTCGAGTTTGAAGAAGCATCTGAAGCATAACCTAAAAAAGTATTGTAATTTGAGGTTGATGACAATTTGTTTCCTGCTAAATTACCTAAAGCGGTATTACAAGAACTATCAGTAGTGTTTGATAATGCACTATAACCAGTTGCTACATTATTAGAACCTGATGTATTTTTATATAATGATCGATAACCAGTTGCTACATTATTAGAACCTCCTTTATTATTATATAATGATTGATATCCAATTGCTGAATTATTAGAACCTGATGTATTAAATCTTAATGCTTGATATCCAATTGCTGCATTATTAGAACCTAATGTATTTGAGTTTAATGCTTGATATCCAATTGCTGCATTATTAGAACCTGATGAATTATTTTGTAATGATTGATATCCAATTGCTGCATTATTAGAACCTAATGTATTCAAGTTTAATGCACTACTTCCAATTGCTACATTATTAGAACTTGATGAATTAGTGAATAGTGCTTTATATCCAATTGCTACATTTTCACTACCTCCTATATTATTAAATAATGATTGATAACCAATTGCTGCATTATAATTACCTGTTGTATTTAAGGCTAATGCATTACTTCCAATTGCTGAATTATTAGAACCGAATGTATTAGTATATAATGTATACGCTCCAATTGCTACATTTTCACTACCTGACGAATTAGTATATAATCCATACGCTCCAATTGCTACATTTTCACTACCTGACGAATTAGTATATAATGTTTGATATCCAGTTGCTACATTTTCATTACCTGTTATATTATTAAATAATGATTGATATCCAATTGCAGTATTGGTAGTAATATTTCCTCTTCCTCTACCAACTGTGATACTATTAATAGAAGCATCCATTGTTGTTCCTAAGTTTCCTGAAATATCTAATGTGTAAGCAGGATTACTAGTTCCAATACCTATATTATTTAAAATATCCGTAGGAGCTAATTTGTTTGTTGAATATAGAGTCCAATAAGGGGTTCCTTGTGTTCCAGTTGGTCCTGTAGTTCCAGTTGGTCCTGTAGTTCCAGTTGGTCCTGTAGTTCCTGTAGTTCCAGTTGGTCCTGTAGTTCCAGTTGGTCCTGTAGTTCCTGTTGGTCCTGTTCCTCCTGGTGGTGTAAAAGTAGTTTGTAAAAAACTATATCCATTACTACCATTGTATTGGTAATTAATATTTACAGGACCGCCAATAATATTTATTGTTAATAAAACTTGGTTACCATTGAGTGTAAAAGAATTACCAACGGATGGTATGATTATTGTAGTTAATGTTTTAGATGTTAATGTAAACGATGGTGATGTAGTTATAGTAGATTGAACTATACCACCAGAATCAATTACCTCTAATTTATAATTAATATTAGCTGAAGCGTCTGTAGTAAGATAACTATATAAATTTAATGTATATATTCCAGGAGGAGCGGTTTGTGTAAATAAAAAATTACTTAAAAAAGTCTGGCTTGAATTAGTATATATTACTGAATTGCCGGAAATAACTTGTTGTCCTGATAAATATTTATATGAACCAAATGCTGGCGAAGTTTGACTATAATTTAAATATAAAGGAAGACCACCATTTCCTCCTGCTTGGCCTTCTGCTCCTGTTGGTCCTTTACTACCTCCGTTATTAGTTGAAAATAAAGGTCTTGCATATGACATTATATAATATATATAATAATAAAATCAATAGAAATAAATTTAAAATAAAAAGTATCTTAAATATAATCGCTTTATATATTATATGAGTTTTGATTTGAACATTGATAATTATACAAAAAATGAATTAGCTGAAATGTTTGATTTACCAGTTAACTATGATAAAAATATTCTAGATATGAAAGAATCTAAATTGAGAGAAAGTATTGTAAATAATAGAGAAATAAATATAGATACAAAAGAAAAAACAATTAATTTTTTAATTAAAGCAAAAACTATATTAATAAATAGTCCTAATAATCAAAAACAAAACCAAAATAATAATCAAAATCAAAATACAGATTTAAAACAAAAAATAATGGATTTTTATAATTCTAGTTATGAATTAAAGCCTAGTAAATTAGAAGACCCACAAGAACATATGGTACAAGTTAGACCAGAAAAACCATATTTATCATCATATCCAAGTGAGTTTTTTCCAGGTATTATTAATCCTTTGAAAAAAAGAACAATAAAGAAAAATTTAAATATTGACACCAGATTTAGAGAGAATTATTTTGCATCCCCTTCTACTAATTTTAATATTGCATTGCCTGTAAATTTTGATAATGTTTTGCAGATGCAGTTAACTGCAATAGAATTACCAACAACATATTACAATGTTTCGAAACAATATGGTAATAACTTTTTTACTATAACCGCTAATACATCTACAAGTGTAGTTACTATTCCCGATGGCAATTACACTTATGAAGGTATTGTAAATGTTATAAATAATGAATTAGTTCTTTTGGGTTATCCTTTTAGTAAAGTAGTATTTTTATTAAATATAAATAATAATTCCGGTAGTGGACAAATGATGGTAGGACCACTAGATGCTTCTTTGAACACATTATCGCTAAACTTTCAAGCAGATAGATTTGGGGTTGATGACCGTAATACTCCATTGCCTTTAAAATTTGGATGGACTATGGGTTTTAGAAATGGTATTTATACAAATAATTTGAATTATGTATCTGAAGGTATAGTTGATGTAACTGGACCAAGATATGTTTATTTAGTTGTAGATGACCATAATAATAATGTAAATAATGGATTTTATAGTGCATTTAATTCGTCACTTTTAAATAATAATATTTTAGCTCGCATATCATTACAATCTCATTTTTTTGATGTTCAGCTATCAAATAATTTAAATATTGTAACTAATCCGAGAGAATATTTTGGTCCAGTCAATTTACAAACTATGAATATTCAATTATTAGATGAATACGGAAGAGTAGTGGATTTGAATAATATGGATTTTAGTTTTTGTTTAACACTTGTTACTGCTTACGATATTTAATTTTAAAAATAAAAAGTTATAAAAAATAAATTATAAAAATATTATAATATTATAAATTAAATAATATTATAATATTTTATAATGTCAAGACCATTTAAACCATATATGGGAAAAAATACATTTGGAGTACTTAAAGAATCACAAGAAGCTGGTCAATATGTATTGAATAAAAAAGCATTAGCTAGTTTTTGTCCGCCGAAAATTTGTATTCCTAGTAAAACAGTTGCAACTCAAAGTAATAGACTTTTATTAAGAGAGGCAAACAGAATTTATTATAGCAGATGTCGTAATCCTTATAATATAGCAAATTTAAATATTAATTTGGTAACAACATTAGATTTAAGTGGTGTGCCAATTATTCAACAAAATGACCCTTATGAAATTCCGGCTAATTTAAATGTATCTTCTATACCATATCTAGATTATACAATTGACCCAAGTGGAAATTTATTTGGAAATACTATTTGTGGTACTGATAATTTTCAAAATTATTTACGATTTAACCCACCATATGCAACTGCTAATCCTGGCTATATTGGAACTTTATAATTTTTATTTTTTATTTTAAACAATAAATAATAATACATATGTAACTATTGATACTGTAATGCAAGTTGATACATTAATATTAGATTTTAACCCTTTTAGGTTTATATTTTTTTCAGTAAATTTATTATATTCTTTTTTTTCATCCGAGTAATTGGCTTCAATATCAAAATTATAATTTTTAAATTGTGAAGACATTGGTACTTGCATTGGTACTTGCATTGGTGTCGGATTTTTTATTGGCTTTGATGTTGAAAATGGAAATGATCCAGAAATATAAGTTGGATAATTTTTTTCAATATCTACAAATTGTCCCCATTCATCATCAAAGTAATAATGCTCAAAAGTATTTACTTCTCTATTCATTTTAATTGTTATTATTTAGTATATTATAATTATACAATTTATAAAATATATAATTATAATTCAATTTTATTTTAAAATACTAATTATTTAATTGTTATTTAATGTGACTAGTTTTAGAAATATATTTAAAATATCTAAATAATAATCTATTGAAGCTTGTACAAAATCACCATAATAATCGCGTTGTAAAATTGTGTTTGTATCATAAATAATATATCCTGAAAAAATGACTATTCCAATAGCCGCCAAGGATTTTGTTAGCATTGTTGATTTATGAAATAGAGAAAATATTTGAGCGATTATCAATGCTAATAATGAAAAAAACAAAAATAGGCTAGTCTTAAATCCTAATGCAACTCCAAAAGCTAATAAAAATGCACCAATTAAAAACATTGTTAAAAAAACTCCAATACTTCCTAGCATTGCCATATTTATTAGATTGTCGTCATTTATTTTTAATTTAAGTGAAGCTAATAAAATGCCCCAAATATAAGAAAATGCAGAAAATAATATTAATTTTAACCAAATCGGCATTGGAATTACTGCTAATGCATAAATAATTATAAATTCTACTATAATTAACATAAATTGTTTCATATTTGTTTTATCATTATTTGTAACATTTGTATTATTCATAACATAATAAGTAATACCTAATTGTGTTATTAAATTGGCAAAAGTTAATATCATTAATTCTTTTTTTCCTTTTAGTAAACTGATTAATTTAACCATTATATAATGTTATTTTATTTTATTATTTTTACTTTTATTTATTTTAACGCTTTGCTCCCATTTTGATAAGCATTTTTTTTGCTTTTTTAGAAATATTTCTGTATTTTTTACCTTTTGTTCTATACTGACGAGCTCTAATATATGCTGAATAAACACCTTTAGAACTAATTTTGCATGTATTTTTCTTGCAAATTGGGAATGATTTTTTTCGTCCTAAAAAGCATTTTCTGCCACATTTTCTTAGCATTACTGTTTTTTGGTGATAACCTGGTTTTTCTTTTTTCCATCCTCTAGTAGCTGAGCCTCGACCCATATTTTTACGTGTTTTAGACATTATAAAATACGATTAGATTTTTATTTTTAATTATTAAAATATATTATAAAATATACTATGGATACTATTGAAGAAGATAGCTCAGAGTATAAAATTAATAAACAAAGTGAAATTATTGAAACATATGAAAATAGTAAACAAAATGAAATAGTAGGACAAAATGAAATAGTAGGACAAAATAATTTAATTAATGAACAACAATTATTAAACCAATTAGAACACCTTAAAAATACTATTGCATCAATGAACATGGAAAAAGACCATATTCATGCTATAATATGTGAACAACATGCACATATAGAAAATCAAAAATATTTATTAGAACAGCAATATAGAAATGAAAAAAATGTTTTTTTATCACCTCCTCAAAGAAGATATAGTTCTCCTCCACCCTCACCTACAGCATCACCTCCCCCATCACCTGCAGCATCTTCAAAATTAATAAGACCCTCTTCTTTTAGGGCAGCATCACTATCTAACACAAATGAACGATTAAGAAGAGCACAAGCTGCTGCTGCTGCATTTGTCAGAGAAGATGAACAAGTATCTAGCGATAGCGGCTCTTCAACGGATGCTTCAGGAAATCAATTAGATGCTTCAGGAAATCCTATAAAGCCTGCTACTGAAACTACTGTTCAAAAAATAAATAATGACCTAATTACTTATAAAAAATATTCTTACCAAGAAATTGAAGAGAGAATCCAAAAAAACTATTTTGAAGTTAATCAAAAATATTCTAGTGCATTAGACATTGTAGCTACTTATTTAAAAGGTCAAAAACTCATTTATATGGAATCTAAATCTTATTGTGAAATTAAACTATATAAATTAATGTTACCAGCTATTTTTTTGTCTGCAGTTGCTACGGTTATTGCTTCCATTATGAATAACTATAAATGGGGTCCTTATTTGATTGCTAGTTTAAATGGAGTAATCTCTTTTTTATTAGCGGTTGTAAATTATTTAAAATTAGATGCTACTGCAGAAGCACATAAAATATCAGCTCATCAATATGATAAGTTACAAACTTCAATGGAATTTTTGTCAGGTACTACATTATTATTTCATAAAGAAGGAAAAGATATTCAAGCACGATTAGATGAGGTTGAAAAAAAAATAAGTGAAATAAAAGAAAGTAATCAATTTATAGTTCCAAAAGATATTCGAACAATGTACCCAATTACATATAATACCAATGTATTTTTAATAATAAAAAAAATAGAGGATATTAAAAAACGAAAAATAAATAATATAACAGATATAAAAAATCAAAAGAATTATTTAATAGCCGTTTCTAAAAGTAAAAAAAATAAAAATATAAAAAATAATAAAAATGACTCTATTAAGGGATTAGAAACTCAAATTGATAAACTAAATGAATGTTGTAGAAACGAAATTAATAATTTATTGGAATTAAAATCAGCTTATTCGATTATTGATGAGATGTTTGCAAAAGAAATGGAAAATGCGGAATTACTAAAAAATTTTAGATTTAGAAAATTATTTTGTTGTGGATTTGGACAAAAAAAAATAACTGACCCTAAAAAACTTAGCACCTTTGTTGAAGATGTAATGGACCCTTACGGTAGACAAGATAAAAAAATTGAAGAAGCAAGAAAAGAAAAAAAAGAATTAGAAGCCAAACAACTACAAGAAAAAAAAGAATTAGAAAATAAAATAATTAAAGAAGATGAAAAATTTAAAAAGGTATGGGTTGAAATTAAAAAAACAAAAGATTTGGTAAAAAATAACATTGAATTAACTGAAGATTTATATAATAAAGTTGAAAGAGGTGAAATGAAACGAGATAAGGAAGAAAAAGAAATATTAACTTTGAAAAGATTTCCTATGTTTGTTAAGTTACTCGGCCTAGAAAAAAAAGAACTTGATATTCAAAATATCAAAGTGGCTTTTAATGAAATAAACAATATTGATTCTGATAATGAAGATAAAGCTAGTGTTCATAATTCAGACTCTGACCACGAATTTATGGACTTGGAAGTACAAGGGGTTTGGAATAGTAATAATAATGATTTAGTTGTTAAAAATGTTGAAACCAGTAATGCAGCTCCAGTTGTTAAAAAGAATTAGTTTAATAGTTTAATAAGTATTTTAAATACATATTAAATATAAATTTCCGACTTGCCGGAATCGAACCAGCTACCCTTTGATAACCAAAGTTACTTATAACTACTACAGTCAAATGCTCTGCCAAATGAGCTAAAGTCGGTAATTATGGCATGCGGTTAAGGATATGTCTTAACATATTAATTGTAATTAATTCTTTAAGCTGTTTTTTGTTTAAATAATAAAATGTGAAAATCACTTAGAGTTCTTTGTCAATTGTAACTTCTTTTGCAATATTTTTAATGATTTTATCTTCTTTTTCGGAATCATTATCCCCTTTGCCTCCCAGTGCTTCAAATACCAATTTATTATATTGGTCTGAAACCTTTGATGTGCTTTTTAAACAATCGGGATGCTTTGTTCTAAACTCATTTAGCATCTTTGAGTTTTTGTGTGCAACTTTTTTAATTGCCTTTCTCAGTTTCACTTTAGTATCATTTTCTTTTTCCCATTTATCTTCATCTTTTACATACATTACTTCCCTCTTTGAATCTGTGCAATGAACTGGTCTTTTATTTTCATCTAGCAAATTAAGGTTTTGAACAATGATATTTGAAATGCCTTCTACAAATCCTATTTTTCCGACTTTTTCTAAATCTGACAGCTGTATTTTTATTGAATCTACAAAATCCATTATATTCATTGCATCTTTGCATGTTTCATTTAAAAAGAATTGAAGATTAAATGTTTTATTGTGTGAATTATTATTATGGCTATTATTATTGTTTGTACCATTTTTACACAATTCTAAAACTTGAGTTTGCAAATCGTAATTTTGTTTTTGTAATTGTTGATTTTGTTTAATAATTTCTATTATTAAATCAGGAGTTATACTATATTCATCTTTTTCTTTTTCTTCATTTATAAATTCTTTTATACATTTTTGTTTGTGTTTCCATAGTCCTGATGTGGTTTGATATATTTTATTACAACTTTCACATATATAATTATTGCTTAATATTTGCTTATTTTTAGTTCCATTTATTTCCTTTATATGTTTAGCACTAATAAAATGATTTTCTATATTACTTTTTCTATCTGTATTATAGTCACAAATTTCACAACAATATTTTTTGCTTATTTTTTGCTTAATATTAGTTCCATTTACTTCCATATATTGGAAATAGAAAATAAGTTTAAATATTTTACGAATCAAAATATATATTTTATAAAAATTTTATCATCACAAGTTTGAAAAACTTTTTTTATAGATGAGACGCTAAAAATTTTTATGGTCTCACACTTTTGCATTTTTTCTTTTTTTCAAGAATTATTTCTATATTTCAAAAATGGACAAAAATAAATGTCCAAAATCGAAATCCCGAAATACTTTTGGGATTTTTAATTTAATGTTTTTATATAATAAATTTTCAAATTAACTTAAAGAATTGTTCCAATATTTATTTTAACCAAATTTCATCATTCTTAATGTATTTTTACTAGCATTTATATTATTATTATTTTCAAATAATATTTTAGTTGACTTTATTTGTGCAATTCTGTTTCGCTGTTGAATGCGTTTTATACGCTCTTCTAATACCATTCTATTATACTCTTCTACAGTTTGAGGTACCTTTACTTCTTCTACAATTTCAGCATTTGGGTCTTTATAATCTTTAAAATATTTATTAAAAATAAAACTATTTTTTACTTGTGGTTCTAATGGCTTTCCTTTAATTATTTTTGTTTGTGGTTGTTGATTGTATTGGGGTTGCTGATTGTATTGGGGTTGCTGATTATACTGTGGTTGCTGATTGTATTGGGGTTGGTTATACTGTTTCTGTAGTTGTTCGTTATTCTCGCCAGTTGGATTAACTGACATGTACTGCAATACACCATTTTTGTTAACCACTAAATTTAATGAATTTAAAATATCATCATAACTTACTTTTTTCTTTTTTGGAGCTTGTAATGGATTTTTTGCAGTTTCCCAGTAATTATTATTTGATTGGTAATTATTTACATCAAAATTATCATTATTAGCTAAATCATCTACTTCAGTAAAATTAAGATTCATATTTATAATAAGTATTATTATTTTACATATTTTACAAAAAATAATATGTTTTTAATATAAATATGCTAGATACATATATTAAAAATAGAGGTTCCGCTAAAACTATAATTCATGATAACAATAAAAATAAAATTAATGAAATTAATTGGGATGCGGATTATGATGGAAATGTGGCTAATATTTCACTTGATTTAACTAATAATGGTAAATCAGGTCATTATGATATTAAACTAAATAATAACGATTTAGCCAAGATGTTAAATATGGATAGCATTAATTTACCCATCGACAAAAGACTAAAGAGAGATTTTAAAAAAAAACAAATCAATCGAGAGCAAACTGTTTATCATATTTATTTGGATGATTTACAGTCATCTCCTTTGTTACCTATACCAACCACGTTGAATCCAAAATTAATGAATTATAATCCTACTGTTTCACTTGATTCCGGTGTTTCACTTGATTCCGGTGTTTCACTTAATACAGATGCAAATAATTCATTAGAGAAATTACTGCAACTTAGCAGTCCAAAATCTCACATTTCTAGTCCACTTCCTGATGAAGAATTGCTTGTCCCTTTGACAATTGATGATGATTCAATGCAATCTTATGTTTTAACACCCGGGAAACGTCATAGAAGACCTAGAACACATAAAACACATCGGGTTTATAAACATCCTATGGTTACTAGTTCCAGAAAATCTAAATCTAGTTCTAAATCTAAAACACAAAGAAAAAAAAGAACTTCTTCAAAACGTAGTAGCATTAAAAATAATTTACAACAATATTTTAATATTTAATATTTCATTATAAAAAGTGGATAATTAAGGTTTTCCTCCACTTTTCTTTATTTCATTATAAAAAGTGGATAATTAAGGTTTTCCTCCACTTTTCTTTATTTCATTATAAAAAGTGGATATATATATGTCATTTAGACAATATGGAGGAATTAATTATGCAGCTAAAAATAATGTTGTAAAAAATAATTATACTAATGTTAATAATTTAAGCGTTATGACAAAAGTTGGACAACCAAATACGTATATTAATTTTGAAAGCGACATAAGTGGTAATATAATTATTTATGGTAATTTAGATGTAACTAAAAATTTACATGTTACTAAAAATTTAGATGTAACTAACAATTTGCATGTAACTAATAATTTACATGTAATTGGGAGTAGTATTTTTAATGGACCCCCTTACGCACCAACCGCCGATTTTGGCACATATACTCAACAAATTGCTACTACTGCTTTTGTTCAAGAGGCTATTACTGCCAGTGGTAGTTATTGGAGTTCTGAAAGTTCTACTTCTCTTAAGCCCACATTGGATACTTATAATGTTTCTATTGGAACTGCTTCAAATCCTTCAAATTATAAACTATATGTTAATGGAACATTAGGTGTTCTATATGATGCTTCTATTAATAGTATTACAGTTGGTAGAGGGGGAGGAAATTTCGTTACCAATACAGCAGTTGGATATGAATCATTATTAAAAAATACAATTGACCCTATTGACCCAAACCAAAAAGGTACTAATAATACAGCTATAGGATATACATCATTACGTAAAAATACAACTGGTTCAGAAAATACAGCTGCAGGTTCTTACGCATTATATGAAAATACAACTGGTTCAAACAATACAGCTGTAGGATATATATCATTAAAAGAAAATATATCTGGTTCAAACAATACAGCTATAGGTTTTGAAGCGTTAAGATATAATGAATCTAAATCAAACAATACAGCAGTTGGATATGAATCATTATATTTTACAACTGGTGAACGAAATACAGCTATAGGTTATTTATCTGGAGGTACAAATAATAGTGGTACACGTAATACATTTTTAGGTTCATTATCAGATTGTAATACGGATAGTTTAAGTAGCTCAACTGCAATTGGTTACAATTCTAAGATAACTGCTTCTAATCAAATTGTCTTAGGAACAACAACTGAAAAAATTTTTATACCTGGTAATTATTTACAAATTGGTGGTGGAAGTTATAATAGTAGTAGTAGTAATGCATTAGATGTTTCTGGTAATATTTCAACAAAAGATAAAGTAAATGGTTATGTAGAATTAATTAATGGAACTACAGCTTATACCGGTTATGTTAGATTTTACAATTATCTTGGTTTCCAATGTGGTTATATAGGTTTTGGTAATGATTCTACTAAAAAATTATATTTAGGGATATACCCAGATATTAATTATACAGGTTGGGAATGTGACGGTGACTTTAGTGTAGTTGATAATTTAACTGTTGATACTAATACATTAGTTGTAGATGCTTTAAATCATAGAGTAGGTATTGGAATCAGTAATCCCAGTTATACATTAGATGTTGCTGGAAATGTTAATGCTTCAAGTTATAATACTCCATCCGATTATCGTATTAAAGAAAATGTACAAAAATTAGATGAAACTTTTACAATTGATAATTTAAATCCTGTTACATATTTAAATAATAAAACTGAAAAGCAAGACATAGGGTTAATTGCGCATGAGTTACAAGAAGTATATCCATTTTTAGTTACAGGAGAGAAAGATGGAGAAAATTTGCAAAGTGTAAATTATACTGGATTAATAGCAATTTTAATCAAAGAAATTCAAGAATTGAAAAAAGAAGTAAACGTATTAAAAAACCATATTTCATTATAAAAAGTATATAAATAAAATTGAATGACTTAAAATTATAATAAATAATATATAAAAGTATTTATTATGAAGACAACTTTATATCCCATATTATCCAATAAAAATAGTCATAAGCGCGACCAATATATTAAATTTGAAGAAGAAGGACATAAATATACTATTTATAATGATAAAGGAAACGATAGTACTGTGTTAGAAAAAAGCGGATATACCTCTGTAACAACTTGGAATCATTCTCATTTTCCTCACTTTGACGCCGATTTAATTATTAGTCGAATACTAAACAGTAAATCTTGGAAACCAGGTCATAAATATTGGGGTTTAACAAGAGAAGGAATCAAAGATTTATGGAATTCAAACCGTGATAATGCCGCAGGTGCTGGGACTCAGTTGCATTATGAAATTGAGTGCTTTATGAATTCAAATGTATTAATGTTTGATTATACTCATTATGAGCTTTTTCATCAGTATAATATATTAATAAAATATGATAAAAGATATTTAGATTTAGGACTAGAATAGCAATATTTTATAAAGTTTATTACTGATTTTCCGAAGCTAAAACCGTATCGTACACAGTACACTATATTTGCTGAAGAAACTAAGATAGCAGCTTAT
>Ga0114966_10000923_pt1 | contig 27630 bp, 24 predicted proteins | sample M_130207_XF_Meta_FD_87029 | JGI IMG/M metagenome (GOLD analysis project Ga0114966, IMG submission 87029) | Freshwater microbial communities from Lake Montjoie, Canada to study carbon cycling - M_130207_XF_MetaG | ecosystem: Environmental > Aquatic > Freshwater > Lake | place: Lake Montjoie... | reverse complement strand
AATTGCAATAAAAGCAGTTTTTTTCATTTTTATAAAATTTGTTGCAAATATAAGTATGTCAAGGAGTTTGAACGATTTTACCATTACTTTTGTCCATTAACCCATTTTTATTGATTTTGTTCTTAATAAATGATCCACTATAACCAGAGCTGCCATTGCTTCTACAATGGGAACAGCTCGGGGTAATACACAAGGATCATGTCGGCCTTTGCCTTTAATTTCAGCAGCCTCCCCTTTTGAATTAACTGTAGATTGTTTTTGAATAATACTAGCTACAGGCTTAAAAGCAACCCTAAAATAAATATCATCACCATTACTGATACCTCCTAAAATGCCTCCACTATTATTTGATTTGAAAGCAATTTTAGAACTCGTTGCATCTTGAGAAGGTATTGGGCTGTCGTTATGCACAGATCCAGTCATTTTAGTTCCTTCAAAACCGCTGCCATATTCAAAGCCTTTAACCGCATTAATACTTAACATTGCTTTTCCTAAATCAGCGTGTAGTTTGTCGAATACCGGTTCACCAAGGCCTACAGGAGTACCTTTCACCACACATGAAATAACACCACCAATGGTATCTCCATTTTTACGCACTTGTTCTATTTTTTCAATAAATAAATTAGCTATTAATTCGTCAGGACACCTTACAATATTAGCATCCACATTTGATAGATCTAATTCAGAATATGATTTTAGTAATTTAATATCTCCAACTTGTGATGTATAAGCTTGAATAGTGATATGATATTTCTTTAAAATAAGTTTGGCAATTGCCCCTCCCACAACTCTGCAGGCTGTTTCCCTTGCCGAAGATCTACCACCACCGCGATAATCACGAGTACCATATTTTGCATCATAAGTAAAGTCGGCATGCGAAGGACGATAAACATCCATGTTATGATCGTAATCTTTTGTTTTTTGATTTTCGTTAGGAATAATAAAACCAATAGGAGTGCCCATGGTTTTACCCTCGAATATACCAGAAAGAAATTCTACTTTATCATTTTCTTTTCTTTGGGTAACTATGTGTGACTGCCCTGGCCGCCTTCTATCCAACTCTGATTGGATAAAATCAAAATCAATTTCTAATCCTGAAGGGCAGCCATCAATGATACCTCCAATAGCTTCACCATGCGATTCACCAAAAGTTGTAAGTATAAATAAACGACCAAAAGTATTGCCAGCCATAATTATAAAAGAAAAATAAAATAAATAAATTTTCCAAATTTCGCAAATAAAATTTAATCATCAAATTTTATTTACCACTTTTCAGAAGGAAGTATGGGTAGTAACAATATTTTTTATACTTTAGCTTAAAATAATCAATTGCTAAAATGAAGAACTTAAAAGATAAAATCCTCAAAGTATTAACAAAAAAAAATTACAGCTATTCTGAATTAGCGGCACATGTTTTTTTAACAGAGGCTGAATTAGACTTAGTTCTCGAAAACAATACGATTGAAATAAGAACCTTAGAGAACATTTCCAAAGAGTTACGTATTCCACTATACAGTTTTTTCAGAAAAAAAATTGAAAATTTTGAACTTGAAAAAGAATCTTATTATAATGTAAATATATGGGGCGAAGATGATGAAAATAAACCTAATTTAGATTTAATGGTATTGCATAAAGAAAACAAGGAATTACGCGAAGAAATTTTTAATAAAAACCTGTTAATTAGTGAATTAGAAGCGAAAATTAAAAAAAAATAAAATTCTGAACATTAAATAAAAGGGAGACTTAAATTACTTTATTGTCTTTTAGCTTTTATTGCAACCCTTCTATTATTTGCTCTACCTTGCTCAGTTTTATTAGTATCGGCAGGATTTTCTTCGCCATAACCTATTGCAGAAATACGGGAAGCTGCAATACCTTTAGAAATAAAATATCCCTTTACAGTTCCTGCTCTTCTATTTGATAGTCCCAAATTATAAACAGCTGAACCAACACTATCACAATACCCTTCTACAATGAAGTTAAGATTAACATAACTTCTTAATATTTTTGCAACATCCTCAAGTGGTTTGAATGACTCCTGCTTTAGAGAAGATTTGTCAAAATTAAAATAAATTAATTTTTCGATTTTATTAATTTGTGACTCCTCGTCAAGGTGATATTCTTTAAATGCTACTTTCTCTTTTTCTTTTACAATTGTTTTTGCAATTTCTTTAACAACTTCTTTTTCAATTACTTTTTCTTCTACAACTTCTTTTACAATATCTTTTTCTTCTACAACTTCTTTTACAATATCTTTTTCTTCTACAATTTCTTTTTCTTTTTCAATTTCTTTTTCATCAGAAAGCTTAGTATCATCTGATAAAGAAGTATCCAGCTCCTTAATTTTAACTTTCGTATCTTCAGATTTAATAATATCCTCTGTTCTATAATCTACAATTGGCTCTTCCTCCGTTTTAACCTTAGTAATTTCACTAACCTTAACAATTGTATTCTCATCGGGCTGGGCAATTTCATTGGTATTGACTTTAGCTATTATCTCCTCATCTGATTTAACGATTGCTGGGATCTGTGAAACTAAATTTTCCAATTGTTTAATATAATCAGCTATTGCAATTATTTCTAAATTATTGAAACCTTTTGAAAATTTGTTGATGATGTCCATTATTTTCAATTTATCTTCTGGATCAAATTGAACTAAATGGGATTCCATTATTTTCATTTCCTGTTTCCTAGTATAAAAAAGTAATTTATCTATTTCTTGTTGCGTATAAAAAGTTAATGAGTCTGTAATGGTATTTCCAGCAGATGAATCCAATTTTTCTAACTTTTTTATATAATTAGCAATACTAACTATTTCTGAATCAGTAAATTCGGAGGAGGCGCTATTCAAAAGTTTAGATATTTTAGCTTTTTCATCTGGTTCTATTTTAGCTAAAGTAACTTCAGGAATTCTTGTTTCTAATTTATAAATATACAGAGCAAATTTTTCTTTTTCAGTGATATTATAACTTGTTAAAACTACAGCAGGTGTATCTACAGCCATAGACTCTAATTTTTCTAAGTGTTTTATATAATCAGCCAACTTAATTACCTCCTTATCAGTATAATCATGTGCCGGATTATTAAGTAGTTCATTGATTTTATTTCTTTCTTCCGGATCTATCTGTGCTAAACCAGCAGCAGGTATTTTAGATTCCAATTTATTAATGTAATTTGTAAATTTCTCTATTTCAGAATTTTCATAATGCGTAGTTGAAACATCAGCAGAATTGGCAGCGAATAATTCCGGATTTTCTAATCGCCTAATATAATCAGCTAATTTTATTACTTCAACGTCGGAATAAGCGTGCGGTGTTCTTTCAAAATATTCATCAATTATTATTTTTTCTTTTTTTTCAGATTCTGAAAGGTCTTGAGAAGATTTTTTCAATTCTAATCCTCTAACGTACTCTGATAGTTTTATTATTTCGGCATCAGAATAATGATGCAATTGGTCGGACTGTGAATAAGAAAGCGAGCAAAATTGTAAAGTAAAGAAAATTAAAAAAAATATTTTTTTCATTCTAAATTATATTTATAGCAAAATTAACTTTTAATATCTTGGTTTTTATAATTCCATAATTATTAATTAACAGGTGTTTGTTGAAAAGAGATAAATTTAATAATTTTATTTTTCAAACGATTAAAGCCTTCCTTGGATTTTAAATAGGCTCACAAAGCCTCTTGAAAAAAATTTAAAATTATTGATTTCTAACTAGATACCTTGCTTCCCTCCTACCCTATTATATTTAAAGTTACTATAACGGCATAAATTCGTATTTTCGCAAAATGCAAAAAAAGTTTGTAGCCAATCTGGCATTTTTAATTCTCATGAATTTGTTCATTAAATCCATCTATATTTTGGGATTTGAGACACAAGTTCAAAATCAAGTTGGAGCAGCCAGTTATGGAATATATTTTGCTATTTTTAATTTTTCTTTTTTATTATCCATCCTTCTTGATTTTGGCATCACCAATTTTAACAATAAGAACATAGCTCAAAACAACCATTTACTATCCAAACATTTTACAGGCTTATTTACTTTAAAAATATTGCTGGCAATAATATACATAATAGTAGTAGTATTATCGGGTTTATTAGTTGGTTATGATTCACGACTAATGAAACTATTACTTTTGCAGGGATTTAATATGTTCTTATTGTTTTTCATAAATTATTTAAGATCGAATTTAGCCGCATTACATTTATTTAAAACGGATGCCGTTGTGTCTATATTAGATCGTTTGACGTTAATAATTTTATGCATTATAATGCTTAAAGCAGGAGTTTTAAAAGAACCTAATGGCATTATGTATTTTGTATATGCGCAAACTATAGGCTATTCAATAAGCGCAATCACTGCATTTATAATAATTATAAAAAAAACAGAATCTTTTAAAATAAAATGGAACTGGGTTTTTTCAATAATGATATTGAAAAAAAGTTTTCCATTTGCAATTCTTACTTTGTTAATGTCATTTTATAATAGGATTGATACAGTAATGATAGAAAGGATGTTGCCGGAAGGAATAGGCGATGTACAATCAGGGATATATGCGCAGGCATTCCGTTTGCTAGATGCTACCAATATGATAGCCTTTTTAACGGCAGGCATGCTATTGCCTATCTTTTCAAGAATGTTGAAACATAAGGAAAATATAGAACCCTTAGTTAAATTAATCAGCACATTATTGCTTACCCCAGCCATAGTAGTAGGTGTAGGCTGTTTTTTTTATAGTAAAGAATTGATGGGCATATTATACACTTTTCATGTGGAAGAGTCGGCAAAAATATTTAGTCTACTCATGCTTAGTTTCATTGCTGTTTCTACCACTTATATTTTCGGAACCCTTTTAACCGCAAATGGAAATATGAAGCAACTAAATATAATGGCTGCTTTTGGAATGATATTAAATATTATACTTAATATATTACTTATAAGATATTATGAGAGCGAAGGGAAGCCAGCATTTGGTTCGGCTGTTTCAAGTTTGATTACTCAATATCTAACTGCAATTTTTCAAGTAATAATTGCGCAGCGAATATTTAAATTTAGAATTAATCACAGATTATTAAATACATTAATACTATTTGCAATAGGTGTGGTGGTAATTAATTATGGATCCAAGTTGCTACATTACAGCTGGCAAGTAAATTTTGCAATGATGGTTGTCTCTTGCGGATTGTGGGCATTTTTATCAGGAATAATAAGCATAAAATCAATATTTAGAATTTTCAAATATGGGTAGTTAAAGCCTTGAAATTAATATCGTTATAAATTAAATTACTTAAAAAATAAATTTTCAGAATAACTAATTCACTCATTTTTCAAATAAGTTTTCTATTTTTGCCAAACTAAATTTTTATACTTTATTAAAATGAACATGAAAGAAAATGAAGTAGAAGCTGTAAATACCATAAATATATTACATTTTATATATAATTGGAGAAAACATCTTTTCATTATTGCGATTACTACTTTTATAATATCAAGTATAATTTCCTTTACTATACAAGAAAAATATAAATCTACAGTAATATTATTCCCATCCACCACTAGCTCCATTTCTAAAGCCTTATTGAATGAAAATAACTTCAAACAGGATGATGTATTAGCATTTGGTGCCGAAGAAGAAGCAGAACAGATGCTTCAAATTCTTAATTCTGACGAAATAAGAACCAAGATATGCGAAAAATATAAATTATTGACACACTACGAAATAGATTCTACAGATAAGTTTAAAAGGACAAAACTATACAATGAATTCCAAAACAACATTACTTTTAAGCGTACAGAATTTATGTCTATTAAAATTGAAGTGATGGATAAAGACCCCGAATTAGCAGCGCTTATGGCTAATGAAATTGCTGCCTTGCACGATTCCACCAAAATAAGAATGCAGCGCGAAATAGCCATTCAGGCATTAAGAATTGTAAAAAAAGAATATTTAGAAAAAGAGGCTGAGGTAAATTCCATGACTGACGCTATTAAAACTATAAACAGCTATGGGCTTTATGATTATGAATCACAATCAGAAGTAACAAATGAACAATATGCAATTGCAATTTCTAAAGGAGATGAGCGAGCAATAAAGGCATTAGAAGGGAAATTAAAAATAATTGCTAATTATGGCAGTGCATATGTGTCGTTACGAGATAATTTAGAATTACAGCGTAAACAATTAAACTTACTTAAAACAAAATATGAAGGAACAAAAGTAGATGTAGAGCAAGTATTACCTCAAAAATTTGTTGTAAGTAATGCTTTTCCTGCTGAAAAAAAATCTTACCCTATACGCTGGATTATAGTTCTTGTTTCTACTATTGGTTCATTATTATTAGCTATAATATCTATTTTATTAATTGAAAATATCAAATCGATAAAAAAATAAAAGAAACCATTAAAAGTAGCAAAAGAGGAAATAAAATTTCAAAATCATGAACGAAAATACTCCGACTAATCATTATTTAATTGAATTAATTATAAAATGGAAAAAACATTTTATTATCGTCACAATCCTTTCAATTGCTGCGTCGGCAATTTTCTCAAGCTCTTTTTTTATAGCTCCTATTTATAAGTCCTTTGCAATCGTTTATCCATCTAATATAATTCCATACAGCAATGAAAGTCCAACTGAGCAATTAGTGCAATTATTAGAGGCGACAGATATACGCGAATCCGTTATCAAAAAATTTAATTTAGCAGCACATTATAATATTGATACTACAGCTAATTTAGGAGTTTTCAACCTTATAAAAAAATACCAATCAAATGTAGAGATATCGCAAACACAATTTAATTCAATAGAAATTAAAGTTTTTGATACCGACCCCCAGCTAGCTTGTAATATGGTAAATGAAATAATAAAAGCTTTGAATTTAAAGGCTAGAAGTCTTCAACGTGCAAAAACAAAAGAAGTGTTGGAAATAGTAAATAATCAGTTATTGGTTAAAAAAAAGCAAATGGATTCTATCAACAGCGCCTTGCAAACAATGCGAGTAAAATATCAAATATTGGATTATGGAATACAGGTTAAGGAATATTCAAAATCTTATTTAAAAGCTTTGAGCAGTGGTGGAAGTAAAGGAAGCATTAAAGATATTGATAATATGATGCGCAACCTAGAAGAAAAAGGTGGTGAATTTTACCAGATGAAACAGACATTTGATGTTGTATTAAATAGTTATAATACTTCTAAATTAGAATATGATAAAGTAGAAAGCGATATGAACAAGTTGCTTACCTATACAAACATTATTAGTAAGCCTATCCCTACCGATAAAAAGTCGTACCCTATTCGCTGGTTAATAGTTTTTATTTCGGTAATTTCTACAAACCTGTTCCTGCTTTTATTAATAATTTCAAGAAGTTTAAAAAACAATTATATAGGACAAACATCGCAAGATTAAGCTTTATCAATTTATGCAAGATGTTTTATTCCAAAAAAATATTTTAAGAGTGATAGAAAATAATTAAAAAATCAACTATTAAATTATATTTATAGCAAAGCTTTCAAAATAATTTCGACAAAACTGATATATTATTTAAAACAGATGATTTCATTTTTTTGCAAAAAATATCCTTATAAAAACGCGGATGAGGAATGAACAAAAGTGATGCAAGGTTGCGGTTGCAAATTTAGAGGAATCGTTTGTTCTTAATTTTTTGTTTCTTTTGTATCAAAAAAAAAAGTAAAACATACAGTTTTTAAACCATTTAATTTGCGGATTTATTTCGAAAAATTCACATATATAGTTATATCCTAAAAAGGGAGCACAAGCTGCTTAGGCTCAATAAAAAATAAAATTGATAGATAAAAAACACATCAAATGGTTATATGCTCTAAGTATTGCATTTATATTTATTAATGCAATATGCACCTATTTGGAATTTTATTATTTCAATTTACTTCCTGCTGTTATATTAATTATTTTGTTGGCATTTTTCGCCATGGACAAACTTATTTTATTAGTTGTTTTCCTCACCCCTTTGGCCATAAACCTTCAAAATATGGAAGGAGGCCTTGGTATAAGCCTCCCAACGGAGCCTATTATATTCGGAATAATGGTTATCTTTCTTATCCAGCAACTTCATAAGAGCACTTTAAGTTTGCAGCTAATGAAACACCCTATTACCATTGCAATTATTATTAATTTGGTATGGATTTTCATAACATGTATAACAAGTGAAATACCGATAGTATCTTTTAAATTTTTAATCTCCCGTTTATGGTTTGTAACAACATTTTATTTTATAGGCACCCAACTATTTAAGGAGTTTAAAAACATTAAATATTTTTTCTGGTTATATATTTTTTCATTTACACTTATTATTCTTTACACCTTATACAATCACTATTTATTAGGGTTTCAAGAGGAACCAGCAAACTACGTGATGTCCCCATTTTATAACGACCACACCATTTATGGAGCGATCCTTGCAATGTTTTTCCCTGCATTAATATTTTTCATGTTAAATAAAAACTACACAGCAAGCATTAAACTAGGGGCATTTTTATTTTTAGTTGTTTTTTCTATTGCACTTATATTTTCATATACCAGAGCAGCCTGGCTAAGTTTAGTTTTAGCATTGGTAGCTTATTTTTTATTAATGCTCCGTGTTAAGTTTCGCAGCATTTTAATAACATTTTCAATAATTGCTTCAATTATTTTTATTAACCAAATTGAAATAATAATGAAATTGGGCAAAAACAGGCAAGATGCATCACAGGACTTCGATAAACATATTGAGTCCATTTCAAATATATCAACGGATGCATCCAATCTGGAGCGGTTAAATCGCTGGAGTGCTGCATTCCGTATGTTTCAAGAGCGACCAATTTTCGGCTGGGGGCCAGGAACCTATAGTTTTCAATATGCTCCTTTCCAGCATTCACAAGAAAAAACTATTATAAGCACCAACACGGGAAATAGAGGAAATGCGCATAGCGAATATATTGGTCCACTTTGTGAGTCTGGCATATTAGGTTCCCTTACATTTATTGCCATTATAATTTGCACGCTTTTCAAGGGATTTAGATTGTATTATACTATATTAAATTATGAGAAAAAGAATATGGTATTGGTAATTTTGCTAGGGTTTATAACCTACATTATTCACGGCACATTAAATAATTTTTTAGATTCCGATAAAGCATCCGTACCTTTTTGGGGGTTTATAGCAATGATCGTTGCTATTGATATTTATCATAAAAATGTTGTAACTGAACTGAAGGATAATTTGTGATATTAATTAACACTATACATCCTATCTGCCATTTTTACAGTAATTTCACATCCTATTAATATTAATTAAAAGGTTAAATTAATTAATAAAAAAAAGCTATTTTATTGAATTTAGAAAGTTGAAATTAGATTATATTATAAATAGAAAAGTTGCAATCCAAACATATTCATATAATTTCATTTGATGTTCCCTACCCTGCAAATTATGGTGGAGTAATAGATATATTTTATAAAGCAAAAGCAATATATGAACAAGGAATAAAAATTCATTTACATTGTTTCCAATATGGTAGATCCGAATCATTAATGTTGGAAAATATTTGTGAAAAAGTATACTACTACAAACGTAAAATGAATAAAAAACAATTATTAAATTCATTACCATTTGTTGTTATTACTCGTTCCTCAGAAAAATTAATGCTAAATCTATTGAAGGACAATCAACCTATTTTATTCGAAGGTTTACATTGCTGTTATCATTTGAATGATATTCGTTTGATCGATCGTTCAAAAATTGTTCGAACACATAATATAGAGCACGATTATTATAAAAGTCTAAAAAAAGTAGAAAGATCACTATTTAGAAAATTGTACTTTGCCTCTGAAGCTAAAAAACTGCGCCGCTTCGAGAGCATTTTGAATCAGGCAAATTATATTGTAGCTATCTCACCAGCCGATACAAAAGAATTATCCAAACGTTATAAAAATGTTCGTCACATTACTGCATTTCACCCCGATAAAGAGGTAATAATTAAAAAAGGTAGAGGCAAATTTTGTTTGTATCATGGTAATTTAGAAGTAGGAGAAAATAATCAGGCTGCACTTTATCTGGTAAATGAAATATTTTCTAAAATAAAAACACCTTTGATAATAGCAGGCAGAAGGCCCTCCTCAGAATTATCGGCTGCTGTTTCCAATCATTCTCACATTCAGCTGAAAGCAAATATTTCTACGGAGGAAATTAATGATTTAATTAAAAATGCACAGATAAATGTTATACCTACATTTCAGGCAACGGGAATAAAATTAAAACTATTGGCTGTTTTATTTAATGGAAGATATTGCATTGTAAATACGCCAATGGTTATAAACACTGGCTTAGAGAATTTATGTTCTATTAAAGATAATGCCAAAGAAATGGCAAAAGAAATAATTAGATTATTTGAAAAGCCATTTGAAATGGATGAAAAGCAAAAACGAAAAAAAATTCTTTACGAAAATTTTTCTAATGTTATTAATGTAAAGAAATTGCTGGAGTTGAGTCCCGCAGAATTTAGCCCTCATTGAATAAGCCTCTTAAGTTAATTTTTTGCTTGGATAATAAGGTATCCCAATAAGTATTTAAGGAGGTAAAAGAAAAAGACAATTTTTAAAATGAACTATATCGACATCCTACTCTGCATCCCATTAATTTGGGGTTTTTACAGAGGATTTACCAAAGGTTTAATTATTGAAGTTTTTTCATTGCTCGCTTTTGCATTGGGGGTATGGTCTGGCCTATATTTTTCTGACTACTTGGTAAAGAAAATAAATGAATGGTTTGGTTGGCAATACGCTTATCTTCCAATAATTTCATTTGCTATAACTTTTTTATTAGTCGCCATACTCATCTATTTCATTGCTAAAATTATTCAGAATATTATTGAAGGCATGCTTTTAGGTGCTTTTAATAAAATTGGTGGTGCTATCTTTGGTACTTTAAAATTTGCTTTTATTATTAGTATAGCAATATTTGTATTTAATTCATTTAGGATCGACAAGGTATTCCCTGCTAATAAAACAATAGAAAAATCAATGCTGTATCAACCTATTAAAAAAATCGCCCCTCTTATTATTCCAAATTTAATTGAACGGAAATGGACAAATTAATTTTATAAAAAAATTTAGCAGTAATATATTAGAGTTTATATAAGTTAGTAAAGCTTTCAAAACAATTTCGACAAAACAGATATATTAATAAAAACAGATGATTTCATTTTTTTGCAAAAAATATCCTTATGAAAACGCGCGCGAGGAATGAACAAACGCGATGCAGGGTTGCAGGTGGGGAGGAATCGTTTGTTCTTGATTTTTTGTTTCTTTTGTATCAAGACAAAAGAAAAACACAGAGTTTTTCAACCATTTAATTTGCGGATTTATTTCGAAAACTTCACTTAGGAAACAATTATATTTTTTAAACCTAACCACATCCCTCTTCTTGAAAAAGGAGAGGGAGAGTTTGGAATCAACCTTACCTTATATAATGTCTATTAAAACAAAAAATAGTGGTATTATTTAAATAAATCAATCCAAAGAAGATATTGTAACCCAATATTTATAAGCTACAATGGCTTTTTCCCAAGTTTTAAGTTTAGCTAAGTCTCTTTTATAGTATTTGGGTAAAAAAAGCTTATTAAATGAGGCTAATTGCTTAAAAAAAATCTTTTTCATAGTGCAAGTATAGTATAAATAATTGTACTTTTTATACCCAATTTATTTTTTCAAATAAATTCTCTGGTTTAGTCCTGAATATTTTCTTATTATTGTTTTTTAATTTTTTTGGAAGCAAACAAATTTATTTGTATTCAATTAATTTAGAGGCAATTAAGGTAGTTCAAAATAATAATCTAAGTAATTAAAATAAAAATTCAAATGATTCAACCAAATTTAATACGTCCGATTGCTTTTTTTGATTTAGAAACTACCGGTGTAAACGTTTCATCCGACCGCATTGTAGAAATTTCTATTTTAAAAATCTCCCCTGATGGCACCAAGGAAATAAAGACCAAACGTATTAATCCTACCATTCCAATACCTAAACAAGCATCAGAAATACATGGCATTTACGATAAAGACATTGCCAATGAACCCACATTTAAAGGGATAGCGAAAAGTCTTACTGAATTTTTAAAAAACTGTGATTTGGCAGGGTATAACTCCAATAGATTTGATATTCCTATTTTAGTAGAAGAATTTATGCGTGTTGAAATAGAATTTGATTTAAAAGGCAGACGCTTTGTGGATGTTCAAAATATTTTTCATCAAATGGAACAACGAACGCTTAAAGCAGCATATAAGTTTTATTGCGGCAAAGAAATTATAAATGCACACAGTGCCCAAGCAGATATTGAAGCTACTTACGAAGTATTTCTTGCGCAACTTGAAAAGTATGATGGCGTAGAATTTGAAGATAAAAAAGGAAACATTTCAATACCTATCATTAATGATATCAACGCTTTACATAATTTCACAAATATCAATAAAAATGCTGATTTAGCAGGTCGCATCATCTTTAACGATGAAGGGATAGAAGTATTTAATTTTGGAAAGCATACAGGAAAACCTGTGGAAAAGGTTTTAAGAGATGAACCATCCTATTTTTCATGGATGCTGAATGGAGATTTTCCATTATATACTAAAAAAATATTAACAGATATTAAATTGCGAATGGCATTTAATAAATAATTTTTAATACTTATAAATTATGCCTATTTCTTCAAGCATAGAAATTAAGAATAGAATAACGAATAGTCCCAATATTTCATTAAATTTGTTCAATATTTAATCCAAATATTTTAACGTGAAGATAACTAAAGAAGCAAAAGTTGGGATTATCACTGTAATAGCGATTGTTTTATTTCTTTATGGTTTTAATTACCTTAAGGGAAAAAATATATTTGACCCTCAACGTAAATTTTACGCTGTTTATAGTGATATAGACGGCTTGGTAGAGGCCAACCCCCTACTGATAAACGGTTATAAAGTTGGTACAGTAGGGAAAATATTACTAACCCGCGATACCGTAATTCATATTATTGTTACTTTTTACTTAGATAACGATATACTTATCCCAAAAAATTCTATCGCCAAAGTTATTAGCTCCGATATTTTAGGATCCAAAGCAGTTCAATTAGTATTAGGTGCTGGAAACGATTACGCCATTTCTGGTGATACACTAATTTCGGCCCAAGAAGACAATTTGAAACAATCGGTAAACAAAACAATTGCTCCTTTACAGAAAAAAGCTGAAGGATTAATTGCATCCATTGATTCAGTAATGGTGGTTGTGCAAGCTGTTTTCAATCAACAAACACAACAAAATCTAGCAAAAAGCTTCGAAAGTATCAAACTAGCAATCTCTTCATTGGAAACATCTTCCTATCGTTTGGATACATTAATTATAAGCGAAAAATTAAAAATATCCAGTATTTTAACGAAAATAAATATCCTTGCTACTACTTTATCTAGTAATAGCGACAAATTATCTAATCTAATCAATAACTTTTCCAATATAAGCGATTCTTTAGCTAAATCAAACCTTACAGCTACCATCAACAATGCTGATTTAATTTTGTCGCAGGCTTCAGGGATTATTCATAAAATTAATAAGGGGGAAGGAACAGTAGGAATGCTTATTAATAACGAAACCCTCTATCGTAAGCTGGATCAATCTGCTGCCGATTTAGATATTCTTTTGAACGACTTAAGGATTAACCCTGAACGTTATATACATTTTTCGGTTTTTGGCCGTAAAGACAAAAATAAACCTTTAAAATAATTTTTATTTTTTATTGAATTACATTGGATACTGAATTTTTAAACAAAAGATTTCAAAATTACATATTGATTTAATTCTAATATTTTATTTTTTTAGCTAAGTAAAGCTTTCAAAATAATTTTCGACAAAAAGATATATTAATAAAAACAGATGATTTCATTTTTTTTGCAAAAAATATCCTTTTGAAAACACGCGTAAGGAATGAACAAACACAATGCAGGATTGCAGGTGGGGAGAAATCATTTGTTCTTGGTTTTTTGTTTCTGGAGCCTGCCCTGAGCTTTTGCCGAAGGGTATCAAAATAAAAGAAAAAAACAAAGTTTTTAAAACATTTAATTTGCGAATTTATTTCGAAAACTTCACTAAGCCATTTTATTTATAACACTATTTTTAAAATGTTTCTTAATAATCTAAACACTCTTAATCTGCAAACAATATGATATCAAGTATTATTTTTATCTTACTTATAAGTGCTGGTTCCACCTGGTTTATTTTTAATGCAAAAAAAGTAAGACGCAACATACTTCTAGGTAAAGATGTGGACAGGAAGGATAATTCAGCGATGCGATGGAAAATTATGACACTTGTGGCACTTGGGCAGAAAAAAATGTTTGCAAGGCCTATGCCAGCATTATTGCATTTATTTTTATATGCTGCTTTTGTCATTACCCAAATAGAACTAATTGAAATTTTTATTGACGGCGCATTTTCCTCTCACCGCATTTTTCGTCCTTTTTTAGGAAGCTTTTACACTATTTTAATAAGTTTTATTGAAATTTTATCCGTGCTCGCTTTCATAGGAACAATTGCATTTTTAGCGAGACGTAATTTACTGAAAGTACCGCGATTAGTAAAAAACGAATTAAATGGATGGCCAAAAATAGATGCTAACACTATCTTATTTGCTGAAATTATTTTAATCTGTTGCATCTTTATGATGAATGGAGCAGATGAAGTTCTTTATTCAAAAGGTTTATCGCATGCGCTGAAGTTAAATGATGCTTCATTCGGATTTTCAATAAGTAGTTTACTGGGTCCAATTTTATTTGGTGGTTTTTCTGAAAACTCACTACACATTATAGAAAGAATAGGTTGGTGGGGCCATATTATAATGGTTTTTAGTTTTTTAAACTACCTCCCCTACTCAAAGCATTTCCATGTATTATTGGCCTTCCCTAATGTTTATTTTTCAAATCTTAATCCTGCCGGTAAATTCACCAATCTGGAATCCGTTTCTAATGAAGTAAAGGCCATGTTTGACCCTTCATTTACCCCTGCTCCTGCAAGCGCAGAGCTCCCTACACGCTTTGGAGCTAAGGAAGTAACCGACTTAAGTTGGAAACAATTATTAGATGCTTATAGTTGTACCGAGTGCGGCAGGTGCACCGATAGTTGCCCTGCAAATATTACAGGGAAATTATTATCACCAAGAAAAATTATGATGGATACCCGTGACCGCTTGGAAGAGGTAGGGAAAAATATTGATACAAATGGCACATTTAAAGATGATGGCAAATCATTATTAGGGAATTACATTACCCATGAAGAGTTATGGGCATGTACCTCTTGCAATGCTTGTGTAGATGCTTGTCCTATAAACATTGACCCATTAAGTATTATTACAGATATGCGCAGATTTATTGTGATGGAAGAAAGTGCTGCACCAACCGAATTAAATGGCATGTTTACCAATATAGAAAATAATGGAGCGCCTTGGCAATTTTCGCAATCAGATAGATTAAATTGGAGTACAGAATAAAATTAACCCAATAAAATTCCGGTATTTGATAATATATTTATTAGAAAATAAATTTTATTTTTAAAAAAATCATTAAAAAATAAAAATACGATGGATTTAATACAAAAAGAGGAAAACGGACATTTAATTAGCCCGGTATTACCTGAAAACGTAAAAAATTACTTAATTGATATTGACGGTACTATTTGTGATGATATTCCAAATGAAGAACCAGAACGAATGCTTACAGTAGCAGTATACCCTGATGCATTAGAAATATTAAATAAATGGCATGATGAAGGACACATCATTACATTTTTCACTTCACGAACCGAAGCACACAGGGAAGTTACAGAAAGATGGTTGTCGGAGAATGGTTTTAAATACCATGGTTTACTTTTGGGTAAACCCCGTGGTGGTAATTACCACTGGATTGACAATCACATGGTTAGAGCTACACGTTATGAAGGACATTTTACCGATTTAGTTTTTAAAGAAGTTACTATTGAAGTTTTTAAACAAAAATAATTTCCTACAATTCCTATCCTATTTAATAACTGAGCAATGTGTAAAAATAAAAACAGTTAAGACAAATAATACAAATAAAATAAATTAAGCGTTCTACCTCAAAAAAAATGCGTAGCGCCCTTTTTAAATATATATAAATTATATGGAAGCATTAAAAGTATATACAATGGCCGATTATACTGTCAAAGGCGAAACGCCTGAAATATTATTTTGGGTAGGTTGCGCTGGAAGTTTTGATGATAGAGCAAAAAAAATCACCAAAGCTATTGTTAAAATACTGAACCATGCAAATGTAAAATTTGCCGTACTAGGAACGGAAGAAAGCTGTACAGGAGATCCTGCAAAACGTGCTGGCAATGAGTTTTTATTTCAAATGCAGGTGATGGGAAATGTTTCTATATTGAATGGTTACAACGTAAAAAAAATTGTAACGGGCTGTCCGCACTGTTTTAATACATTGAAAAATGAATACCCATCACTTGGAGGAAATTATGAAGTAATACATCATACACAACTAATGCAGGAATTATTAAATAGCGGAAGGATAAAAATTGAGGGAGGTGCTTTTAAAGGAAAAAAAATCACTTTTCATGATCCTTGTTATTTAGGAAGAGGCAACGATGTATACGAAGCTCCACGCGAAGTGATGATTAATTTAGATGCTGATCTTGCTGAAATGAAGCGCAGCAAAGCCAAAGGATTATGCTGCGGTGCTGGAGGCAGCCAAATGTTCAAAGAAGCCGAAAAAGGTAATAAAGAAATAAATATAGAACGTACTGAGGAGGCATTGGCTTTAAACCCTGATATAATTGCAGTTGGATGCCCTTTTTGTAATACAATGATGACGGATGGTGTAAAACACTTTAATAAGGAAGAAACCGTAAAAGTACTAGATGTGGCAGAATTAATAGCACATGCCAATAAATTATAATAAAAAAACAAATACCCTTATTTTTACTCAGTAAAGAAAAAATCAAAAATATTTTAATTACGAACTTCCCTCCCTAAAAAACAGGAGAAAATTATGGGAAAACTAATGTTAACAATCGATAAAATGCCTCCAGATGCTCGTGTTTGGGTATACCAAAGCAGCAGGATTTTTACTGATACTGAAGAAATTTCAATTAAAGAACAAGGTAAGAATTTTATAAGCACTTGGACATCTCATGGTGCCGAAGTATTAGCAAGCTTTGATATAATCTATAATCATTTTATTGTAATTTCAATTGATGAAAACAATGCCTTAATAAGCGGATGTGGCATTGATAAAGGATTACACTTCATAAAAAAATTAGAAAACTTATTTAATATTACACTACTAGATAGATTGCAAGTTGCATATCGCAAGGAGGATGAAATATTAATTTGTCACTTATCAGAATTCGAAAAATTAGCACAACAGAAAATAATAGGGAAATCAACCATTGTTTTTAATAATATGATTGCATCAAAAAATGCATTTGACAATGAATGGGAAGTACCATTAGAAAAAAGCTGGCAAAATAAAGTATTACAATAATTCTATTGTGAAATTAAAACTCCCCCTAAATTTAAAAAAACCAAAAAAAATAGCATAGAAAAAGTGAAAATATAATTCTGAATAACAATTTAAAATCTTTACTAAGTAAAGCTTTCAAAATAATTTCGACAAAACAGATATATTAATAAAAACAAATAATTTCATTTTTTGCAAAAAACATCCTTATGAAAACGAACATGGGGAATGAACAAAAGCGATAATGGGTTGCAGGTGGAGAGGAATTGTTTGTTCTGCATTTTTTGCTTCTTTTTTAGCAAGACAAAAGAAAAACACACAGTATTTGAACCATTTAATTTGTGGATTTATTTCGAAAACTTCACTAATGTCATATTTTATTAAAAAAATAATTTATGAATCTAAATTAAAATTTCCTGCATGACTAAAAACGAATGTTTTAACTTAGGATATATTTCAAAAAGAGTTGGTAATTTTGGAGAACTAGCTTTTGTATTGGATGTAGATAACCCTAAAAGTTACCAAAAACTAGAAACAGTTTTTGTTGAATTGAATAACACACTTGTTCCTTTTTTTATTAAAAAAATACAATTGCGCGGTAATACTGCTGTTGTTACTATTGAAGGAATTGATACAATTGAGAAAGCCGAAGAAATTACAAAATCCAGTTTATACTTGCCACTAGAATTTTTGCCAAAATTGATAGGGAAAAAATTTTATTTCCATGAAATGCCAGGCTATTCTGTTATTGATAAAACATATGGGGCAATTGGTATTATAGAAAAAATACTAGACTTTCCACAACAAGCTATATTTCAAATAAAATATGGTGAACATGAAATTTTAATACCTGCTAGAGACGAATTTATTATAACGGTAGATCGTTTAAAGAAACAAATTGAACTGGATGCTCCACAAGGTCTTATTGATATATACATCAATCACAAAGAAGAAAACAATAGCGACGAAGAAAATGAATAACAATAATTTACTTTTCAATAAAAAAATTGAACTTTCTTAAAAATAGTTTAACTTTAATATACGTTAAAAAAAAATATTTTATTTTCATTATAGTTTCGTAATAAGCAAAGGCAGCATATGTCAAGTCAGGAATTTATTTTCAAACAGTTTAAAATCAATCAAGATAAATGTGCCATGAAAGTAGGTACAGATGCTGTTTTATTAGGTTCCTGGGTAGATTCTTCTAAAGCTAAAACAATTTTAGATATTGGTACTGGAACAGGAATTATTGCATTAATGCTTGCACAAAAGTCGGAAGCTTTGATTGATGCTATAGACATTGATCCCAATGCATGCATGCAGGCTAACGAAAATAATGCTTGTTGTAAATGGAAGGAGCGTATTCACATTCACCATGTTTCATTACAACAATATTCGAAAGTTTGTACTACTAAATATGATTTAATTGTTAGCAATCCGCCATACTTCGTTGATTCATCAAAAGCATCAGAAGAAGCACGAACCAATGCCAGACATACCGACCAATTGCCTTTTATTGATCTCTTAAATGGAGTTTTAAATTTGTTATGTTCAACAGGTAGTTTTTGTGTTATACTCCCTACAAAAGAAAGTCAGCTATTTTGTGAAATGGCTAAAGAGCAAAAACTATATTTAACAAAAATTACTCGTGTTTTTACAAGAGCTGATAAGCCAGAAAAAAGACTGTTGATGCAATTCGAATTTACACAAAAAAATATTGAAGAAAATTCTATCACCATCGAAACAGATATACGACATAGCTATACCGATGAATATAAAGAACTAACAAAGGATTATTATTTGGCATTTTGATATTTCGCTATTCAAAAATCACATTAGTAAAGCTTTCAAAATAATTTCGACAAAATAGATACATTAATAAAAACAGAGGTTTTCATTTTTTTGCAAAAAACATGCTTATGAAAACGCCCGTGAGTAATGAACAAACGTGATGCAGGGTTGCAGGTGGGGAGGAATCGATTGTTCTTGATTTTTTTGTTTCTGGAGCCTGCCCTGAGCTTTTGCCGAAGGGTATCAAGACAATAGAAAAACACACAGTTTTTGAACCATTTAATTTGCGGAGTTATTTAGAAAACTTCACTTACTGATAATTGACTTAAAATAAAAAAATAAAAACTGAAATTATAAAAACGAAAAAGAACTTTTATTTACCTCTCTAAAAAAAATAATTTAGCAAATAAAAACTGATAAATTATACTGCAATAGATTTTTGTAAACCCCTCCCATAAATTGATAATAAAAAAATTATTACCATAAAATTGTTGAAAATAATCAAGCAATTAATCAACTAAAAAAACGCAAATAATAATGAAAAATGAAAATTCAATTAAATACCAAAAGTAAAAGTCTTAAAACTATCTATTTTTCAACAAAAAAAAATGTAAAAATCTCATTAGCAATCTATTAATATTAACATTTAAGCTTAACTAAAAATCCAACTAAGCATTTTTGTACATTTGACCCTCTAAATTAATTTGAAACTATAAATTATGCTTACAAGAATTTCTCTTATTAACTCGAAAGGTTACGGTAAAGCCGAAATGAAACTTGATAATTGCGAATCCATGCAATTGGTTGGGCCCAACAACATCGGGAAAAGTACTTTGATATATGCACTAAACTTTTTATTTGTTGTGGATGGTCAAAAAATGTCATTCAGCGGACAGCGCAAAGGCGACAAAGAAACTATTCACCACTATTTCCCTACTCATAATAAAAGCTTTTTAATATTCGAAATAAATAAATTAGGCTATTACTGCATCCTTGTTAAAAGAAACACAGATGGGGAATTGGAATATTATAAAATAGACAGTGAATACAACGAAGAATACTTTTTTGAAAATGAAGGCGCACATCAACGATTACTTAATTTTGACGAAGTACTAGGGAAACTTATTGAAAGAGGAGTGATACACAGCAAATTTGCTACCAAATCGGATGTATTTAACTTAGTATATCACCGTGGAACTAAAAACAATGCAGTAGTTTGGTTAGAAGACACTGTAAAAGCCGATGGATTAAGTAATAACTTTTCCAAAGTGTATCGGTATTTAATCAATTCGAAATTGATTACTAATAAAACCCTTAAAGAATCCTTAATTATTGCAGATAACCGTGAAAATGAAGGTTTAAATTTTTCCCAAAAAAACAAAAAAGACATTACCGATTTATTGCGCATCAATGATGAAATAAAAAGTATAAAATCGGTGCGTACAGATTTTCTTGAGTTTAGAGAGTTGGTGAAAATTTACAATTCTAAAACAAAAATTGTAAGCGAATTAATTTATGCTTTTAACCATTCCTATATCGCTGCAATTCCTGAATTAGAAATATCATCGGTAGAAAGAGGTAGGCACATTGCTGCTGTGCACAATGAAATAAACGAAATATTAAAACCCAAAGAATTAAATTATGCTTCCTATATAGGTGAAAAGATTGCCGACATAAAATATAAAACTAGTTTGTTATTAGAAAAACAAAACGTGTTAAATGAAATTCAAAAATATGAAACAGTAGATTTCTTAAAAGAATCATTACGTAATTTAGATAAGGACCGTAAAGAGATTGAAACACGCTTTACTACCATTGAAATTCAAAAATTATCTAGCAAACTATTAGAATTAAGATTAGATAAAATAAACTTTAATATAACATCTCTTGAAAATCAAATAGAAAATTATAATAACCTTTTAATTCATAAAATTTCAGATAACGAAAATGTTAAACAGTTATTAAATTCAGTACTTTCAGAACAAGTAATTAGTTTACCAAGTAAACACATTAAAAAACACATCCATAACATATCAAGTAAAGTATTGTCAATATTTGATGGGGAAATAGATATTACAAAGGGAATAAGCCTAAAAGAATTCAAATCTGTGAAAGAATTGAAGGATGAGTTAAAAGTTTTGCTAACAGAAAAAAAACACTCCGAAGAATTATTAAAAGCTGTTGTAGACAAGGAAAAAATCGACTCGAAATTAAATGTTATATTAAATGAGATAGAAGTAATTAAAGAAAAAATAAAACTCATAGAGAGCAAACCATCACTAGAAAAGCAAATTAAAACAATTACTAATGAGGTAAAAAACCTTTCGAATGAAAAGAAAGAATTGGAGGAGTTTTTAAATACCTTGGTTAAAGAAATATCTCAAAAACAAATAATTTTCGATAAATTACAAGAAGAGAAACGTAACATAGAAATTCGCATACGAGAATTAAAAGATCGCAAAATAGAAGTAGAATCAATAAATTTAACGCTAACAGAATACGAAACTAACGATAATTTAGATTATATATATGCGAAAATACAGATTCATCAAAAAGATAGAATTGAATTAAAAGTAAAAAAAGATGCCATATTTGAAAATTTAAAATACCGCTTACGTAATAGCAGCGCAGATATTGAACAATTTATACTTTTTGTGGAGGATGAAATTGCTTGTCTGGCTGATAAAGAGCGCAGTATTGATGGATTATTATCCAGCATTTCTACCCAATTTGCCAATCCTGCATATACCTTGTTAAAACGATATGAGGAGTTTAAACAATTTGTTTATACCAAATTTAATGAAAAACTATCGCAAACAAGAATATCAAATATTGAGTCGATGAAAATTGATTTGCTGGATAATGAACGTATTATTGGCGAGTTGAAGAAAATTGCTTCTATCCAGGAATTTAACGGGCAAATGAGCTTTGAATTTGACCAATCTGAAAACTTAAAGGTTCTTAACACCTACCTGGATAGCGGCAGAAAAGTAAGTTTTGATGAATTGTTTAATATCGAATTATTACTTCATATAAAAGGAACCGACAAACGTGTGGATCTAGCAAACCAAGTGGAATCTGATGGTACCGATCGTATGATAAGGCTTGTAATGATTATGTCTATCATCAACAGGTTGGCAGTTACCGATGAACAAAATAAAATTGCTTTATTTATTGACGAAGTTGCTACCATCGACAAACAAAACAGGCCTGAAATAGTGAAATTTTGTAAAGAACATTATTTCCTGCCAATTTTTGCCGCGCCTGATGCTGTTGAAGGGTTTAATAAATATTATTTTATTTATCCATCAAAGGGGAAAATTAATATCAATGAAAAACAAAATGCTGTTATCGTTGAAAGAAATGCGATGGTTGAAAAAAATATTAGTAAAAATATTAGTAAAAAAATTAGTAATTAAATTATATATCTCCGTCAAGGAAGGTTGAAAGAAAAATGATGAAAGCAGAGCCAAGAACCATACTGCGGTTTTTATTAGAATATTTTGAAATCATCAATGAACTGTATGAAATACAATCGAAAGATAGTGTTATTACTTTTGAAGCATTGAATGAAATTATTACAAAACACAAAACGGATATAAAACAGCAATTAATAGATTATAAAATATTAAATTCCGTAAACGATAATTTTGAAATCCGTACTGTCTATTATAACCTTATTGAATTTATTTTAAGCGAATTCAAACCAATGTTGCCCGAAACTATTGAAAAATACCATGTGTCAATAGCTGAATTATTCCGTAAAATTAAAGATAATATTAATGGTGATAAAATAATTTTGAACCAGCGACTAACCGATTTAGCTGGGGAAATAAGAGCATTTTATGAAATGGTAGAAAAAAATACTATCAGTTTATTGAATGAAACAAGAGAATTAAAAGCTAATGTAAAAAAAATTGATTACCGCGAAAAAATTGTTCGCGCTTCCCGCTGGATAGACGAATATATTATTCCACTAAACAAAATATTAGATATTAATCACAGTGCTTCTATCGCTAATAAATTATATGACATTTCTGAATTTTCAAATAAACATCGTTTAGTTTGCGATGATGAAAATACCCGTGTATTGTTTGAAAAACTTTATTTTCAAATGATACAAGTGAACGATAATTTATTACGGCAGTCAAAAATATTAACAACTGAATTACTACCACTCATTGAACGCATAAGAACCGAATCAATTATTTTAACAGGCTGGATTACTTTCTTGAAAAATCCTTATAAACAAAAAGTACCTAAAATATTTGAGGGTAAAAGAACCAATATATACTCCAAAAACACATTTTTTAATGCCTCAGAACTTTTCGAGCAATTTAAAAATGATACCGCAGTTTATTTTGAAGAGGAAATAAACACCGACGAAAAATGGATTTTTGATAAAGAGTTTTTTACCGAGAAATTGAAATCTAATTTACCTGTTACCGATTTTTTTAAATGGTGCAATAAAACGCTAAAGGAAGAATATAAAAAAGTAGAGATTGAAAAGTTTTTTGCTCTTACTACTCTTGCTTTTGATGAAGATATCCAAAGAGATTTTGGTAAAAAACCAGAGTTTGATAAAATAAAAATTAACGACTTAACTTTAACTGTCCCTAAAATAACAATCACTAAATATGGAATTTCCTAATCATCATCGCCAAATTGTAGAAGATTTAATGAGTGGTAAATTTATTTTACCACAAGAACGCACTTATCCTGTCTTAAAAGATAACGAGCAATCCTATACCTATTTTTTTAAAGCATCCTTCAACTATGACTTAAAAATTACCCAAGATTTTGTTTATTTGGTTTCTGATGAATCCAACGAAACACTATCGCGCGACATATGCATTTTTATTGCCATATTATCCTATGAAATTGATAGGGAAGGGAAAAATTTTATGGAACTTATTCAATTTAGTGAATTTGAAATAGATGAAATTGAAAACTATTTTACCAATTCATCTTATATTGATTTAATTTTATCCAATAAACAACTTAAAGATACTGATTCACGCAAAAATTTCATTAACACACTTAACCGAAGAAATATTATTGAAAAAACTTCGGACAACCGCTTTATGTTCACATCAGCACATAAATTTTTTATGGATTTTGCTGTTGACATTGTTAAATTTGAAAATGCAGAACAAAATTAAAAACAGCCTAGTAAAGCTTTCAAAATAATTTCGACAAAACAGATAGATTAATAAAAACACATGATTTCATTTTTTTGCAAAAAATATCCTAATGAAAACGAGCGTGAGGAAGGTACAAACGCGATGCAGTGTTGCAGGTGGGGAGGAATCGTTTGTTCTTCATTTTTTGTTTCTGGAGCCTGCCCTGAGCTTTTGCCGAAGGGTATCACCACAAAAAAAACACACAGTTTTTGAACCATTTAATTTGCGGCAGTTACTTCGAAAACTTCACCTATTTTATTGATGACATTAAATTAATTACGATCTAATACTTAATACCTTAAGAAAAAACATCCTTTAAACTAATAAAAACAATTATTATATAATGCAAAAATTGAAGATTACCCTACTCAATAATATTTTTTAATATTTATTTCTCTATTCTAAAAATGAAAAAAATCATTACCTCAAAAAATGCACCAGCCCCAATAGGTCCATATAGTCATGCTGTTTTAAAGCGAAATACACTTTTTATTAGCGGACAAGTTGCCAAGCACCCGCACACAGGTGAACTTATACTTTCTGATATTAAATTAGAAACCAAACAGGTGATGGAGAATATAAAAAGCATTCTGAATGATGCCGGCATGGATTTTTCAAATGTTTGCAAAGCCTCTATTTTTATGATCGACATGAAAGATTTTGCAATGGTAAATGAAGTATATGGCTCTTATTTTACAAGTGATTATCCCGCCAGAGAAACCGTTCAAGTTTCAAAACTACCATTAAATGTTAATGTCGAAATTAGTGTGATTGCAATTTTATAATATTTTTTTATTCCGTTGAATATAAAAAGTTGCTCCTTATAATTGGCCAGCTATAATCGTTGTTGGATATCCTGTAAATAGTTTTCAGGCGTATGAAATAAAAATCCTACTTTAAACCTCTAGCTTTATTACCTTTACTAATATTTACAAGCTTTTCAAGGTCTTCTTTTTTAAAATTAGAATCAAATTTCAATAATTCATTTGGCTTAATTCCTAGCGCAAGAGATAATTTTAATAATGTTGTCATTGTTATATTATACCCCTTTTCAATCCTATGAACCTGCATACGAGTTAATCCTATTTCAAGTCCAAGTTTTTCTAATGACATCGCATTGTCTTTCCGCTTTTCCCTTATAGAATTTCCTATTTGACTTAAAAAATCCTTTAAAACATCGTTTTCTTTAATCATTGACCATTTTTTTGCCAATGTGTAACAACTAAATATATTTTATGTACTCTTATAAGAATACATTTGTATATTTACACATTCAAAAGTTTAGACCAGCAAAAACTATAAAAAACGGGGCGATATCGAAAAGCCATAAGAGTAGAGAAATAAATAAACAATATATAATGGAAAATCAAAATTCAGAACAAAAAGAAACATCGGCTGGACAAGGAATGGGTATAGCCGGATTAGTGCTTGGTGTATTAGCAGTAATTGCCGCATTTATTCCGTGCTTCGGAATGTTTGCAGTCCTTTTCGGAGTGCTTGCAACAATTTTTGGAGCAGTTGGTTACACACAAGCAAAAAAAGGAAATGGTGGGAAAGGTTTACCATTAGCAGGTTTAGTGCTTGGTATTATTGCTACTGCATTTACGTTAATTTGGTTAATGATGTTCGCTGGTGTAGCTTCTTCTGCTCTTTCAGGTGCGGGGAAAATATTAGACGCATCAAAAGAATTACACGAAGCAACAAAAAATGCAACAGAGGATATAAATTCCATAACTAATGCTGCAAAACTGCAAATGGACTCCATAACCAAAGCTGCGGAAGAAAAAATGAAATAACCATCACGACAAGAAAAAATTATGTTGCATATAAAAGGCACTCCATACAAAATAGTAAATTCTATATTTATTTTTATTCTGTGTGGAGTGCTTTTTTATAGTTATTGTTTTCCATACCTTACCTTTAGAATTAATTCAGCTTGCGAAGGCTTACCACTTGCAATTTGCAGAAGCAGAGGACTTTCAAGAGCGTTTTCAGAAATTATTAGGTTTGACTTTTATAAAGCTAAACAACATAATATTTATTCAATTAGAATTTTTTTGTTTATCCTTTATTCATTAATTTCAAGAATGCTAATAAACGTTTTTATGACAAGGTTACATATTAATAAGACTATAACCATTGACGTATTAATTTTATTGACACTTTTTCTTTTCTGTTTTTTGCCATTAGTAATTTGACAATGGAATATCCAAAAGCCGAAGGAATTATTTTTACAAGCATCGATATGGATAAGGCCGATGCGATACAATTTAAAGACAAGTAAGACCAGAGGGATCCAAAACGTCCCCATGGTGCAGACTTGAATCAATTGGGCGGGGCTTTGTTTTTTTATAAAGTCCCCCCACTTATTTTTACTTTTACTTTTACTTTTACTTTAATTGCAATAAAGCAAGAAAGTGAAACTAAAATTGTTGAGTAAACAAACTTGCTATTGGAAAAATTATAAATCAGCAAAAAAATATTCCATTTAATAAACAAAAAATCGAAATAAATCCAGCTAATTTTTTTATTGGTATTAAAACCTTAAGTTTTTCCACCTTTTTTTATAAAACTTTGAGACGCCTTAAAAATAAAAACTCTTCCAAAAAACTGTTTATTTTCATAAAATGACCAGAAAAAACATTTTTTTTAAAAAGACCTTAATTTTACCTAACGCCTACCTTGTTTGCCTTCCAAAAAATTTTACAACTTTTAAAATACACAAACATTTGATAATCAAGTATTTAATTTCTTAAATAATAAATATGGCTTACATAGGGGATTAAGCTATTTTGATGCGATAATAATTCAGTTTCATCTAAATTTACTCAATTAAACTTCTATTTTCAGAAATTTACATTTTAATTCATTAATTATTAAGGAATTAATTGTATATCTTTGTATCGTAATTTTAATTATTTATTCATTTAATCATTTAATCATGTTTGGAATTTTAAAAAGTTTTGAGACAAAGTATGGTTACCTTAAGAAAAAAGGGTTAACTATAGAAGGATTGGCGATGGTAGATGTTAAAAAGAAAAAACACGTTATTAAAATCTCCCGTCCATTGATTTTTGATAACAGGTTGATTCCTAAACGTTTTGAAGGTTT
>Ga0114966_10000921_pt1 | contig 27660 bp, 21 predicted proteins | sample M_130207_XF_Meta_FD_87029 | JGI IMG/M metagenome (GOLD analysis project Ga0114966, IMG submission 87029) | Freshwater microbial communities from Lake Montjoie, Canada to study carbon cycling - M_130207_XF_MetaG | ecosystem: Environmental > Aquatic > Freshwater > Lake | place: Lake Montjoie... | reverse complement strand
ATGGCAATACTGCTTTTACTAATTGTTCTTCTTGCTGATTCTGCTGTAGTTTTTGATGATTGGCTAAATCTATTGCAACTCTTTTAACAAATTCAGGATTATTATCAAAACATGCCGATACATTATCACACATATCCTCAAAACTTTCTGCTGGAGCTCCTTGTAACGCCGCCCCTAAATTTGCCTGCGCCTGCCCTAATTGAGTATTCATCCAATTTAATGCGTTTATATATGGTCTTGTACTTTTAGGTATGTCATCGATTATTTGTGTTAATGAATTAGCATCCAAGTTGGGGGGCAATGGTTTACAAATAGGCGGAAGAGGCTGTGAAAGCTGTTGCGATAGTTTAGTAATATAATCATTCATATCGCCTTCTGGTATATCAGGCGCTGTACTGGAATTAACTTGCGATGGACTTGTTAATGGTTGTTGTATAATTTGTGATGCTACTGCCCCCTTAATTGATTTTTGCCAATTACCACAAAATGTATTATAAAATAATAAAAAATCATTATAACCTTTTATGGTTGTAGGATTTAGAGAATTTTGAAATCCCTCTTTATATCTATCTATAAAGAGACGTAATATTAATAATAATAATATTATTGATAATATTGATAATATTATTAAAAGTTTGGTCATCCTAATTATATTGAATATTATTTTAGACAAATATTTACTCATATGACGGAGTGTAGATTTTATGTTATAAATTATTAAATAAGATACTTATAACAGAAGTAGAATGTTTCGTAGATTAGCGGAGACATTTAAGGATCATCCTGAATATGTTAATGACCAAAATACATATTTCAATGCCCTTCCGAATATGATTTTATCTCCAACTTCCGGTTTGAACGGATTTGATAAAGCTATTCAAAGTTTAGATTCGCGCGGGACTACATATCAACAGCCTCCTATAAAAAACCCAAATAGTATATTTATTCAAGGTACTAATCCAAATCTAACTAATTTGGCTAAACAATGTGCTTCCTCATCACTTGATGAATTAATCAGTATCAAAAATCCAAATGCCGCAATTGGCTGTGGATGGCTTTATACACCACCTAATAAAAATAGTCCATATCCAGTTGTTTCACAAGGATTTCTTGGTAATCCAGAAGGACCTATAGACAGTCTTAAACCGCCGAACCATAAAAAATATTTCTTTGATCTACAACTTGCTAAAAGACAAATATTAATTGATAAATGTAAATCATTGCAATCATGTACAGGCGTAGATGATGACATTTATAAAGGTACTTGTGGCTACTGTGTAGATACAAATCAAGGAATTCCAATTGATACTCGTGGTAAAGCATTATATAGTGATAATTCACTAGGCACATGTAGCCCAGATTCAATAGTTACAACAAGTAGCAAATGTCCGCCGCCTGCTGATGACGCGACCGGTCCAGATCCTAATCGTGATAGAACATGTGATCCTTTAAATGGTCGTCTAACGGCCGCATGTTTATACAATCAAGTTATTTCTGCTGGATGTAGTGATAAAGGTGTATTAGCAACCGCCCTTGCCAATGCAGATCCAAAAAATTATATTAATAGTATTACTAGTGGTGATACTGTAAAAATATATAATCGAGTTGCCAACCCCCCACTTAATCTTGATATATTTGCTCAAGGTAATACAACCGTTGAAACAGTTCTTAAAGAAGTTAGACAAATATTTAAAAATACAATAGAGCCTCCTAAATCTGCCCTAGGTGCATCCGCAAGAGAATTATGCCTACAAACTGGATCAATTGCAGCATATGACTTCTGTAATGATCTACAAGATAGTTCTGCAGCGCCATTTGATATGAGATGTTTACAGAACTTATTTAGAAAAATGGGTGGGCAACCTACTGGTACCATGTATCCTAGTAAAAGTACTATAGATTCATATAATACTATGAACACTATTGGAAATGTGAAACAGTATATTAATAGACTTATTAGTGATATGAATAGTGGTAATTATGATACGCAAAAAACGGGTGTTTTACAGTTTCTAGGTATTTCACTCCAAAAATTAATTACACGCGCACCGTATAAACAAGGTGTTGAAGTTATTTGGTATTATATTCAACCAGGAACGACTAATGTAATATTAGGAATTCTTAAAAGAACTATTGAACCTGATATTGTTCAGTTTTGGTCAGAGGGACCTGTTCCACAGGTAGCATCCACATATCCTGGTTTTGGACAACATATCGCTATGATCCAAATGTATGATGTTAGGACCACTAGAGATTTTAGCATTAAATATAAAGTTATTGTTGATGATGGTTTTTTTATAGCAGTAAATCAACCAGCTGATATTGCTACTAAAGCCTTGAAATCAAACTATATTGACGAAGATGGTCTATTCGCAAGTAATAGACTTCAAGGAGCTACAACATATGTACCACAAAAATGTTGTAATTATTTTGCTAATACACCAAATATAACCAAAATATTCTTTTCAGATGGAGGAGGTGGAGCCCATGTCCTACTAATAGGTACCATCGCATGTAAATCAGATATACCACCACTTATTCCCGCATATTACTCTTTAACTCTTGATATAAAAGCTCCTTATCTTAATTTTGAAGTTAATAATAAGGGGGATACATTTGATGATACTCGTAATCCAGGACTTTTTACAAATCTTATTCAACAGAGTGGCGTAGAATACCATAATAGATCTGAAGAACGTAATAAGGTACCTGGCGATAAAAGCTTTATTAGACTTACAAAATCGTCACTGTTAAGATTAACTAATATAGCCTATCAGTCCTGGAAGACTATTACTTTTGTTTTTAGATTACAATCTATGCCAGTTAAGGATGCACTCATTTCATTTTGGGTTTTTGATAAAAATTGTATTTTATATTTAGTACCAGTTAACGGAAGTACATCACAAATGCGCGTAATAACTGATTGGGGCGGCGCCCAAATGCGTGATAATGCTACAAATTATAATGTAACAGTTGGAAATTGGTACTTTATAGAAATAACTCAAAATGTTGATGGATTTAATATGATTTGCGATGATGTTAATAGTATTATTAAAAATAAGAATTATACCACACAACCTACATTAATTAAGAACTCTGGACCTATTACAACTTTATTTAATCATGGATTATTATATCATGGTTATTATAACTGTAGTATCTCACTTGGCGGAAAAGCTCAGATAGCAGATTATGTAAAAACATTAATATTTGATTTAGCCTGGATACATTTTTTTGATTATTCTCCATTATCACCTGCAGATGTTCTTAAAGAATGTAATGCTACGTGGCAATTCACTCAATTTCCTGATTCTCTTAATACATATAAAACACTTAGTTAGAGTGATGTATATATATTTAATTACATAATAAATTTAATATATTATTATTTTTATTATTAGACTTTAAACGTCGGCTTTTAGCCATCATTAGACTTTAAACGTCGGCTTTTAGCCATCATTAGACTTTAAACGTCGGCTTTTAGCCATCATTAGACTTTAAACGTCGGCTTTGATCCCTTAAATGTTCCAGTTCCTGGATTTGTACCAATTTCACCCAATGCCTTTTTAAACATATCATCCGCCATTCCAAACAATTCAAATACTAACCCTCCAGAGCCCTTCTTAGACCTAAGTAGATACTCTATACCTTTGTACTTTATTACAGTTACTTGCTCTATGTCTGCTCTCGGTGGTGCTTTCTCCCCCAGTTGTTTTAAGGTGCTACTGGTATCGGCTACTAAATCTTCTTTTACTTCTTTAATCTCTTTTATTTCAATAGATGTTAAAATTTTATCAACCTGTAGATTTGGATCAAATAGATATTGGTCTGGTTTACCATCCACAACAAAACATGATACAGCTCCATTATCCCCCGCATTTAACCCACAATCAACGGATGTTTCCTTCATTAAATCTAGTAGCTCTTGATTGATTTTATCTTTCTTTAATCCAACATTATATACCTTTTCATCCGATGTCTCATCTTCATCTGTTTGACGAATTGTTATATCTATTTTATTCATATTCTTTTGATCCGTCGAGAAGATTGTATAATACGTATAAATTTCTACATCACGCTGATTAAATGGCAAATCTTGATGTGAACAAATACGAATGGCACGGCCTTTAACTTGGTCTGAACGTACTTTATTCCAGTATGGTTCCATAATATGTACTGCGCGACAGCACTTTAATGAAATACCTTCTGCGCCTGCGCCAGTAATTCCAAATACCCAACATATTTCTCCACGCGTATTCTTTCTCTCTCCATATCCTGACTCCTCTAAAGTACGTCTCATATCCTCTGGAATCTTATCAAAATTACCATTAAATATATTCAGGACTAAATTTCTTCTTTCTCTTAGACCTTCTCCTGTTAAGAACATGAATCGCTTCTCTTGGGCTTCTGGACCCTTTCTTAGAGATTCCTCGGTTGCTTTTGTAAATCTTAATTTATTATCGGTTACTCCCCTAACAGCTTTTGTCTGCCAATTACCACCTTCAATCTCAATTTCTGTAAATCCATTTGCCTTTAGCGCCAGTCTTAAAACACCGAGCCCCTCTACTGTTTTAAACTGAGAATATACTAGATTACTGCCACTTGATACCATTATTCTGCGTAACATTTGGTCTAATTTTGTAGAATACTGTGCTAGACGACCTTCTGCTGCATTAGAATCTAACTTTAAATAGTTTTCTCTATTTGCGTCTAGTTTATCCATCGCACGCTTAATACGCTCTTGATATGTTAGAACTCTGCTAATGGCGCCTTCTTGTAACTCTTCTTTTTCTTCTTCTATTACTACTGGCGCAGCTACTGGCTCTACTATAGCCACTTGTGGTTTTCTACGAACAACTCTTGGTACTACTGCTGGTGCTACTACTGGACCTGGTGCTATTACTGGATCTGGTGCTACAACCGATTCTATTGCATCAGCAATAGATTTAGGTGCCTCAACAATTGCATCTACTACCGTGTCTATTGCGCTAGGGGCGGCTGGTTGAGGAGCCGGCGGCACAGATACTGCAACTTTTGGTCGTTTTCTTTTGGGCGGGTCTTGCGTATCGCCAGCCCCACCCTTCATTACTTCGACATCTTTCTCTTCTGCCTTTGTTTCAACTGTACCTTCTAATTTAGCTTCCTCAACACGCACTAAATCTTCTGATTCCTCTTTATCTCCTTCACCATCTTCTCCTAATTCCTCTGGATCTATTATAGACTTCTCTTCTTCTGCTACTAATTCCTGTGCCTCTAAATCCTCTTCTGTAGCCGTGGCAGCCTCACCCATGGCTATATCTTCAGGCTGTACAACCTCCTCTTCCTCTTCTTCAATAGTACCAGGAAAAGGTCGCTCAATACCATCAGGGAAAGCAAAATTACATAGCGCTCGACTTCTAAAGCGATAACTTGACGGATTTTTCATTTTTGCGAATTGCTCAACTGCTCCATAATTATCACCTTTTTCTCCTGATTTACCCTTTTCACCTTTGATTTCACGACTACGCTCAAATGTATACATTGATAATACATAATCACTCATTTCACAGCGCACCACTTCATCCTTTAATACGCGCGGCATATACTCCTCTTTAGAACCCTTATAATATGAGATTAAACCAGTTAGACGTTTTTGTAAAACAACCTTATTCTTCACCGATAGATTTACTGGATCGATAAATTCTTCTTTAAATTCCTTATCATCTATAGGTAAACGCGGATATGATATAAATTGTTCTAATCCAATCGGTATTTTTTCCAATAACAGCTTAGCCTTTATTCGTTCATATACTGCTCTAATCCCTTCTTGTGCGTCAGAGTTGTATTTAATACCAACAAATTCACTATTATCTTCTTCTCTCTCCTTATCATCAATAATACTCTTTTCATATCCCTCGTTAAACACAGATATTAGCACCTCTACTTTTTCGGCCCGCGCTGTAAAACGTACAATATCTATACGCGGCTCGGCCTCCGCAATTTTTCTGAATTTATCTATAATACTCTTATCCGCAGAATTTAAAATTACTTCTGCACACTCAATATATCCAGAAAGAACGTTCGCTAAAACACCTAACTCGTCTGGAAAGTTAATCAACGGTGTACCAGATAGACCAATTATTTTACTGTTTCGCGCATCAGTTAATAATTTGTAAAATAGATAGGAACGTTTATAAATTAAATCAGATGTACATAGTCCAGGTACCCATTTGCCTGGTACAATTGGCTCAACTGGAATTTTACGAGGACGACCTTTCCTCTTAGTAATATATGGCGTAATTTCGCCTTGCATTAAGCGTGTAAGATTATGAATTTCATCAATAACAATTACAGCATTATCAAAAAATCGCTCACCTGTTACTGGATCCGTATTACAAGCATATCTCTTTAACTCCTTCGCAGTTACACCATTATAACTAATAAACTTAACACGGCTCTCAATCATATTTGTAATTTGTGCGCGAATATCATCACGGTCCTGTTGAACTAAACTATCATAATTTGGCTCCTTTGTAAAATCTGGAATCCAAAGCGTCTTTCTCTCCTCTTCTGGCCTTTCCAAAACTTTTCTAAGATAGGATTCACTCAATGATAGTACAGAGCGTGCGTACAAATATGCGATACCACCTTCTGAAATTAGAGATTCGTTTATCCAGTGATTTTGAGTATTAAAATGACGAAACCCACAGAACGAAATTTCTGACATAAAATTACCTCTTAGGGAGAAGGGTGTCATTACAATAATCTTCTTATTCGCAGTACCATATAGTGCCTCTGCTGCGGCGATCGCTGAACATGTCTTACCTGAACCGAGGCCGTGATACACTAGGATGCCTCTGTAGGGCGAGGCATTGCGGATGTATTCGCGAATAAATTTTTGGTACAAGAATGCCTCTACAGTTACACCTGCCGCCGCCCCTAACTTAGCACACGCCTCTTCATCTATTCTTCCCTTCACTTGTAGGGGCAATTTAAAGGATTCCGTGTATGTGTCGGAAATAAAACGATAGAAGCTCTTTCTTGATTGCGGTGTATATAAAATAGTGTCTGTTAAATAAGGATTATTAGACTCAATCGCGCTTTGTGTATCTTGATATTCTTTAAAGATCGGTGCCAGTTCTGTATCAATCTTTCCCTGTACTTCTGGATCTAGCTTTTTTGTTCTTTCAATATAATCTGGCGTTTTTTTGGCATGTTTTAATGGTTTCTTTATAGCAATAGGTGCGGCAGGTAATGAAGGACCCGAATCTGCTTGTACTGGTCTCATCACAGAAATCAATGGTTTTATAAGTGGATTCGCTCTTGATTCTTTAAAGGCTTTTTCCTGTTTTTTATCGATCGGAGGGGATGGTATGCCTGCGAATGACTGGTCTGCCGCATCTAATTGACCAGCTGGTAGTGGTTTTTTTACGGCCGCTATAACATCGGGACTCGCGAGTTTTACCACTTGACTCCTTTTAGGCTGAATACCTCTTGGAGGCTTTTTTACCTCGGGCTTTTGTACTACCTCTGACTTTGGTACCTCTGACTTTGGTACCTCTGACTTTGGTACCTCTGACTTTAGTACCTCTGACATCTATACACTATTGAGAAACTATATAATGATATTAACACATATTATTATATAGATTGGGTGGTAGTTTATGACTGAAGAATACATCCATCACATGTTGGCGGAATTTGTGTATTTGTTGTTCCTTGAAAATAAGGATTTGTTTCAAATACCTTTGTAATCGGATTTAAATACATTGTATTATTACAGGGTGTCGCTACAACATTTACACCATTATTTGCGTTTGGAAAACGAGTATGGCATTCCTTAACAAAATGTTTCTGATTTTGATCTGGGATAGGCCCCGTATTAAGAGCAGACGGGTTCTTAAATTTATAATACGTGTCAAATGCTGGTAAATAGGGATTGGATTGGTTATTAATTGGAGGATTAGGATCAGAAGAAGATGGTCCATTTGTATCGGATACATAACATACTGGTAAAATAGTATAACTATCTTGTTCAGTAATAAGACCCGCACATAAAGCACGTCCAGCCTGTTGTAGTAATATTCTGTCAGATGAATACACCTCAGATGCACTACCAGAAGCACCAGATAATACATTTAAAAATTGCTGAGAACTTCCACTTTGAAGAGATGTTGTTCTACCAGAACCACCAAAAGAATACGTTCCTGTATTTTGAACTACACCAGCTATAGGTTCTTGATTGGCTGAACATGGATTTGTCGGAACATTCGTATTTTGAAGACCAGTACACGTTGCAACACCTTTAATATATTTTGAATATTGAATTTGATTTCTCCATATCTGGGTACTAGCATCAACTGGGTTATTACGATGTATATATTTTGTATTTTGTTTTTGAAGTAACTTCGTTATTTGACTTGCGTCCATTCTAATATACTATCCGAAATTAATTATATCATTTTTTAGTCAAAGACGGATAACGATGAATAAATTTTTTGCCCTCTGAAGACTGTATAATAGGCGGCGGATCAGATAGAGGCGGATCAGATAGAGGCGGATAAGATGGGGGCGTAGATGGACCTAGAACAGGCGATGGTTTTGGACTATTATAATATACTTTCTTAGAGATAGTACTTCCATCGGATTCTAAAAGTTCCAATGCTAAACGTGAGGCTTCCTGCTCTGCCACTTTTTTATTTCTTGCGGTAGCCGTTGTCAAAACATTATTATTAGGATCAATAACCCCCATTGTAAAGATTCGGTCATGCGACGGACCAACTACCGCGATCTCAGCATACTTTGGCGGCTGATGATACAAACTCTGAAACTTTCTTAGCAATTGATCCTTATAATTAGTATCTTCAATAATAATCTGTACAAAGTCAATATGTTTCTCAATAATCTTAATAAGTAAGTCATTACACTGTTGAAGACCACGCCCAACATCCGCTTCTTGTAAATACAATGCCCCAATCCACGCTTCAAACATTGAACCTAGAATACGGAGATTGTTACGCCCATCACATATTTCCTCCATATGACGACTGAGAATAATCCAGGGTGCGAGACCAATTTCCTTTGCTAGAATACCGAGTTGTTTATTATTTACAATACGTGATAGAATACGAGTGAGAAACCCTTCGCCATTGCCTGGATATCGTTTTGATATATATGTGGCAATAACTAAACCTAATACTCTATCGCCCAGATATTCGAGTTCTTCATTATCACACTTACGGAGAGGAAGACAATCAGTTGGTCGTGGGGCAATTACAACTTCTTCGCCAGATTCGGATTGTTCTTGCCAAATTTCTGGCCTATCAACATACGATTTGTGGCAACAGGCTTGTGCGAAGATATTAAAGTTATTAAATCGGCCTTTCCAACCATATCTCTTAAGAATCGGAATCGCATCCGATGGATTGAGCTCCCGATTCTTTGAATTCCATGGATTAAAGATTTTAGTATTTCCCGATTGTGTCTCTGTATTCATCTTGGACTTACTATTATTACTTCTTAATTATTCCTTAAATTCATTCGTCAAATTTTGATGTGTATTATATTATAATACTATTTATTTATATTACTCGTTATAGTATGGCGACTTCTGATTCATACAGTTATTTACCAAATACTGTTGATATTGGAGGCGATATATATTCTTTTGGATCTACATATCCTGTTAATTTAGCCTTTAAAAGTCGTAAACAATTTCAAAATACGTTTGGAAAAAACTCTGAAACAGAACGCTTACTTCGTAAATATATGAATTATAGTATAAGCAGTAAAAAACATTTAGTCTTTGACACACCAGAAGATAAAAGTGAACTTTTAAAAATTCTTAAGTTGAGAGCTACCGCACTTAAAAGCAGTAAAGAGTTTACTAGTTCTACTCTTAAAAATGCGATATTTACACAAAGTTATGATAATATTATAAAATTAATTCAGCAGTTAGAGGGTACTAGTACTAGTACTAATATTAAAGTTGAGGATAAGGCTTGTGCTACAGTTAAAAAAGAAATTAAAGCAATTCCAGAGGATGCCAAATTTCAAATGATACTTGAAATGGCATGGTATTTATTACATCCTGATAAAGTTCCATCCGAAATACGATGTGATTGGGCTAAATTAGTTAAAAATTTGGAACGTTTACACGTGGGTGATATTGTTAAACAGATTCGTGAATCTCAAACAAATGCAGATGTAGAACCTAGTAAAAATGCTTTGAATTATTTTAAGAAAATTAATCTTCAGAATGTAGTAAAAAAAGATACTATTATGAATGCTCTTGATCAGGCTAAGCAGTTTGCCACTAAAATACAGGATGAAACTGCGACTGATAGTATTAAAAAACGCCTCGAATCACTTCTTAAAATACTTGAAATGAAAAAATATCTTGCTACAGGTTCACCAATAAATGAAGATGGTTTGAAACGTTCTATGATAACGAATCCTATGAAGGGCGGTGGTCCATTAGCTAAACCATTAGGTATAGCTATGAATCCATTATTTGATTACTTTAAAGTTGTTTATGACCCTATTTATAGCTTTCTTGAAAAAAATATACAGAACTATCGAACTGAAAAGAAAGAGATTATAATTCCACAACTAACAACTTTATTACATATATCTAATAATCTAGAAGATAAAAAATATGGAGTTTATCGAATTACAAACGTTGATAAAGAATTATTAGAATTTATTAAATTTATGATTAATGAAACAAAATCCCATATTTCTAAGTATAATACAGATGATAAGAAAAGTACATTCAATAGACAGATTTTTAAATTACCAAAAGTACGTTTATCATCTATTTCAGATATTGCCTTTTCTAATGCTACCTATAAAGATCACACAACACTTCCATTCATTCAGTTTTTTATAATGGGTGCTAATATTAATCATTTACCTAATCACATTCCTAATACGGATACAGATAATGCAGTTAAAGAGTTTTATACGAATGATAATATTTATATGGTATATACTGACTCAAAACATATATATGAAAACATTCCTATAAATGTATATGATATAGATTATAGTACAATTGATGATACTACCAATATTAAAATAGAAAACCTGACAAATAATTATTTTAATATAAATAAAGATAGTACCTTTTTAGAAAAAATATTAGATATCACAAAATATGCTGCATACAATAATACCGAGTTAGCACTGAGTATTTTTATAGCACTAAAAGAACTTATGCCCAAGTAGAATGAATTCTGTACCTACTGAAAAAAATACTACCGACGGGTCGAAAAGTAGTTCATTTAGTTTTAATCGCATTATGTTAAAAGCTAAATACAGTCTTTATAGCGCATTAGTTTTTTTCTTATTTGCTAATCCTGAAACAATACTAATTCTTCAACGCTTTTTTGGCCGTTTTGTAACTTTTGTAACACCTGGCGGCGCAACCACAATCGCTGGCATTTTTATTAATACTGGGCTATTCTTTTTTACAATGTTATCACTAATGCTTTTACCTAGCGAATAATTAAGGCATCGACCAGTATAGTTTCTTGTTCACTCGAGTACTTTAATCCATTATACTTTTGTTTATAAATTACCATCTGAGCTAAATTTTCGGCCTTAGTATCTTTAAATCCCTTCTTATTTTTAAAGAAGAAGAAGAGATTTGTACACTGAATTTTATCTTTCTCTGAGAAGATATTATTCCATCCACCGATGGGTGACCACGAATAAGTATCAGTGCTTGTAGGCGACCAATATATCATCTTTATATTTACTATATTATGTTTTATTTAGATTCTGTATCATTTCAATTCTGTATCATTTCAATTTTGTAAGCATTAATATAAAATTACAAACTATAATTAGAGATGTCTCGCCTTTTGAGTATTTTAATTATTCTATTCATTCTTCTTGTTCTACTACATATCTATAATAGCCGCGCATCTGAAGGTTTTTCTAATGCTGGTAAATCTGTTGTTATATGTAAAGCGGACTGGTGCGGACATTGTAAGAGCGCAGCCCCTGAATTTAATAAACTTGTAGAAGCCTCTCCGATTACATTAAAAGATGGCAGCAAAGCAACCATTAAAATCCTTGACGCCGATAAAGATAAATCGGAGTTATCTCAATATAAGGTTAAAGGATTTCCAACAGTTTTAATTATAGATGGTACTGTAACTACTGAGTATCCGGGTAAACGAACGGCGAATGATATTACCGAATTTCTCAATAGCAATTCTTAGATAAATGAGCATCGGTCTAGACCAACGAACATTTTAAAATGTTCGTTTGCCGGCGGTCGATTAATATTATAGGCCGACAAATAGCGGGGCAAAGCCCCGCTAAGTGCCGGTTTTAAATGTTCATCGGTCTAAAGATAAATTACTTTTTTATATTACATGTTTAATAAAGAAGCATTAGAAGAAATTGTAAGAATACATCCTGGGAGTTTCCCTGCGAAGAAACTTCTAGATAACTTCCACTTGTTTGAGCAAATATTTCACGTTCTCAATGGTAAATGGATACATGGTTGTGGAAGTTATTTAATTAAGGGACTAGAATACAAATACTATCCTGGTATGTTAAAGAAACAAGAAGAACTATACCGTTATGCTATGTCTGCGAATAATGTACTAGAAGTTGGTGTATATCTAGGACACTCGTTGTTATTAATGCTACTTGCTAATCCAAATCTTACTATTACCGCAATTGATTATGATAATACTTATGCCGAGCCTGTAATTAGATTTTTTAATCGAATTTTTGGAGAACGTATTACATTTATTCATTCTGACGCAATTAAAGGTCTTGAAACACTTTCGCTCAATCAATATGATTTAATACATATTGATGCTGATCATAATGATGCTGCGGTAACCGCACAATTTAATGCGTGCTTGCCACTAGCAAAGGAAAACTGTATTTTTGTATTTGATGATTATGATGCGGTTTCAACTACGATTAATAAGTTATTTGATGATAATATTCTTGAAAAAGTTATAATCCCTGATAGTGATTATCGTAATTGTGTTACTCGATTAAAATCATCCAAATGAATAGCGCCTCTGTAATTTAGGATAATTCTTAAAATAGTCTATAACTGCCTTTTTTCCTTTATCTACTATAAAGTTTTTGGTTTTATCGTCAAACGAAAACTCCAAAATATTTAGATTACCCAATTCTATATGGATACATTGTGAATCATAGAAACGCGCCTCAATATTTGTTCTTTCAGCAAGAATTATATTAATTGGTCGCATAATTAACTCCTCTAAATCCAGATTCATTAAATCCTTTTGTACTTTTACTGATATTCTTATTAAAATACTCAGTGTTCTCAAATGTTCCTCTTTTGGTAGTACAAAAAGAGGATAATTACTAATTAAACCTCCATCTGCTAAATGATGACCCGTTTCAGGACAAATAAATGGTTGAAAGTAATACGGATACGACATGGAGGCTCTAACGGCATTAGCTATCTTATAATTGGGTGTCAGCTTTGGACAATATGTTATACTTTTTGCATCATTTAAATCCGATGCTACAACTTTTAATGACTTTCCAAACTTTTCATAACACTCTTTGAAAGTAAAATCTGATGATAGACCCTTTACATGAAGACATGCTTCAATTAATTTATGTAGTCTCTCTCCTGTATCTATTCCAAAATGTATTAGCCAGCCCGGAATAGAATCGTACTCTTTAATATTTGTAAAATCAAACTCAACACATAATTTATATAATTCATCCAATGTAAATCCAATACACTGACACATAGCGATAAATGAACCCGCTGATACCCCCATCCATTCCTTTACGGCTTTCAATGGCATACGATTTGATAGTTCCATTAATGCTCCGACATGTGCTACTGTACATATCCCACCACCAGATAAATATATTCTATGTGGTAACATCACACCCTATCTGAATATAATTAATCGTTTTATGATTATAACCGCATTAGGGCTTTAGGGCGTTGGGACGTACATAGTCATTTACTCTCTTATAAGTAATGAATGAGGGAGTCCCTAGATTAAATCCAGCCGATCTTTATGATAAACGACGCTCTAAAGACGCAGGACGCTTACGCGCATATAACAAAATACTTGAACAAATATATAATCGTATTCGAACAATTAGCAAACTTCCTAATTCACAATGCTATCTTCTTTATACTGTACCACCATTTATTTTAGGATTGCCTAAACTTGATCTTGAAGATTGTAATGTTTATCTCATATTTCAACTTCGCCATTCTGGATATGAAACCCGCTTTACTCCTCCAAATATGATATATATTTCATGGCTACATCACGAAAAATCATATATTGTTGAACAATCACCTATTATGCTAGCTATGCTAGACTCTGCAGAACGCACACAAACCATGTTAGATCGCAAAGAAAAAGAGGCTGGAAGACTTCTTGGCCCAGGTAAGAGATCACAACGAAAAGTGATTAAACAGACGCCTGGACTATTTTCTGCTGTACCTACCCCTAGATTATCTGCCATAAATACAGTTCTTAATAGACCTTTATCAAATCCAACAGCTGGAGTTATCCCATCGGCAGCTGATTATGTTCCATCTACCGCATTTCTACAAAATATGACAAGTCCCCAAAATAGTTTAGTTTATCCAAAATCTGTACCTGAATATTTAGGACGATAATAAAACAATAAACCCTTGTAGTTCTAGAATGGATAAAATAAAATCTAAAACACTTAAAACACGTTTTCTCCTCTTTTTAATCGGATGTATTGGTTCTCGCTTAGCTCTTACCGCTATTAGCGCATATAGTACAGGTAGATTTCTTAAATTACTTGGTGTATTATCACTGGGTCCTGTTATCGGCTGGTTATATATAATTTTTATTGGAAAAAGAGATACGGGATTAGAAGTATTTGGCGATAAAATATGGTGGAAAGATATACGACCAATTCATACACTTCTATGGGCTACTTTCTCATATATGGCCATCACTGGTAACCAAAAAGCATGGATTGTTCTATTAATTGATACATTATTTGGTTTATCAGCTTTCTTAATCTACCACTGGCATCAAGGGAATTTTAGACCGCTGGTCATTTAAAATGCCCATTGGTCTAAGAGAGTTCTTTTAGACTGATCTAGCTATTCAAAATCTCTGATAATCTCTTTGAAACAACTGGACCTATTTTACGTGTTCCTACTTTGACTACTTCAATATCCTTAACAGGCGCTTCAATAACACCTTTTAGCGATCCAAATGTATCAATTATCGCCTCTGCCATTTTTACAGATACTCCAGGACATTGTGCTAAACAACTAATTGCGAATTGTTTATGGTCTGATGCATTCACCTTTTTCTGAATATGGAGCCCATCTGTTACTTTTACAGAATCCATTTTCTTCTTTATAGATTTTTGAGGATCTAACTCATTCCATTGCTGTTCCAATGCCTTAATAACTTCAGCGGTCTCTTGAACAGATGCTGTTCTAATTACTGCGATCTGATAATGTAGCACTAAACGATTTATAAACTTAATAAGCGCGGTGACAGTTAAACGCCCAGAACCTGATGTTAGGGAGCCCTCTAAAATATAAAGTGGACGCGTATTATTCTCTTGACAATAAGAGAGAATTCGCCCTCTTTGCTCTCTATAACGGCCATCTAGAATAGATGCCTCTAAATCCGTGATGGATTTACGCTCCGCTATAATACCCTCTGGAAGCGAAGCCTTAGTTTCAGGATCAACTCCAATCCACACATCTGCCACTGGAAGCTGCTTTACCGTCGCACCGCCTAAAATCTTAATTAACTCTGATTCTCGTGTATCAAGTAAAAACATATTAGATACAGTCTATTACATATAATACATGTAATATCTTTATATTACATATAGTATATTCTATTTTAATCTACACGTGTTTGCCTATTGACTATAGTGGTACTAGTCGTTTTAGCATTAATTATTCTAGATTTCGTATGCTTTTTAGGCTTTTGTCGAGCCGTATCGGTACGCTGTTTTAGAGGCATCATAAGTGAATAAGTTAGACCCATATTATATATAGCTACTCTAAGAGCAAGATTTAGTCATATATGTTGGTTGATACATTCTTTCTAGACCTTCCGAAAATTTATAGTAATCATTTTTACCATCACGTACTGTGTTTCGTGGTTGGAAAAATGGGTCTAACCCTGCTGCTAAATCAGAAGCCGTATATGGAACTTCAATAACTTCTTCTCCACGATTATTCATCTTTTGACGTTCTGTTTCTTGTTCTAATTCATCTTCCCACACAATACGAGGATCCTTTTCTTTAACTTCCGTTATTTCCCATATATTTTCGCCTTGTTTTGATTTTTCAATTACTGGTATAAGACCCTTCTTAGTAAAAACTCTATCAACTAGTGATTTAACATCGTCGACCGAGTATTGTAATAGACCTTTACTACATTCAGGTTTGTATGTTTGTAAAATTTTCCTTTCTTCGTCTTCCATTGCGTCCTTGTCAGGAGGTGTCATATCACCGTCAATCTCTTTGTACATCGCGGTTGATGGTGGATTATTAAATTTCTCAGCAGTATACTTTTCAAACTGTACTTGATTATCTTGGAAGTTTTGCGAGCCAGGTCCCTGTGCTGCCCAATCCATTGGATACCGGGCCATCGCTTCGCTAATTTGTTTTCTTGAAGCCGTTTTTGAACCTTGATTTTGGAAGATATTTGCGATTTCATAGTTATCAGAACCCTTATCAATATTCATTAAATAGGGTTTTTCCGGTTCCGAAACCTGACCTATATCTATATTTAGCTCGCCGTCGATTTTTAATTTAATTTTATTACCATCATCATTTGCTTTAAAATTCTCTAAATATTTGCGACCTCCTAAATATAATACGACATACCCAAATATCAAGAGTACACACAAAATTATTAAGTTTAAATTATCCATTCCGATTCCTATATCTTTCATATATTAATAAAACAATACTAAAGTAGAATGGCGCCTAAAAAATCCAAAACTCGTAAATCGGGAAGAGTTCGGAGATCTACCGCTGGGAAAATATTACCTCCGCTTGATGTGCGTTCAAATAAACATCTCAAGGAGTTTGAACGCCGAATTAAGCAGGGTGGTATTACAATTGTATTAGTATGGGCGCCTTGGTGCGATCATTGCCATAAGTTTATGCCTCATTTTGATGATGCTGCCAAATCCCCTAATCGTTCTGTTCAAGTAGTGAAAGTTGAAGACACTATGCTTCCTGCTGTTAATGCGGTACTAACAAAAAATATTAATAGATCGGCTAAACCTTTAAGTGTTGAGGGATATCCTAGTCTGATAGTCATTGATAAAAATGGCAATAAAGTTACTGAAATGGAAGCCGTAAAAAATACATCAGTAATGACAAATGTTATGAATAACGCGGGCCCACTTGCTGAGGAGGCTGGAATAAATGTAGGAGAGAATATTGCGAACTTAACTATGCCATCGGCACAACCAGTTCTACCCTCTAATAGTTTACTTGTTAGGAGACCATCTGTTAACAATCTGTTTATTAAGGCACCATCCATTAAGGCACCATCCATTAAGGCACCATCCATTAAGGCACCATCCATTAAGGCACCATCCGTTAGGGCACCATCCATTATAAATCAAGTTATTATGCCTTCTGCCACTATTATGCCATCGAATACTCTTTCTATTCCTAAAGCTACTAGTGCTAAAGCGGCTAGTGCTAAAGCTGAAGATGAAGCTGAACGCATTGTATCTTTATCATCTCCCTTAACAGTATCCCCTTCAAACCCATTAAATGATGGTGAAGAAAGTATTTCAAACTCCTTAACACCTGAGCAAAAAGTTAGTGGCGGCGGCTATGGTGGAAGTTTATACTCATCTCTATTACGAACAACATACACTTTAGCCCCTGCGGCTGCACTTTTAGCATCAGCTTCAATTGTGCTAAAAAAATCTAAAAGAACAAAAAGAACAAAAAGACTAAATAAGAAATCACGTAAAACACATAAGATGCGTAAAAATTAAAGTCATAAATATAGAACTTGTAATAAAATTTGAAAATATTTTGCCTTCTAAAAATATTTAGAGTAATTTAAACCTATTATACACTTATTAGCAGACATAGAATGTCAGTTACTAAATGTATTACATCAGATGATATAGTAATTCATTTGCTAGATATCCAAGCACGTGATATGCGAATTGAGTCTGAGGAAGAAGATACTCGTAAAATCGCTTATGAGTCTAATTCTGATTCAGATGATGATGAATTTAAGTCTCGTCACAAAAAGAAGCGTGTAACACAAAACTTTACGCAATCCAAAGAATTTGTAATCCATCTTTTCGGCGCTGATGAAACAGGTAAGTCCATTCGATGCGATGTAACTGGATTTCGACCAACTATTTACCTTCGTCTACCCGAAAATAAAACCAGTCAATGTGCCGACGCCGTAAAGCAATACATCAACAGTCAGGGTATTCCTATGGGTCAACTTAATATTAAAAGGATTACAAAGAAAATATTCTATGGATTCACAGCCAATACATTCTTTCCCTTCCTACAAATTGATGTACCATCCATGACTATGTTTAGAAATCTTCGCAGTCTATTCCTTGATGAAAATCTTAATCCTAAAACTAGAAGAGCACTTGATGGCCCTATGCGCGGCAAAACAGTTGAGGTGTTTGAAGCTAATATTGACCCCATGCTCCGCTTTATTCACACCCAGAATATCAAACCGTGCGGTTGGATCTCCATTAAAGGCGGGAAAAACTCTATTACAGAGGATTCAGAGTCTGGTATTGTTATCGAATGCGACTATGAACAAATTGTTCCTACCAAAGGTCCACGTGTATCCGCACCCTTTCTGAGAGCTTCTTGGGATATTGAGTGCTTCTCTATGACAGGTGATTTCCCACTTGCTAAGCGAACATGGACCAAAACTGCTAAAGATCTGATTAATCTAGCATCTGATGCGTCACATGTCGTCAGTCTTATTGTTAATAGTATTGCCACGGGTCAAAATCCGCCGTCTACTCTTCCGAAAAGAATGACACCTATTTATTGCCAACTGAAGAAGACCTTTGACAATGTCAGTAGTAAACTTCTTGAATCCGATATACAAGAACAAATACAAGATGTGCTTAATACACAAGATGATATCAATAGTCGTGTGGCCACGCTAGAAAAAATTCTAGAGAGGAATTTAAAGACTTTAATCTGCCTTGTCGGCGATCCAGTAATTCAGATTGGAACTACACTTACACGCGATACTGCCGATAGTGTAGAACGTCACTTATTCGTATTTCCAGATTGCGCCCCAATATCAGATATTGTTATCCATGCCTACAAAACCGAAAAGGCTATGATTCTAGCATGGTTTGAATGGATGGTTCAGCGAAATCCAGATATTCTCCTTGGATACAATATATTTGGTTTTGATGAATCCTATCTTTGGCATCGCGCTGAAGAACTAAATCTTATTACATCTACTTCGCCTATTCATCAATTTACCAGACTCTTTGTACTTGGGAGCGAAATGAAACTCGAGGAAAAATTCCTTAGCTCATCCGCACTCGGCGATAATCGCATGTATATCTGGACCGCACACGGCCGCCTACAAATTGACTTGTATCATTATATTAAACGCAACAATACACTTTCATCCTATAAACTGGATGAAGTGACAAAACACTTCATGTCAGGCAAACTTAAGAGCCAGGAATATGTATCTGGCAAACTTACACTTACTGTGGCTGGCGCAATTAAAGATGTAAGAGTTGGACGTGCCGTTACTCTACTTGATGATAGTGGTGAATCCGTGTCGCCAAAGCTAGTTGTAGAGGCAGTTGATGGCAATAAACTTGTATTTAATTGTGATTTGACTCAGGATGAATTGGCTGAAATGGAGGATGCCACTAAATGGGTTGTCGTAAAAGATGATATTAGTCCTCAGGATATTTTCCGCCTTCATCGCGAAGGGAGCAAAGGTCGGGCAGTAGTAGGAAAATATTGCGTTCAAGATTGTGATTTAGTCATTGAGCTATATAAGAAACTGGAGACCTTTAATAATACTATGTGTATGGCGAATGTATGTTCTGTACCTGTTTCGTATATCTTTACGCGTGGTCAAGGTATTAAAATTGAGTCCCTTATCTTTAAAGCATGTAGAGAACGTGACATCCTTATTCCTATACTATGTATTTCTAAACAGGGTTTGAATGGTGGTGGAGAGGATTCATTTGAAGGTGCGATTGTTCTCAATCCTGATCCTGGATTCTACTCTGACAGCCCTATTGGTGTATGTGACTTTGCCTCTCTATATCCCTCCACTATTGTAAGTGAGAATATTAGTCACGACTCTCTACTTTGGATTAAAGATTTTAAATATGATGGAACTCTAATTTCGCACAATTGGGGCTCGGAATTATACGATAATTGTGAAGGATATGCCTATACAGATATTGAGTTTGATGTCTGGCGACCTGACCCCAATGATACACGTAAACATCCCGTTATGATTAAGTGCGGGCGGCGCATTTGCCGTTATGCGCAGCCTCTTGATGGGAGTAAGTCTACTCTGCCACAAATTACTACATGGTTACTACAGGCTCGCGAGGCAAAAAAGAAGGAGATGAAAGGTGAGAAAGACCCTGAGAGATATGCCCTTCTTGATGCTGAGCAGTTAGCTTATAAGCTAACGGGCAATTCCCTATATGGCCAGCTAGGTTCTGGCCATTTTAAGATTCGGCTTCAAGCATTGGCCGCGTCTGTAACATCTTATGGTCGTAAACAGATTCTCTTTGCTAAAGAGGCAATTGAGGTATTTTATGGGCCTGGTAATCCGCGTTGTACAGCACGCTGTATGGCAAAGGTGGTGTACGGCGATTCTGTTATGGGAGACACACCTCTTGTTCTAAGAAATAATGATACTGGTCTAATATATATCAAACGAATTGATGAGCTGTATTCAAAGGATATGTGGGATGAACATCATTTTACAAAAGAATATATTGATATGCGCAATAAAAATGTAAGTGTATGGACCGAATCTGGCTTTACAAAGATTAATAAACTTATTCGGCATAGATTGACACCTAATAAGCGAATGTTTAGAATTAATACTAATACTGGACTTGTGGATGTTACTGAGGACCATAGTCTGGTACTAGCCAATGGAACAGCGGCAAAACCGGATGAAGTACAGATTGGAACAGAACTACTTCATAATGATATGGGTTATGATGAATTTAATAATACAAATATGGTTTGCAGTATTACAGAGGATGAAGCCTTTATTATGGGAATATTTGTAGCAAATGGCATAGCTACTACATATGACTATCTTTCTCAAAAAGATGCGTATTGGTCAATTGCTATACATAATACTGAACTTATTCCAACAGTCATGAATAAATGTTCCTTTAAAACCAAACCTATTATACATACATATGATAAAACTGGTACCAATGGAGTCAATACAGAGTGTATATTACTTCCAGTTGATGATATTAATACGCATGCTAAATACTATAAAGAATTATTCTACAATGAACATGGTAAAAAGAAAGTTTCTGAAGTAATTCTTAATGCTCCTATTAATATAATTCAGGCCTTTTGGGATGGTTTCTGTTCAGCTACTGGTTCTGAGAAGCGATTTGACAATGAAAGTAAGGAGATTGGAGCAGGTATGTATATTATTGCCAAGCGATTATGCTATAACATTTCAATCAATGAAAGATGTATAAGCGATTATCTCTTAGGAAACTATACGTTTAGATATAAGTTAACACGCGGAAAACAGCGTAAAAATAAAAATGCTATTACGCAAATGCGAGAAATTCCTAGTATGGAACTTAGTGTTATATATAGGTATCCTGATCTATACGTATATGACTTAGAAACAGAAAATCATCATTTTGGTGTGGGTCCAGGCGCTCTCATTGTTCATAATACAGATTCCTTATTCGTAGCATTCAATCCTAAAAATCCTGAAACTGGATTACGATTAGAGGGGCGAGAGGCGCGTCAGGCCACGATTGATATTACAGATGAAGCTGGTCATTTCATTACTAAAGTCCTTGCCGCTCCGCATGATTTTGAGTTTGATAAAGCCTTTGACCCTATGCTAATGTTCACCAAGAAGAGGTATGCGGGTAATATGTATGAAAATAACGCAGATGACTATGTTCACAAGTACATGGGTATAGCACTAAAACGACGTGACAATGCTCCTATCGTCAAGACCATCTTTGGGGGTGCGATGAAGATGCTACTTGATAAAAGAGATGTAGCTGGAGCTTTTAAGTTTGTGAAAGATAAATGTTTGGAGCTGGTAGAGGGTAAGGTGAGTTTAGGACAATTAACTGTTACTAAATCTTTGCGCGCTGATTATGCCAATCCGCAAAGTATTGCCCATAAAGTACTGGCAGATAGAATTGCTCAGAGAGATCCTGGTAATGCTCCCGCCGCGGGTGAGCGAATTGGATATGTGTATATTAGTGCGAAATCTGGTCAAGAGGCTTCAAAACTACAAGGAGATAGAATTGAAACACCTTTGTATGTAAAAGAACATGACTTGATACCTGATTATCGTCATTATATTGAGCATCAGTTACAGAATCCGATTTCGCAGGCATTTGGTCTATTACTTGAAAAGATTCCTGGATTCACTGCTGCGCTAACTCAGGGTTGTCCTAGTAAACCTGATATTATGGATGGTTCTTTAGAGGCAGATAAGATGTTAGATGGGTGGTTAGGATTTCGTGAAGCAGTGGCAGCTCGGTTACTATTTGGTGATTGTTTGAAGAAGTTTGAGACTTCAAGTCGACAAAATGCGATTGTTAATATGTTTGGCAAAGGCGCGATTATTAAACCATCTAGTTCTGTAAGACGCACACCAAAAAAGGATACTGTAAATGATAGTAGTACTAAAAAACCACAAGTTCAGAAATCTATGAGTAGTTACTTACTTGATAAAATGATTGTTGGCGATATTAAGAAAAGAGAAAAAACTACTGCGGCTAAGAAAACTAAAGAGCAAAAAGAGCAAAAAGAGCAAAAAGAGTAGCAGTAGTAATAGCCTATATTATTTTTAACTTCCGACATACACAATATAAAATAAAATAGCATCTATATATTAGTATAAAATGGGAAATAATACATCAAAAACTAATTTACAAATTAACATAATTTTTGATAAAAAAGAGGCCCAGAACCTCTTGAATAAAGCTGAGCGCAAAGATTTTTATATAGAGGAATGTCATGATGATAATGCTAATTCATTAGCTCGTAAAAATTTATCATACTTTGCTAATTCAATGACTAATAGTGAATATACCGATGCTACAGTGCATTTAGACCAATCAAAAGCATTAATACCTATAAGACTTTTAAATGATTTGAAAGAAGTTAAAATTATTCAATTAATGCCAACAGCTGATGGGGGGCAGCCACATACACGGCCTAATAATATTATTTGTTATCCAGATTTTAGACTATTAAATTCAGGTACAACATTAATTCATGAATTATGGCATATTCATCAACGCCTCTTTAAAGGCCTATGGTTTAAGACATTTCACAGTATAGGATGGAATGAGTGGAATGGAAAGCTACCTGAACAATTAGACAAAGCCAGACGTTATAATCCTGATACAATTGATTGCCCGTTTTGGATATTTATGAATATATGGATTCCTATTCCAATCTTTAAAGATATTTCTAATCCTAATGTGGCAGAAGTAGAAATATGGTTTTATAATCCTATAACAAAGTATCATGTTAAAAGAGTTCCTGATGAACTCTTAATATTTTTTCCAGATTTACCTGCGGCTGCGTATGAACATCCTCGAGAATTAACTGCGTATATGTTATCTGAACCTGACAAATATAGGAGCACGAAGGGTTTCAAACGTTTAATAGAATCTATTGGTGAAATATCAATTATACATGGTCATTAATTTATATTATATTATAAGATATATATATCTATCTTATAGATTAAAATATGTGTATTAAAAATAAGAAATGCTGTGCGTGGATTTCCTTGGATTCTATTGGACTCTCGCCAGCTCCTAACGGAGTATGTCTTAGAAATAATATTGTATTACATTCTTTAAATATTCCTTGTAGTCAACCTATTTTAGATCAATTACAGTATATAAAATCCCCTACTGAATCCCTAAGATGTATTAATAATGTAGCACATGGTACATTTGGTTATATAGATTCCGCGTTATATAAAAAGGAAGATAGAAGTATTGAAGTATATGTAAAAAGGCCTATTATACCTGGAAGGTCTTTATTATATGAAGCATGTATTCAAAAACTTGTAGGGGACCATCTTAGAAGTATTGGATTTCCGACAGGGGCGGCGCGTATATTAAGTATATTTAAGTTAAGAGATAATTCGGTATGTTTTGCGATGGAGCAGATTAATAATGCGATGACATTAGATAAATATCTTGAATCTACAAATATTATTAATATTTCATCCGTGATTATTGATTGTCTCTTACAATTATGTGCTATGATATGGTATTTAGATACAACTATGGGTATAAATCATAGAGATTTGAAGACTAATAACTTTTTAATAGTTGAGCATGAACCTATAACTAAAATGCTACAAATTGAACATGATATTTTTGAAATTAAATCAAAATATTCTTTAACATTTATTGATTTTGGGTTTTCTTGTCTTGGCTCTACTGAGACACATATATCTGATATTTCTCTTAGTACAGTTTATTCAAGATTCGATCCTTGTCCTAAAGAAGGACGAGATATTTATTTATTTTTATCATTATTGTATGTTGATTTTCATTCTAAACTTCCTGTCAAACTCCTAAATTTATTTGAATCATGGATTGATACCACTAGTTCAAATATGACTAGTTTTATGCGAAAAGATAAAGAATCATCAAAAGAGTGGGTATATTATATTGCTGGAGATATAAGAATAAAGAAATTTAATTCAACTCCTTCTAGAATTGTTACAGATTTAAAAGCACTTATTTAACTTGGATATCTGCCAATAGCACTTATTTAACTTGGATATCTGCCAATAGCACTTATTTAACTTGGATATCTGCCAATAGCACTTATTTAGTTTGGATATCTGCCAATGGCGTCCTTTTAGGGAACCAGTAAGTCATTCCATGATATACTTTCGAATTTTTACCGCATTCTGCTAAACTTTGCGATCTACTCTCAAAACCGCCATAATAAGTATTATATGGAATATGTACCTCATCTGCGTCACCTAATAGTGCGGCCATCCATGACATTGTCGAAGCTGATGTAATAAACTTTTTCGCATTTAGCATAAAATCAAAGTCATCTCCTAATATGCCTGAAATAACAATGGGATTTAGATCGCTAAACTCTGCTAAGTATTCTTTTTCCCATTCTGCCTTTGGCGTATTACATACGATATATAGCTTATCATACGTAATACCTTTAATAATCTCCTTAACCTTTTCAGGATTATAAAGTTGCGATGTTTTATTTTCCATATCAATAAAATCTGCCCACTCGAATGCCCCAGCCAGACGAACATGGAGTACTAGGTCATTGGGTGTTAGTTGAGCTGTATGATTAGATTTGTACTTGAGAATATTAGCAATCTTGATACGATTACTAATATTTGCCATATTCTCTTCTACGAATAGGGATCGTATAAAATCACGCTCCTTAAGAAAGATTTCAGAACGCTGAAAAAATCCGAACATTAGAATGTCTTTTGATGTATCAATTTCAACTTTTTCACCTTGTAAATAGGCAGTAATAATCCTTTTAAATTCACTATCTCCAATAACTGTATTAAATTCGTAATTAATTTGAAATGTCGGTTTTACTTCATCGTATCCGTACATTTTTTTAATAATCTCGGAAGCAAAATATTGGAAAAGATTATTGCCAAATTGGCCCTGAACAAGAAAGTGTACAGTTTTCATATTTCCTTTCTAGTATGTGTAGAATTCTTTTAGGTTTCTATTTTTGGCGCATTCCATTTTGGCGCACTCCATTTTGGCGCATTCCATTTTGGCGCATTCCATTTTGGCGCATCAGTGTAAAGCATCAAATACTTTAACAAATCCATTATTTAAATGATAATTTGAATTATTATGTAAAAGAAGTATAGAACTGCCAAAATTAAAGCACCCTATTTTCTCTCCAAGTTGGACAGTAGAATTTTGTTGTATGAGTAATTGAATTGAACCAACGAAAAATCCACCAATTACAATCATAAGCATATCTTCTTTATCATTTTTAATATGTATCGCAATTTTGGTATTTTGAATTAAAGAAGAGTTAATGATTGTAATATTATTTGTGGAGAGCATATTTCTTGTACCTTGATAGTATTCAATGTTCACAATATTACCAGAAATAGGTGCGTGAAAACAATGATAATCATTGGGTCGCAAAAACAGATTTATGTATTTAGTAAACTGCTGAGTATATAGTTGAATTTTTTCATTTTTAATAGTTTGAAACAGAGAGGCATTTGAAATATCTCCACTATCCATAACAATCGCACAGCAAGGAGAAACGGCTTCTATATCATTATTTATCTGTACTGAATGTGTAATGTCTCTTGTAAAATATGCGCTTAAAGTGGGATAATCGCTCAAAGATCCGTAAAATAGCGGATCTCTATAGAAGAAGGCAAATATATAAATACAATATCTAGAAATAGTTAGCAATGTAAATTGTTTAACGAAATAAAAAAAAGTGTTATAGAAAGATAGACCTCTTTCTAAATTGTCAATAATATAAGCATTTCTATTTGGAATAAAGCTTAGTTTTGTAAAAAGGTTTACATAAAAATACGATACAAGAGGACAGTTATAAAAAGTAGTGATAGAATCGAAAAAAATACAATTATAGTATAAATTTTGTTTTGGTAAGGGGGCATTTAATGGAAAAATAGCATGGACTTCTTCATTTTGTTCTATATTTTTTTCAAAAAGCTGGTCTTCTACGTGAAATATTTTTGTTACTCCTAGTTGTAGTAAGATATCTGTTATATTTTTATCCCACATTGTATCATGAAATACATTTACGATATAAAATGTGTCATTTATATGAATTACATTTTTATTTAATTCTTTAAATGCGTTCATTATTATAATAATAATAATATAATAACATAATAAATTCCGCATTATATTAGACCTAAAGCTTGATACCATAAGGTTATTAGTAGACTACCATGGCATTTGTACAAACAATGAGGCACTCATCTACCGTAAAAGTAGGTATAAACGGTGCCGATGTCTACAATGAAGAGGGAGTCGGTGATTACAGAGTATCCCTTTTCACTATGCTTAATCGCGGACTAAGCGGGGAATATATCCAAGAATATGTAACTAATGTTTTCAATCGTGATATAACAGAAGAGATGTGTGATATGTTTGTAATGGCATTTCAGACGCGCGATATTCGAGGTGGTAAGGGAGAACGTAAGCTATTTTATGACTTTATGGCGGCGCTTTATAAACATGACAAGGAAATGGTTCGACTAGTTATTAGTTTAATTCCTGAGTATGGATGCTGGCGTGATATGTGGGAACTTCTAAAATATATTCCAGAGCTTGAAAGTCGTATTATTGATATTGTAATTAATACATATGAGGCAGACTTGGCTAAACACAAAGATGGAAAATATAAACTTTCCCTCT
>Ga0114966_10000910_pt1 | contig 27818 bp, 28 predicted proteins | sample M_130207_XF_Meta_FD_87029 | JGI IMG/M metagenome (GOLD analysis project Ga0114966, IMG submission 87029) | Freshwater microbial communities from Lake Montjoie, Canada to study carbon cycling - M_130207_XF_MetaG | ecosystem: Environmental > Aquatic > Freshwater > Lake | place: Lake Montjoie... | reverse complement strand
TCATCGTCATCGTCAGCCTGCTGGCTGGCCTGGTTGTGACCGTCCGTGAGAATGACAACGGTTCGGTCCTTCCGGCGATCGATCGCAACGGCGCGGTGACCAATACCACCGTCGCCTCGCCCGTCGCCGAGTCCTCCAATCCACCAGTGGCCGGCAACGGTGACGAACCCATCGCCGACGTCGCTCGCGCGGTGGGCCCATCGGTGGTGCTCATCGCCACCCTCGAAGGCGAGGGCAGCGGCATCATCTACGACAAGTCGGGGCTCATCGTCACCAACGCCCACGTGGTCGGCACCGCGACCAGCGTGCGGGTGCAGCTCGCCGACGGCACGGTGTTCGGCGACGCGAAGGTGATCGGCATCGACACCGTCCGCGATGTCGCGGTGGTCAAGGTGAACGCGACGAAGAACCTCCCGGCCGCAAGCTTCGGCAAGACCGACAACGTCCGCGTCGGTCAGACCGCAGTGGCCATCGGTTCACCGTTCGGCCTCGAGCAAACCGTCACCGCAGGTATCGTCTCGGCCGTCGGCCGGGTGATCAGCAACCAGAACCCGGTCGAGATGATCCAGACCGATGCCCCGATCAACCCGGGCAACTCCGGCGGTGCCCTCGCCGACAAGCAGGGTCGGGTCATCGGCATGAACACGTCCATCCGCACCACGGGCAGCGACGGCGGCAGCGTCGGGGTCGGCTTCGCGGTTCCCGCCGACACGTTCTTGGCCATAGCGGGACGCATCACGTCGGGGCAGAGCCTTGCCGTCGCATTCCTCGGTATCCGCGGTTCGTCTCCCACGGGCGGCGGCAACGCCGGCGTCGTGATCTCCGTCGTCAGCGCGAATTCGCCCGCGGCCGCGGCGGGGCTGAAGGCGGGTGACCTGATCACGGTGCTCAACGGCACCAAGGTCACGACGATGCTCGGCATGAGCGCACGCGTGCAGCTGCAGAAGCCTGGAGACTCGATCGAGCTCACCATCGAGCGCGACGGGTCCACGCTGAAGGTCAAGGTCACACTCTCCACGCTGCCCCGCTGATTCCTCGACCGCGGGCGCAGTGGGGGAGCCCAGCGCGCCCACACCGGTACAATCACCTCCTTCATGGAGATCGTCCTCGTCCTCATCCTCGTCGCGGTGTTGCTAGCTGGCACTGCAACGTTCGTGTTCATCGGTCGGCGCGATCGTGGGGTGCCGGTCGAACCGCCGCCGGCCACGGCGCCCCTTCCCACAACCTTCGTCGAGCATCAATCTCGACCTGATGGCGAGGTTCAACCTCATGTCGAGGTTGAGATCGAAGCGACGATTGAGGCCGATGAGCTGGCGGTCGACGGTCTCGAGGCCTTGCTGGTCGAGGCGCCCGTCGAGCGGCCCTCGTTCCGCGACCGCCTCGGTCGGGCCCGGGGGCTCCTCGGCGGCTATCTCACCTCCGTCATGTCGCGTGCGGGCATCGACCAGCAGACCTGGGATGACCTCGAGGAAGGGCTACTGCGGGCCGATGTGGGCGTCTCAACGACCACGGCGTTGCTCGACGACCTGCGGGCCAAAGTGAAAGCCGACGGCATCAAGGACCCCTCGGCGCTGCTCGACGTGCTGCAGGCCGACGTCGCGGCGCGCCTCGGCGGCTTCGACCGATCACTGCGCTACGCCGAGGTCGCGCCGAGCGTGTGGCTTTTCGTCGGCGTCAACGGCGTGGGCAAGACCACCACCATCGGCAAGCTGGCCAAGCGCGAGATCGCCGATGGGCGCACCGTCGTACTCGCCGCCGGCGACACGTTCCGCGCCGCGGCCGCCGAGCAACTCACGATGTGGGCTGAGCGGGCTGGCGCCGATCTGGTCCGGGGCAACGAAGGCGGCGACCCGGCTTCGGTCATCTTCGACGCCACCGAACGGGCACGGTCGCGCCACGCCGACGTGGTCATGGGCGACACCGCCGGACGACTCCACAACAAGTCGAACCTCATGGAAGAGCTGAAGAAGGTACGCCGCGTCGCGGAGAAGGGCGCAGGCACGGTCACCGAGGTCCTGCTCGTGCTCGACGCCACCACCGGCCAGAACGGGCTCATCCAGGCCAAGGAGTTCACCGACGCCGTCGAGCTCACGGGTGTCGTGCTCACCAAGCTCGACGGTTCAGCGAAAGGCGGCATCGTGCTCGCCATCCAACAAGACCTCGGCATTCCGGTGAAGCTGGTCGGTCTCGGCGAGTCCATCGAGGACCTCGTCGAGTTCGATCCCGACGAGTTCGCGGCCGCCCTCTTCGACCGCTCCTGAGAGGGGCGCGCCGGTAAGCTTGGCGAGTCATGTTCGAATCACTCTCCGACCGTTTCGACGGCATCTTCACCCGTCTCCGCAAGCGGGGGGCGCTGTCGGCCTCCGACGTCGACGAGGTGCTGCGCGAGATCCGCCTCGCCCTTCTCGAAGCCGACGTCAACTTCACCGTCGTCCGCAGCCTTGTCGGCCGCATCCGCGAGCGCGCGGTGGGCGTCGAGGTCTCGAAGGCGCTGAACCCCGCGCAGCAGGTCGTCAAGATCGTGCACGAGGAGCTCACCGAGAGTCTCGGCGGCGAGACGCTCAAGATCACCTTCGCCTCGAAGCCGCCCACGGTGATCCTCTTGGCCGGCCTGCAGGGATCGGGCAAGACCACCAACTCGGCCAAGCTCGCCGCGTACTTCAAGAAGCAGGGGCGAAACCCGCTGCTCGTCGGCGCCGACCTCCAACGCCCTGCGGCGGTCGAACAGCTCCGCACGCTCGGGGCCCAGATCAACGTGCCGGTGTTCAGCGAGGCCTCCGATCCGGTCACGGTGGCCCGGCGCGGGCTCGAGGAGGCTCGGGCGAAGGGCCGCGACGTCCTCATCGTCGACACGGCAGGGCGTCTCTCGATCGACACCGAGCTCATGGCGCAGGTCCGCGAGATCTCCGACGCCGTGAACCCGCATTACACCTTCCTCGTGGTCGACGCGATGACCGGCCAGGACGCCGTCACCGTGGCCGAGAACTTCCACGCGACCCTCAATCTCGACGGGGTCATCCTCACCAAGCTCGACGGTGACGCGAGAGGTGGCGCCGCGCTGTCGGTGAAAGAGATCGTCGGCAAGCCGATCGCGTTCGCGTCCACTGGTGAGAAGCTCGACGACTTCGAGCTCTTCCATCCGAACCGCCTGGCCGACCGCATCCTCGGCATGGGCGACATGCTCACCCTCATCGAGAAGGCCGAGGAGGTCTACGAGAAGGATCAAGCGCAGGAAGCAGCCACCAAGCTCCTCGAAGGACAGTTCACCCTTGACGACTTCCTCGAGCAGATGCAGCAGATCAAGAAAATGGGCTCGCTCAACAAGCTGATCGGCATGATGCCCGGTGTGCCGAAGGAGCTGAAGAACGTCCAGATCGAGGACAAGCAACTGGCCCGAGTCGAGGGCATCATCCACTCGATGACGCCAGCCGAACGGGCCGATCCCGACGTCATCGACGCGTCGCGCCGTGGCCGCATCGCAAAGGGCTCGGGTGTCGACCCGGCCGATGTCACCGGGCTCGTCAAGCAGTTCATGGAAATGCGCCGGATGATGAAGCAGCTGGGCGGCTTCGGGACGAAGAAGCTCAAGTCGAAGCGCAAGGACAAGGGCGGCAAGAACAAGCAGCAGCCCCGCGGCAGCGGCTCGGGGCGGGTCACCGCAAAGGGGCCGGCCAAGATCCCGAAGATGCCGCTCTCGCTGCCCGGGCTCAACGAGACCGGTCCGGCCGGTCTCCCCAAGTTGCCCGGGTTCGGGCGATAGCGTTCCGACATGGATGCTGGTGACCTGGTCGAAGACTTCGTGCTCCCCGACGAATCCGGGGCGCCGCGACGCCTGAGCGACCTTCTGGCGGCTGGTCCGATCGTGCTGTTCTTCTACCCGGCGGCTATGACCGCCGGTTGCACCAAGGAGAGCTGCCACTTTCGCGACCTTCGCGACGAGTTCGCATCCGTGGGCGCCCGGCCGATCGGCATCAGCGGCGACCAGGTCGACAAGCAGGCCAAGTTCTCGGCCAAGCATTCGTTCGGCTTCCCGCTGTTGTCCGACCCCGATCGTGTCGTGGCTGGTCAGCTAGGAGTCAGCCGGGGGTTGCTCGGCTTGTCGCGGCTCAAGCGCACCACCTTCGTGATCGACACCGATCGCCGCATCCTGGGCCGCATCGCCAGCGAGTTCCGCATGAACAGTCATGCCGATGCGGCGCTCGAGGTGCTCAAGACCCGCGCGGCCCGCGCGTAGGCCGGTCGCGGATCCGCTGTCGACGCAGCCGCTCTGGCTGCAGCAAGGAAATCCCGCCAGTTTGAACTAGCCTCATCTCCCGGCGCACGATGTTGCGTCTCCCGACGCGGGGACGGTCCGTTGGCTGCTCAGGCCACCGCACCCCGTCGCACCGAAGCGTCCGCACACCGAACGAGCTCCACTGAACTGCGGGCTCGGCCAAGAAGGAACGAGAAGAACAGTGGCAGTCAAGCTCCGCCTGATGCGGATGGGCAAGACCAAGCAACCGACGTACCGCGTGGTCGCCGCCGATGCGCGTTCGCCGCGCAACGGCCGTTTCATCGAGATCATCGGCACGTACGAACCCCGCCAGGACCCGTCGCGCATCGTCATCGACAACGAGCGTGCGGCGCACTGGATCAGAAGCGGCGCCCAACCCACCGATCGGGTCGCCAAGCTCTTGAAGATCGCCGCCGCGGATGCCGCGACGTCCGCCGCATCGACGCCCGAAGCGGCAGCCAAGTGAGCCTCGAGCTCGATGGCGCATCGGCCTCGACCGTCACCAACGCGACCGCGGTGCTCGAATATCTCACGCGGCAACTGGTCGACAACCCCGACGCCGTGGGCGTCGAAGTCGCCGAAGACCGTGGCAAGACCACGCTGAACGTGCGGGTCGCCCCGGGCGACCTCGGCCGCGTGATCGGCAAGCGGGGTCGTACCGCGAACGCTATTCGTACCGTGGTGCGGTCCACCGCAGCCGTGCGCGACGGTGTCGAGGTCGATGTCGAGTTCCTCGACTGATACGGCGATGTCGGGCTCATCGGCGGAACCACCAACGGGTGCCAGAGCGTTTCTCGAGGTCGGTCGCATCGAAAAGCCCCACGGGGTGCGCGGCGATGTCATCGTGCGCCTGACCACCAACCGGGTCGAGCGCCTCGCGCCGGGCGCCGTGTTGCACACGCCGACCGGCATCCTCGAGGTCGTTGCCTCGAAGTCGCATCACGACCGCTATCTCGTCACCTTCGCCGGTGTCAAAGGCCGAGAAGGGGCCGATGAACTGCGCGGCTGCCCACTCTGGGCGCCGCCGCTCGACGACCCCGACGAATTGTGGGTGCACGATCTCATCGGCGCCGAGGTGGTCGATGCCGCAGGCGTGCATCGGGGAAAGGTCGTCGAGGTGCTGGCCAATCCGGCGAGCGACCTGCTCGAGCTCGACACGGGGGCCCTTGTCCCGGTGCGGTTCGTGACGGGTGTCGTGGCCCGCGAGCGCGTCGACGTCGATGTGCCCGATGGTCTCTTCGAACTTGCCTGAGCCAGCGGCGCATCCGATGCGCATCGACGTCCTCACGATCTTCCCCGACATGGTCGAGGACTTTGCAGCTCGCAGCCTGCTCGGCAAGGCGCGGGAGCGTCGGCTGATCGACGTGCGCGTCCACGATCTGCGTTCGGTCACCACCGATCCGCATCACTCCGTCGACGATGCCCCGTTCGGCGGCGGCGCCGGCATGGTGCTTGCGCCCGAGCCGATCTTCGCCACCGTGGAAGCAGTGGAGCCCCCTCGCCCACTCCTCTACCTCGGCCCGGCGGGTCGCCGATTCGACCAGGAGTTCGCGCGAGAGCTCGCCGCGCTCGACGGCTTCTCCATGCTCTGCGGACGCTACGAGGGCGTCGACGAACGGGTGCGCACCAACCTCATCGACGGGGAGCTGTCCATCGGCGACTACGTTCTGTCAGGTGGAGAGGTCGCGGCGATGGTGGTGCTCGAAGCGGTGAGCAGACTGGTCCCCGGCGTCATGGGCAATGCTGCGTCCGCCGACGACGAGTCGTTCAGCGCAGGGTTGCTCGAATACCCGCATTACACCCGTCCGGCGGACTTCCGGGGATTTGCCGTGCCTGACGTGCTCCGATCCGGTGACCATGCTCGGGTGGCCCGCTGGCGGCGCGCCCAGTCCCTGGCCCGCACGCTGGCCTCTCGCCCTGATCTCGTGCTGGCGCACGGCCCGCTCTCCGCGGACGATCGGCGTGCGTTGCGCGAGCACGAACTGCACCGCGTCGAAGCGGCGATCGACGAGCTCGTCACCGGGCACTCAGCACCCGGCAACGCTCCCCGACAGGAACCCTGATGTACGGGATGCCCACACTCCGGTTCCGGCTCGGTCGCATCCCGGTAGAGATCGAGCTATTCCACTTCATCGGCGCGGCAATGCTCGGTATCAATCAGTCGCGTGGCGACAAGGGGTTGCTCTGGGTTCTGCTGTGGATCCTCGTCGTCGTGGTCTCGGTGCTCGCCCACGAGATCGGCCATGCCGTGGCGCTCGCCCGGTATCGGCGCCCGGCCGCGATCACCCTCCATGGCCTGGGCGGCGTCACGACCCATGCCGGCGGCCTCAGTTCGGTGCAGAACATCGTGGTGCACCTGGCCGGCCCAGTGCCGATGCTGCTGCTCGTGGGTCTGCCCGCCCGCTACTGGTACGGATCGTTCAACTCCGAGTTCTTGTTCCGCCTCGCCTACGACCTCTACCAGATCAACTTCTGGTGGTCGATCATCAACCTCATGCCGGTCTGGCCGCTCGACGGGGGGCAGGTGCTGGCCTCGATCACCCAGCTGCACAGCCGCCACGGCAACATGCCGCTCGTTCACTGGGTGTCGATCACCGCGGCCATCATCGGTGGTGGCTGGGCGCTGGCCGTCAACCGCGACAACGGCTACATCTTTCTGTTCGGGCTCCTCCTCGCCGTGCAGAACTTCATGAAGCTGAGGGGCTCGCGGGTCTCGTTCTTGCACCCGGGCTATGAGGGATCCTTGGCCCACGGCGGGGGAGCGCGCCCCCGACCCGAGCCCCGGGACCGAGGCGACGGGCCCGGCCGCCGTCCGCGACCCGAGCGCGAGCCGAAGCCGCCGAAACCGGTCAAGGCGAAGCCCGCCGAGCGCCTCGCTCGAGGCTTCTCGCTTCTCGCCCGGGGCGACACCGATGCGGCGCGTGTCGAGGCCGAGATGGTCCGATCGGGCCGCCCATCGCCTGAGCACCGCGCCCTGGCCGGCGAGATCATCGCCTGGAGCTTCCTTCAAGAGCGCAATGTGCCGAAGGCCCGAGCCGCGCTCGTCGAGATCGGCGACCGCGTCTACGTCAGCAAGTGCCTGGTCGCGGCGCTCGAGATAACGGGAGCCGACGAGGAACGCGGGGTGCATGCGGTGGCCGTCGCGCTCATAGACGAGCCCGAAGGACCCGCAAAGCGCCAGGTCATCGACTATGTGGGGCGTCGCGAGCTCGGCGTTCAGCTGGCCGAGCGACTGCTGTCGTTGCCGAACGGCCAAGGGTTCGAGGCCGCGGTGCGCCTTGCCTCGGTGCTCGGCGAGTGCGGTCGCCGCGAGCAAGCCTCCAAGGTGCAGGTGCTCCTGTTCGGCGGATAGCCCCGGGCAGAACGTCGCGAATCCTCGCCCCGTGATTGGAGCCTGCCGTCCGATCACCTAGACTACCCCGTCGGCCCAGGCAGCCTTTCCGCGCCAGGCCCGTGCAACCGCGACGCAGGAGTTTGCCGCCATGAATCCCACCGATGTCGTTGACCAGCTGAGTCTTCGCGCCGACGTACCCGAGTTCCGCGAGGGCGACACCGTCCGCGTGCACGTCCGCGTCGTCGAAGGCAGCCGCGAGCGGGTGCAGGTGTTCGAGGGCTTGGTCATCGGCAAGCAGGGCGGCGGGGTCCGCGAGACGTTCCGCGTCCGCAAGCTCAGCTTCGGCGTCGGGGTCGAGCGCACCTTTCCGGTGCACTCGCCCATCATCGCCAAGATCGAGCGCGTGAGCCGGGGCGATGTGCGCCGGGCCAAGCTCTACTACATGCGTGACCGCGTCGGTAAGGCTGCGTCGAAGGTCAAGGAGAAGCGCGACCGCTGAGGTCCGCAGGCTGTCACACCCCCTTCCTAAGTTGGGGGAATGGGCAGCCACAACATCTCCTTAGGTCGAGCCGGCGAAGAACTTGTCGCGGGGAGCTATCGCGCCATGGGCTACACGGTCCTCGCGCAGAACTGGCGGGCCGGGCGTGTTGGCGAGATTGACCTCGTGTTAGCGCGGTCTGGCGTCGTGGTGATCTGCGAGGTCAAGACCCGGTCCAGCGATCGCTTCGGGCTACCGGCCGAGGCAGTCGACTGGCGCAAACAGCGGCGGTTGCGCGCGCTCGCGTTCCGCTATCTCGACGAGCACGACGTGCGAGCGCGATCGGTGCGTTTCGACGTCGCCTCGGTGCGGGGTACCACGGTCGACATCATCGAGGCGGCATTCTGAGTTTCCGGAACGTCCGGCGTTGCGGTGCCGGGTTGTCCCAGCATCCGCGGTGCCAATGCCGACGGAGATCGGGCGCCGCATCGGGTACCAACACGTAGTGCCCGATGCCGGCCGCGATCGTTCGGCCGCAACCGGGGCAGGTGTAGTCCTTGCGCGCCTCGTACGGCTGGACCCGCCGAATCTGAAGCGGCCCGAGTCCGATCTCGTCGTGCTCCTCGGGTTCGCGCACCGGCACTCAGCTGAGTAGGGCCCAGGTCACGAGCGCGACGCAGATCAGCACGCTCGCGGCGACGTAGAAGTAGTCGAAGCGCGTGCGTTTGTGCTTCCGGGTCGGGTCGAATCCCACGAGGGCAGTATGCCGCGCCATTGCGCCAGCAGGGGCGGGCTGTCACACCCACCGGCTATGATTATCACGCTGACCGGTTCGAGTTTCTCGCCGGTCGCCGTTTCGGGGCCCGTGCGCCCTCTCGGTTGTCCAATCCGGGAGAGTGCAGCACCGTGCTTGCCGCAGTTCGTTCCGCCACGCTCCGTGGCATCGATGGATGTCGGGTCACCGTCGAGATCCACGTGTCCAACGGCCTTCCCAGCTACACGGTCGTCGGCTTGCCCGACGCGTCGTGTCGCGAGTCGCGCGACCGTGTTCGCGCCGCGGTGCTGTCGTGCGACCATCCCTGGCCCGCGACCCGCATCATCGTCAATCTCGCGCCGTCCGGCGTGCCCAAGGTGGGAGCCGGTCTCGACCTCGCCATAGCCGTCGGCATCCTGGCCGCAGGCGGTGTGTTCCCGGCCGCTGCACTGGAAGGATTCGCGTTTCTGGGGGAGGTGGGCCTCGATGGTGCGGTGCGCCCGGTACTCGGCGCCGTGCCGCTCGTCGGCGCACTCGGAGCGGTCACCTGCGTGGTGGCGGCCGAGAACTATGCGCATGCCGCGCTCGTCGCCGACGGCGACGTCCGAGGCGTCTCTCACCTCGCTCAAGTGGTGGCTGCGCTCAAGGGTGCGGCGCCCTGGCCCGATCCGCCCGTGGTCGGCCGTCCTCCCGGGCCCCGAACGGTCCCACCCGAACTGGCCGATGTTCGGGGCAACTCGCTCGCCCGCAAAGCTCTCGAGATCTCGGCCGCCGGGCGTCACCACCTGCTCATGGTCGGGCCACCCGGCTCGGGGAAGACCATGCTGGCGCGCCGGCTGCCGGGTCTGCTCCCCGAACTGAGCCGCGCCGACGCGCTCATGGCCACCCGAGTCCATTCGGCGGCCGGCGAGCCGCTGCCCAGCGGCGGGCTCATCACGCTCCCGCCCCTGCGGGCACCTCATCATGGACTGTCATCGGTGGCCATGGTCGGGGGCGGCACGGGCACCATGCGCCCGGGCGAGATCAGCCTCGCCACCGGTGGGGTGCTCTTTCTCGACGAGCTGGGCGAGTTCCAGCCGAGCGCCCTCGACGCGCTCCGCCAGCCGCTCGAGGAAGGGGTGGTTCGCGTCAGCCGCGCCCACAGCGCGGTCACGTTCCCGGCGCAGTTCCTGCTCGTCGGCGCGATGAATCCGTGCCCCTGTGGCTTCGGCGGCGGACCTGGCTTTTGTCGTTGCTCCGAGAGCAGCAGGGCGCGTTATCACCGTCGCGTCTCGGGACCGCTGCTCGACCGCTTCGATCTGCGGATCGACGTACAGCGCCCCACCGCCGACGAACTCCTGCGTGGTGAACCGGGGGAGACGTCGGCCACGGTCGCGGCTCGGGTGGCCGAGGTGCGGGCCCGTGCTGTCGCCCGAGGAGTGTCGGCCAACGCCGCGCTCTCGGGACCCCTCCTCGAACGGCACGCCCCGCTCGAGGGTGACGCCGCCAGCGTGCTCGAGCGTGCCCTGCGCGACGGCCGCATCAGCGCGCGCGGTCTCTCCCGGTTGCGGTCCGTGGCCCGCACCATCGCGGACCTCGACGAGATCGACGGCGCCCCAGCAGGACCACTACGTCGTCGCCACGTCACGCTCGCGCTGGCCTTGCGCGCCACGTTGCCCGCCCTCGAAGGGTGGACCAATGTCGGCTGACCGGTCCGGTGATCCCTCGGGCGTGCTCCACCCCGGCGACGCTCGATTCGTCGTTGCGCTCGCCGCGGTCGATCCCTTCCCGCGCCAGTTGAACGAGCTGGTGTTCCGCTTCGGTGCCGAGGCGGCGTGGCATCGGGTGCTCCGAGGCTCGCCGGGCATCAAGCTGCCTGACGACATCGCTCGCGCCTGGCAGCACCGCGCGGTTCGGATCGACCCCGACAAGCTGTGGGCGGCCCACCACCGAGCCGGGGTCGGAGTCTCCGTACTCGGTTCGTCGAGCTATCCGCCCGATCTCGTGGACGATCTCGAAGCGCCACTCGTGCTGTTCCACAAAGGCGACCCTGATGCGCGCACCGGCGCGCGGGTGGGAATCATCGGCACCCGTCGAGCCAGTAGCTACGGTCGCGGCTTGGCCGCCGATTGGGCGGAAGCGCTCTCGTGCGCCGGTGTGGCCGTTGTGTCCGGGCTCGCGCTGGGCGTCGATGCAGCTGCGCATCACGGCGCGCTGCGGGGACCTACTCCGCCCATAGGCGTGGTGGGTAGCGGCCTCGACCGGGTCTATCCCCGACGGAACGAGGCGCTCTGGCACGAGGTGGCCGAGCGTGGCCTGTTGCTCAGCGAGTACCCGGTCGGGCTTGGCGCGACTGCCGCGCACTTCCCCGCTCGCAATCGGATCATCGCTGCCCTGGCCGACGTGCTGGTGGTCGTCGAGTCCCATGAGGCCGGTGGCTCGATGCTCACGGTGGCTGACGCGTTGCGACGCCATCGCACGGTGCTCGCCGTTCCAGGCTCGGTGCACAGCCCGGCGTCCCGGGGCACCAACGCGCTCGTGCGCGATGGCGGCGGCATCGCGTGCGACGTCGACGATGTGCTCATCGCGGTCGGACTGAGCCATGGCGCAAGGCGTGCTCGGCGCGAGTCGCGGCCCCAGCCCGACGCGGCGGGCGGGCGTGTCCTCGACGCGTTTGGGTGGACACCGGCCCGACTCGAGGATCTGGCCGAACGCACGGGCGCGTCGCTCCTTGACACCGCCGACGTGGTCGAGTGGCTGGTGGCCGATGGGTGGGTCGTCACCGCTCACGGGTGGTTCGAGCGACTGGCCGGCGATCATGTGGCCGCGCTTCGACCTGCGGAAGCGGGGCAAGATTGATCAAAATATCACTTTGCGTGGCTGCCGTGGTCGTCGGTGTGGTCGCGGCATGGCTAGGCTCCGGTGATGGCGTGGGAAGGCGAGACGTTCGTGGCGTCGTTGACAGCCCTGAACGACGCGAGCCGGGCGGTCTACACCCGAGACCTGGCGGCCTTTTGCGAGTGGGCCGAGGGCAATGGTCTCGCCCAGCCATCCGACGTCGATCGCCGGGGCGTGCGGCGCTACCTCGCCTATCTCGATTCGCAGCGGTTCGCCCGCCGCACGATCGCGCGCAAGGCGTCGGTGGTGCGGCGCTACTTCGACTGGGCGCGGCGACGTGGGCTCGTCGAGCGCGACCCCACCCACGGTTTGTCGACGCCTCGCGGCGAGGCTCGGCTCCCACGCATCCTCCGCGACGACGAGATCACGATCCTGCTCGACGAACCGTTGCCCCGCGGACTGGTCGGCGACGAGGTCATGCGGGCTCGGGACGACGCCGTGCTCGAGTTGCTCTACGGCAGCGGCCTTCGGGTGAGCGAGGTGTGCTCGCTCGGCGTCGGCGACCTCGATCTCGCCCGAGAGCGGGTCACCGTGTGGGGCAAAGGTGGCAAGCAGCGCACCGTCCCGTTGTCCGCACCGGCATGCGCGGCGCTGGCTCGGTGGATCGAGAGCCACCGAGCCACGGTGGTCACGCGCGACCCCGACGCGTCCCGCGCGCTGTTCTGCAACAGCCGAGGTGTCCGGCTTACCCCTCGAGACATCCGACGCATTCTCGATCGCCGCAGTATGAGTCCGACTCACCCCCATGCCCTTCGACACACATTCGCCACTCATCTTTTGGATGGCGGTGCCGATCTTCGAGCTGTGCAAGAACTGTTGGGACACGCCGACTTGAGCACGACGCAGATCTATACCCACGTCAGCAAAGAACGACTTCAGCGCATCCATCGCGCGACGCACCCGAGGGCGTAGGGGTATTCGACGATGCCCGACAAGCAGCTGAACGACATCGACGACCTCTGGTTGGCCTACAAGTCGCTCCGCGACCAGGACGTGCGCGACCAGGACGTGCGCGACCAGTTGCTCGTGCACTACTCGCCGCTCGTCAAGTACGTCGCCGGTCGCGTCGCGGCGGGCCTACCGCAGAACGTCGAACAGGCCGACCTCATCAGCTACGGCATTTTCGGCCTGATCGACGCCGTCGAGAAGTTCGACCCGGCGCGGGGCTACAAGTTCGAGACGTACGCAATCGCACGGATCAAGGGGGCGATCCTCGACGAGCTGCGGTCCATCGACTGGGTGCCGCGTTCGGTCCGGGCCAAAGCCCGTTCGCTCGAGCGGGCCTACGCCAAGCTCGAGGCGATACACCGTCGTACTCCCAACGACGACGAGGTCGCCGCAGAGCTCGGCCTGAACGACGAGCAGTTCCAGGCGATGCTCGGGCAGCTGTCCTTCGTCGGCATCGTCGCCCTCGACGAGTTGCTGTCGGTCGGTGGCGAGCGTGGCGACTCCATGACCCTCGGCGACACCATCCCCGATTCGAGCGATGGGCCGGTGGGTGCCTACGAGGTCGAGGAGATGCGTCAGCTGTTGGCGCAGTCGATCAACCGCATGCCCGAGCGCGAGAAGATCGTGCTCACGCTCTACTACTACGAGGGTCTCACCCTCGCCGAGATCGGCCAGGTGCTCGGTGTCACCGAGAGCCGGGTCTGCCAGATCCACACCAAGGCCGTCCTGCAACTCCGTTCGAAGATCACGGCAGCGGTGCGCGAACTCACCTGAGGTCCGGCGCGTCCGGCGGAGGTGGTGCGCCGCCCCGTCGCGGAAGTCGGCTCGTCATGGCCGGGACCCTCTGGGCCATCGGGTCGGTCGCCGCTGCGGTAGCAGGGTTGGGCGCGAGCATCGTGTCGGCAAGCGCCGCACCACCGTCCCCACTGGCGGACATACCAGCGCAAGTCGTGAAGGCAGTGCCGCGGGCCGTCGCGGCGGTCGGGCCGTCAGATGGCCTGCCGCGTTGGGCTGTGGTCGTCCTCTCGCGCCAGGTCTTCGTTCCCTATGCCGAACCCGTCGATGCGCCGGTGATCGACCGGTTCCGGCCACCCTCCACCCCCTACGGACCGGGCAATCGGGGATGGGAGTACGCCACGGAGGCCGGTGGCGTGGTGCGCGCCGCCGCCGACGGCATCGTCACGTTCGCCGGAACGGTCGGGGGTAGTACCGCAGTCACCATCTCGCATGCCGACGGGCTGCGCACCAGCTATTCGTACCTCACGGCCACCTCGATCCGGACCGGCGACCGGATCCGGTTGGGCGATCCGGTCGGGCAGAGCGGCGCGCGGCTGCACTTCGGGGTCCGCCGTGGTGAGGTGTACCTCGATCCCGCCGTCCTGTTCGCGCCGCCAGCAGTTCGCCGGGTCCGCCTCGTCCCGCTCTCGGCCTCGTAACCGACCCGAGGCCGACGCTGCAGAGGCTGGGTGGTCAAGTACCCGATGGATCGCCCCGGCCAGCTACACTTGCCCGCCGACCTCCATCACGGAGGTTGGCCCGCCGGTCGCTTGCGCCCGACGAACCTACGAAATACAACGATCACGCCCGTGATCGCACGCACCCAGGCCCACCCAACGGTCGCCGCTCGCGGCGCCGGGCCCGGGGACGTCAAACCGATGGGAGGAGAACCCCATGGCCGTCGTGACCATGAAGCAGTTGCTCGATGCCGGTGTCCACTTTGGACACCAGACCCGCCGGTGGAACCCGAAGATGAAGCGGTTCCTCCACGGCGAAAAGGCCGGCATCTACATCATCGACCTGAAGCAGACCCTGACGCGGGTCGACAAGGCGTATACCTTCGTCCGCGATCTCGTCGCCGACGGCGGCACCGTGCTCTTCATCGGCACAAAGAAGCAGGCCCAGGACGCCGTGCAGTCCTATGCCGAACGTTGCAACATGCCCTACATCAACGAGCGTTGGCTCGGTGGCATGCTCACCAACTTCGAGACCATGGCCAAGCGCGTGTCGAAGATGAAGGACTACCAGCGCATGCGCGACTCCGGCGACTTCGGGGCTATGCCGAAGAAGGAAGCCCTCATTATCAGCCGCGAGCTGGTGAAGCTCGAGCGCAACCTCGGCGGCATTCGCAACATGACCAAGCTTCCTGCCGCGGTGTTCATCCTCGACACCAAGAAGGAGCACATCGCGTGCACCGAGGCCAACAAGCTCGGCATCCCGATCATCGCGGTGGTTGACACCAACTGTGACCCCGACATCATCCAGTACGTGATCCCGGGCAACGACGACGCGATCCGCTCGGGCCAGCTCATGGCACGCGTCATCAGCGACGCCGTACTAGAAGGTCGCTTCATCGCCTCCCGTAAGGGTGGCACGGTTGATGCCGGCAGCCCACGCCGCAGCGCCGAGGAAGAAGCGGCGATCGCCCAGCAGCAGAACGAAGCCCGGGCCCAGGCCGCGTCTGCACAGGCTGCCCGCGAGGCTCGCCTCGTTGCCGCGAAGGCTGCAGCCATCGATGCTGCCGACGACGTCGCTGCCGACGACGTCGCGACCGACGAGACCGATGCCGCTCCGGCTGAAGCTCCGGAGACCGCGGTCGAACCGGCAGTGGCCGCCGACGAGACCACCACGACCCAGGAGAGCTGAGAACAGATGGCAGAGTTCAGCGCAAAGGACGTCAAGGCGCTGCGCGACGCGACCGGTGCCGGAATGATGGACGCCAAGAAGGCGCTCACCGAGGCCGACGGCGACTTCGAGGCGGCCATCCAGCTCCTCCGCGAGCGGGGCCTGACCAAGGCGGGCGAACGCCAGGACCGCGAGAACAACGAGGGTTCGATCGCGCTTGCCGTCAATGAAGGCGCGGCGGCGATCGTGCAGGTGCGAACCGAAACCGACTTCACCGCCAAGAGCGCGGGTTTGATCGAAGTCGTGCAGCGTCTGGCCGACGCGGTGCTCGCAGGCGGCGAGGGAGCCATCGATGCGTCCGCGCTCGACGACCTGAAGCTCACCACGAAGGAGAACCTCGCGCTCGGCAAGGTGATCCGCATCGAAGCTGGGGCAGGCAACCTGCTCGACACCTACTTGCACAGCCAAGATGGCCGAGGCATCAACGCCGTCGTCATCGAGGGCAGTGGTATCGACCAAGAGACCCTGCACGAGATCGCGTTGCACATCGCGTTCGCCAAGCCGGCAGCACTCAGCCGCGACGAGGTCTCGGCCGACGCCGCCGCCAAGGAACGGATCGCCCTTCTTGAGATCACCAAAGCCGAGGGCAAGCCCGAGGCCGCGTGGGACAAGATCGTCGAAGGTCGCCTCGGCGCGTGGTTTAGGGAGCGCGCCTTGCTCGAGCAGGGTGTGTTCGGCGAGAAGGAAACGGTCCAACAAAAGATTGGCAATGGCACCATCGTGCGCTTCGCTCAGGCCACCATCGGCTCCTGATGGCCGAGGAAGAACGCGTCGTCGAACCCATCGTCCCCGGCCTCGTGCCGGGGCGGTGGAGTCGCATCGTTCTCAAGCTCTCGGGTGAGGCTTTCGCCGGAACCGCGAGCACGGGCATCGACGGCGCTGTGGTCCGCCAGATCGCCGAGGACATTGTCGAGCTGCGCAAGGCCTTCGCGGTCGACGTCGCCGTGGTGGTCGGCGGGGGCAACATCTGGCGTGGCATGACCGGTGCCGGCGCGGGCATGGATCGCGCCCAGGCCGACTACATGGGCATGCTCGCCACGGTGATCAATGCATTGGCGTTGCAGGACACCCTCGAACAGCTCGGGCAGCCGACGCGGGTACAGAGCGCGATCCACATGGCGCAGATCGCCGAGCCGTACATCCGCCGTCGGGCGATTCGTCACCTCGAAAAGGGCCGGGTGGTGATCTTCGCGGGCGGTACCGGCAACCCGTTCTTCACCACCGATACCACGGCCGCGCTGCGGGCCGTCGAGATCGAGGCCGAGGCGGTACTGAAGGCGACACAGGTCGATGGCATCTACACCGCCGACCCGAAGAAGGACCCCACGGCCCAGCTGATCTCCACCGTGTCCTACATGGAGGTCCTCAACCGCGGCCTCAAGGTGATGGACACCACGGCGATCACGCTGTGCATGGACAACGGGTTACCGATCGTCGTTTTTGACCTGCTGGCGCGCGGAAACGTACGGTCCCTGCTCGCCGGTGAGACCATCGGTACCCTGGTCAGTTGATGAAGCGGGCACGATGAGCGAACTGACCGATCTGGTGCTCGAGGACACCACCGAGAAGATGGCTCGTGCAGTGGTGCACGCTCGCAGTGAGTTCGCGACAGTGCGCACGGGTCGGGCGAACTCATCCCTGGTCGAGAAGATGATCGTCGAGGCGTACGGTGTCGAGATGAAGATGCAGGATCTGGCGTCGTTCGCTGTTCCCGAGCCGCGTCAGCTGCTCATCACGCCGCACGACTCGACCACCATGGCATCGGTCGAAAAGGCCATACGCAACTCCGACCTGGGCTTGAACCCCAGCAACGATGGGCGGTCGATTCGGCTGAACTTTCCCCCGCCCACGGCGCAGCGACGTCGTGAGCTCGGCAAGCTCGTCGATGCCATGGCCGAGGAGGCAAAGGTGGCGATCAGGAACTGCCGCCGGAGCGCTCGCCGCGAGGTGGACGACCTCCAAAAGGGTGCGGATATCTCCGAGGACGAGTTGGCCCGCGCCGAGAAGGACCTCGACAAGCTCACCCATCAGTACGAGGCCGAGGTCGAGGCTGCTCGGATTAAAAAGGTCGAAGAGCTGCTCGAGATCTGAGCAGGGCGCGCATGGTGCGCAAAGCCAGGAGGTCCGCAGTGGACAAGCAATCCGGCTCGAAACATGATTCGGACGACTACGAAGGCATAACTGTCATCGGTGGAGAGGGCGCAATGGACGAAGTTGTACGACCTGGCCGATCGGTGTTCGCCGCCGACAACGCCGATGGCGACCTCGAAGGTGACGACAGCCTGCCCCATTGGACGGCGCCCCCTACCGGGGCCACGCGTGCCACCGACGCCTCTGATTCTTGGTCCACGATCACCGGGGCGCAACCCCGCTGGCGTGACGACCGCGCTGTCGAGAACGACGAAGTCGCCGCTTTCGAATTCGCGGACGACGACTCACCGGCGCACGACTTCTTCGGCTACGACGACGGATCACCCGATACGTTCCTCGAGCTCGACGACGAGCTCGACGAGCAGCCGGCATTGGTCCCGCTCGACTCGCGCCGTGGTACCGGTTCATCGGCGCGTGCGGCGGCTGGCACAACTGGTGCGGTCACGCGCGACGACATGTTGCTCCGCGTGGCCACCGGCGTGGCGCTCGGCGTCGCGGCACTGATCACGTTCCGCATCGGCCCGAAGGCCGCGGTCGTCCTCATCGCGTTGGCGCTCGGCTTGGCTGTTGCGGAGTTCTACGCGGCAACCCGTCGTGCCGGCTACCAGCCAGCCGCATTGCTCGGAATCGTCGCCACTGCGGCGATGCCACTCGCAATCTATTGGCGGGGCCTCGACGCGATGCCGCTCGTGCTGTTCCTGACGATTGCGTTCTCGCTGATCTGGTTCCTCATCGGCGTCGGCAACGAGTCACCGTTGCTGAACGTCGGTGTCACGGTGCTCGGCGTGATCTATGTCGGCACCTTGGGCTCGTTCGCGGCGCTGATGCTCTCCGTGTGGGGCGACGACGGCATCGGCATCCTCCTCGGCGGCATCGTGGCCGCAGTCGCGTACGACGTGGGCGGCCTCGTCATCGGCCGGGCCGCAGGCCGCTCGCCGCTCAGCGCGGCCAGCCCCAACAAGACGGTCGAGGGCCTCGTCGGCGGCATGGCGCTGTGCGTCGTGGTCTCCACCGTCATCGTCTCGATGTGGGAGCCGTGGGGCACCTGGAAGCACGGCTTCGTCCTCGGCCTCTTCGCGGCCATCGCGGCGCCGATCGGCGACCTGTCCGAGTCGCTCATCAAGCGCGACCTCGGCGTCAAGGACATGGGGTCGCTCTTGCCCGGCCACGGTGGCCTGCTTGACCGGTTCGACGCCCTACTGTTCGTGCTGCCCATCACCTACGAAGTGGCCCGATTGTTCGATCTGGCGTGAGTTTGCGCGGTGACCCGGGGGACCGTTGAGTTCACGCCGGATCCGCCACGGATTCAGCACCCGTGCCGCCTATCGTCGGGGGATGACCTCGATCGCGGTGCTGGGTTCGACAGGCTCGATCGGCACCCAGACCCTCGACATCGTTCGAGCCGCGCCCGACCGGTACCACGTGTTCGCGCTCGGCGCCTCGCGCTCGGTCGACCAGCTGGCTGCGCAGGCCCACGAGTTCCGCCCCGCCGTCGTGGCGATCGCCGATGCGTCCCGCGCGGCCGAGCTCGCCGCGGCGGTGCCGGTCGGCACCACGGTGCTCGCCGGATCCGACGCGTTGGCCGACGCGGCTCGCGACGCCGACATCACCATCAACGGCGTGGTCGGATTCGCCGGCCTCGGGGTGACACTGGCCACGCTCCAAGCGGGCAAGCGACTCGGCCTGGCGAACAAGGAATCGCTCATCGCTGCTGGCCCCGTGGTGCGGCGCGTGCGCACTACGCCGGGCGCCGAGCTCGTGCCCGTCGACAGCGAGCATTGCGCGGTTCATCAGTGCTTACGGGCCAATGACAACCCCGACCGACTGCACCGGGTCGTGCTCACCGCAAGCGGAGGTCCGTTCCGCGGCAAGACGCGCGCCGAGCTCTCCGACGTCACGATCGAGGACGCGCTGGCCCACCCCACGTGGAGCATGGGCCCCAAGATCACCGTCGATTCCTCGACCCTCATGAACAAGGGGCTCGAGGTCATCGAGGCCAACGAGTTGTTCGATATCGGCTACGACCGCATCGAGGTGGTCGTGCACCCGCAGTCGATCGTGCACTCCATGGTCACCTACACCGATGGCGCGACCATCGCCCAGCTCTCGAAGCCCGACATGCGGCTCTGTATCGGATACGCCCTCGCCTATCCCGACCGACTCGAGTTCCCGTACGGGCCCATCGACTGGACCGAGCTCACCCGGCTCGATTTCGACACCCCCGATCTCGAGACGTTCCGCTGCCTCGCGCTGGCCTTCGACGCCGGCCGAGCCGGAGCAACGGCACCGGCCTGGCTCAACGCGGCCAACGAGGTCGCAGTCGATGCGTTCCTGCGTGGCCTCATTCCCTGGCTGGGAATTGCCGATGTACTCGAGGAGGCGTTGCAGCGGTGGGACACGTCGCCCGCCGATAGCACCGAGGCGGTGCTCGACGCGGACGCGCAGGCCCGTCGTGTTGCCACCTCGATCATCGACCGGAGGGCTGCCGCCGCGTGAGCATCGTGACTGAGCCGCCACCTCCGCCCGGAAGCGTCACCCCGAACCCGGTCTACGCCGATGTCCCCGACGTGCCAGTCGGCGGACACCCGCGCCGCGACGTCCGCGACGGTCCGTTGCCGTTGCTGGTCTTCTTCGCGCTGCTCGTCTACCTCGGTTTGTCTGTCGGCTGGTGGGTCGTCGCTGCCGTGGTGGGCATCGTGCTCATGATCTTCCTGCACGAGCTCGGTCACTACACGACAGCCAAGCGCGGCGGTATGAAGGTCACCGAGTTCTTCATCGGGTTCGGTCCTCGCCTGTGGTCTTTCACCCGCGGGGAGACCACCTATGGAATCAAGGCCATTCCTCTCGGGGCCTATGTGCGCATCATCGGCATGTCGAACCTCGAAGAGGTTGAGCCTGAGGACGAAGCGCGCACCTACCGTCAGGCGTCGTACCCGCTCCGCATGCTGGTGGCGGTCGCCGGTTCGACGATGCACTTCATCCAGGCCTTCATCTTGTTGATGGTGGTCTACGTCGGTATCGGTATCCCGACCGATTCGTGGACGATCCGCGAGGTCTCGGCCGATTCCGCGGCAGCGGCAGCCGGCCTGCAAAAGGGCGACACGTTGGTCCAGATCGGCGATCAGCCGGTGGGCAAGTTCAAGGACCTGAGCGCGATCCTCGCGCTGGCGAGTGGTACCGACACCGCCATCGTCTACTCGCGCAACGGGCAGCAGATCTCGTCGAACGCCGTGATTGCCGAGCGCTTCGATGCCGATGTCGAACCGGCGATCACCGGGCTCGTGTCGGGCGATCGCCTCGTGTCGGTCGATGGTGCCGCGGTGAGCAACTACGCGCAGTTCTCGTCGATCGTCACGATCGGCAACTCGTATCGAGTCGAGGTGCTTCGTGCCGACAAGCTGTGTCGGGTGCAGGCCACCGTCAACGAGTTGCCGCCGGTGGGCACCATCACGCGTGGGTTCCTCGGGGTGTCACCGCGATTCGCGAAGGCCCGCCAGAACCCGGCCGTGGGCGCGACGCGCAGTGTCGGAGACTTCGGGCGCGTCGCGTCGGGGGCCGTAAGCGGCATCGCCCGTTTCTTTCGGCCGAACAACGTCGGTTCGTTCGTCTCCGACACGGTCAAGGCGGGCACGGGTGGCACCGACGACGCCGAGTGCCGTTCGCTGTCGGCCGACGAGAACCGCGTCATGTCGATCTACGGCTTCGGCAAGGTGGCGAGCGACGCGGGCAAGGATGGAGTGGGCAACTTCCTCGAGCTGTTCGCGCTGTTCAATATCTTCATCGGCATCTTCAACCTGCTTCCCACGCTCCCGTTCGACGGAGGCCACGTCGTGGTGGCCACCTACGAGCGCATCCGCTCGCGCCGGGGCAAGCGTTACTTCGCCGACATGGCCAAGGCGCTGCCTATCGTTTATGCAGTGGCCGGCATCATGGTGTTCCTCGGGGTGCTGGCCCTGTTCCGAGACATCATCGATCCGCTGTCGCTCGGCGGCTGAGCATGGCCCTCGCACGACATGGCCACGGCCGCGGTAGAAAGAAGCGCGCATGGATGTGACCTCAGTTTCACCTCGTCGACCCACCCGGCGCATCATGGTTGGCAACGTTCCGGTCGGTGGGGGTGCACCGATCACGGTGCAGTCGATGACCACGACCAAGACGGCGGACGTCGAAGGTACGTTGCAGCAGATCTATGCGCTCGCTGCGGCAGGTGCCGACATCGTGCGCTGCACCTGCAACGAGATCGAGGCCGCCGAGGGGCTGGCACAGATCGTGCCCCGAAGCCCGGTGCCGATCGTCGCCGACATCCACCACCAGTACAAGATGGCCCTCGCCGCCCTCGACGCTGGCGTGCACTGCCTGCGGCTGAATCCGGGCAACATCCGGCGAGCCGAACACATCAAGCTCGTGGCGAACGAGGCGAAGGCACGCGGCGTGCCCATCCGCATCGGGGTCAACGGCGGCTCGCTCGACCCCGCGCTCTACGAGAAGTACGGCGGCCGGGTCACTGCCGAGGCCATGGTCGAGTCCGCGCAGCGCGAGCTCGCGTACTTCGAAGAGGTCGGCTTCGAGGACGTGAAGATCTCCGTCAAGGCGTCGAGCGTGGCACTCATGATCCAGGCATATCGCATGTTGGCCGACGTCACCGATTATCCCTTGCACCTCGGAGTCACCGAGGCCGGCCCGACGTTCGCAGGCCTCATCAAGTCGAGCGCCGGGATCGGCACATTGCTGGCCGAAGGCATTGGCGACACCATCCGCTACTCGCTCACCGCCGACCCGGTCGAAGAAGCTCGCGCCGGTCGTACGTTGCTCGAGGCACTCGGGCTGCGCGAGCGCAAGAACGTCGATCTCATTGCGTGTCCGTCGTGCGGCCGCGCCGAGGTCGACGTGATCGCGATCGCCAACCAAGCACTCGAGGCCTTCAAGGATCGCGAGATCCCGTTGCAGATCGCCGTGATGGGGTGCGTCGTGAACGGCCCGGGCGAGGCGCGCGACGCCGACCTCGGCATTGCGGCGGGCAACAAGCGCGGACACCTTTTCGTGAAGGGCCAGAACGTGGCGGTCGTGCCCGAGTCCGAGATGGTCGAGGCCCTCGTCGACTGGGCGGAGTTCATCATGGAGCACGGGGTCGAAGCCGCGTTGGCCCGCGTCGACACCACCAAGGCGGCACGCGAGGCGCAGCGCGACAAGGCGCGACTACTCGACGCGCAGGGCGATGATGCGAACGACTCCGGCGCCCGCATCGAGCTCATCAAGAAGCGCGTCCGCGAGTAGCGGCGCTGCTTCGTGGGCCTCACCGACTCCGCACGCGTGCGCGTCGACGACGCGCTCGTCGGACACCTGCCGCCGGTGTGCTGTATGACCGGTGCGCGGGCCGATGGGTTCGCCCCGATCATCGTCCCCAAGCGGCTCGGCGCCGCGTGGTTGTTGCTGCTCGCCGGACCAATCGGCGTCGCAGCGCTCGCGTCGATCTGGCCGCGGGTGCGCGTGCGCTACCTCGTGCGACTGCCGATGAGCGCGCCGGCATTCGAACGCATGCATCTGCTGCAGGTGCGTCGACTTTGGTGTTCCTGGCTTGGCGGCCTTGGTCTCGTGGCGACACTCGGTCTCCTGTGGATGCCGATCCTCGCGATGGCGGTGTTCGCCGCCTCGGTGTTGTCGACCATCGTGGCTGTGCGCGCCCACGTGCTGCTGCCGTGGACGTTCCCGTCGGCCGTGGCCGAGACCGGCGGCCGCTGGATCGTCCTACGCGGCGTGCATCCTGGCTTCGTGCGCGCCGTCGCGACGCGACGCCGGCCGGGGCGAGGATGCGATGCTTGACAAGCCAGTCGAACGAAACGTCGGTGTCGGGAGGTCGTTGCAGGATCTCCTACGGCCCGGTGGCGTCGAGCGCGGTGAGGCGCGGGAACCGGCAAATGGCAATGGTCGTGGTCATCGAGTCGAGCGTCGACGCGATGAAGTCGATCGCGTATCCGCTTAGCTCCGGAGCGCTTGCGAGTAGTTCCGTGGCGCTCGGTAGCCTGATGGCCCTATGGCGCCCAAGGCCGGCAAGGCCCCCATCCTCACCCCACAGTCCGAAGACTTTCCGCAGTGGTACCAGGACGTGCTCAACAAGGCGGAGCTCGCAGAGAGCGGCCTGGTGCGCGGCACGATGGTCATCCGGCCCTACGGGTACGCGATCTGGGAGCACATGCAGTCCCAGATGGACCAGCGGATCAAGGCAGCGGGCGCGGTCAATGCGTACTTCCCGTTGTTCATCCCCGAGAGCTTCCTCAAACGCGAGGCCGAGCACGTCGAGGGCTTCAGCCCGGAGCTGGCCGTGGTCACCCACGCCGGCGGCAAGCAACTTGACGAACCGGTGGTCGTGCGCCCAACGAGCGAGATGGTGATCAACCACTACTTTGCGAAGTGGATCCAGAGTTACCGCGATCTGCCCATGCTCGTGAACCAATGGGCCAACGTCGTGCGTTGGGAGCTGCGGCCGCGCATCTTCCTGCGCACCACCGAGTTCTTGTGGCAAGAAGGGCACACCGCGCACGCCACCGAGGCCGAAGCGCGATCGTACGCGCAGCGCATCCTGCACGAGGTCTACGCCGACTTCATGGAGCGCGTGCTGGCGATCCCCGTGTACGTCGGCGCCAAGACGCGGCGCGAGCGGTTCGCGGGCGCGACGTTTACGTACTGCCTCGAAGGCATGATGCGCGACGGCAAGTCGTTGCAACTCGGCACCTCGCACGAGCTCGGTCAGAACTTCTCGCGTGTGTTCGACATGACCTTCCTTGACGAGAACGGGGCCCGTCCGCTCGCCTGGACCACGTCGTGGGGAACCTCCACGCGCATGGTCGGTGGGCTGATCATGGCCCATGGCGATGATGCTGGCCTCGTGGTGCCCCCGTCGATCGCGCCGAATCAGGTCGTGGTGCTCGTGGTCAAGGACGAAGGTGATGCGGTCGAAATAGCGCGGCGCATCACGGCCGATCTCACGGGGCGCGGGGTTCGCGCCCTGCTCGATGACAAGGTCTCGTCGAGCTTCGGTCGGCGCGCGACCGACTGGGAGCTGAAGGGCGTCCCGGTGCGGGTCGAGATCGGCCCGCGCGATCTGGCGGAAGGCATCGTCACGGTGGCCCGACGCGACGACGGGACCAAGGTCAGCCTCGCCGTCGACGAAGTCGCCGCGGCGCTCCCGGGCATTCTCGACGCGGTGCAACAGTCGATCTTCGACCGGGCGCTCGCCCGACGCGAAGAGCGCACCGTCGAAGTGGCCGACGTCGCCCAGGCGCTCGAGGCGGCCCAGACGGGCTTTGCCCGCGCTCCGTGGTCGGTGATCGGCGAGGCGGGCGAAGCCGAACTGAACCGCTCCGCGGTGTCGGTGCGTTGCCTGCTCCGATCCGACGGCACCGTGCCCGAGTCCCAGGACGAGCCCGATCTCGTGGCCATCATCGGCCGTAGCTACTGAACGCTCGGGTCGTCCCCGGGCCGGTGATCGCCACCGCATCGACGGCACGAGCGATAGCATGACCGTCGCGTAATCCACTCGACAGGGAGGAGGCGTGGGCCTGGCCCACGCCTTTCGTTTGTGGGGTGACAGTTCTACGACCGACATCTCGAGGCTGAAGGAGGCGAACATGGCGCTCATCGATCGGTTGCGCGAGATCGTCGAACCCTTGTGCCTCGACCTCTCGGTCGAGTTGTACGACCTCGAACTCAACGGTGGCGTGCTGAGGGTCACCGTCGACCAGGCCGAGGGCATCGGCATGGCGGCAATCGCGCCGTTGACCCGCGAGATCAGTCGGGCGCTCGACGTCCACGATCCGATCAGCGGTCACTTCACCCTCGAGGTCACGAGCCCCGGACTCGAACGTGCGTTGCGCACGCCGGCCCACTTCGTCCGCGCGATCGGCACCCCGGTCAAGCTGAAGCTGCGCCCCGGCGTCGCCGAGGATCGTCGCGTCGAAGGCATGGTGCTCGCCGCCGATGACACCGGGGTCGTGCTCGGCCCGGGGCCGAGCGGCGCCGACCAGCGCCGTTTCGCCTTCGCCGACATTGACAAAGCGCGTACGGTCTTCGAGTGGGGCCCGACGCCTCGGCCGAGCGACGCTGCCGCAAAGGACTCGCTGACGAAAGCCGGCGCGACGAAACAGATCACGAAGAAGAAGGTTGCCGGCTCGCCGGCGACGAAGGCCGCAGGTACACCGGCGGCCTCCCCAGAGCTACCCGCGCCAGCTGACGCGGTGAAGGTGGTCAACGCATGAACGCTGAATTCATGGAGGCGCTGAGCGCGCTCGCCGTCGAAAAAGGCATCTCCACCGACACGTTGCTCGCCGCGTTGGCCGACGCACTCGAGTCGGCCTACAAGCGCATGCCCGGCGCACACGAGTACGCGTGGGTTATCGTTGATCCCGACAGCGGCGACATCCGCGTCTTCGCGCAGCAGCTCAACGAGGACGGCGAACCAGTCGGCGACGAGTTCGACGTGACCCCGAACGACTTCGGGCGCATCGCCGCTCAGACGTTCCGTCAGGTCATGATGCAGCGCATCCGCGAGGCCGAGCGCGAGCTCAAGTACGAGGAGTACGCCGGCCGTGAGGGTGACATCGTCACCGGCATGATCCAGCAGAGCGATGCCCGCTACACGCTGCTCGATCTTGGCCGCGTCGAGGCACTGCTGCCCCAAGCCGAGCAGGTGCCTCACGAGCGTCCCGAGCCCAACACCCGCCTCAAGGCCTACATCGTCGAGGTGCGCCGCACGTCGAAGGGGCCGCAGATCGTGGTCAGCCGCACCCACCCCGGGCTCATCAAGCGCCTCTTCGAACTCGAGGTCCCCGAGATCGCCGACGGCGTCGTCGAGATCAAGGCATGTGCCCGTGAACCCGGGCATCGCACCAAGATCGCGGTGTGGTCGAACGACAGCAACGTCGATCCGGTCGGGGCATGCGTCGGCGCTCGCGGCGCTCGGGTCCGCATGGTCGTGAATGAGCTCCGCGGCGAGAAGATCGACATCGTTCCCTATTCCGATGATCCGGCCGACTTCGTCATGAAGGCCCTCTCCCCGGCGAAGGTCAAAGAGGTCCGCCTCGACGAGGAGACCGGCACCGCCGAGGTCATCGTCCCCGACTTCCAGCTGTCGCTCGCAATCGGCAAGGAAGGCCAGAACGCCCGGCTCGCGGCGCGTCTCACCGGCTGGCGCGTCGACATCAAGAGCGAGTCCCAGTTGGCCGACGAGGAGCAAGCGGCCGACGTCGACTGGGCCGAGGGCGAATGGGTGCTCGACCCGGCCACCGGCGAGCAAGTTTGGCAGCCCGCCGAGGGTGGGCCATCGCTCAGCGCGCAAGAGTGGACCACCCCGGTCGCTTCAGACGGCGCAGCCGCCCCGGCGAATGATGCACTTGTTGCTGACGCGGCTGAGGCCGCCCCTGCGGCCGACGAACAGTCTGGCGCGGCCGAGCCGAGCGCCCCGAGCGAAGGCGGCGACGCGTAGGCGCGCCGGGCACTGGCCCGCTGCGCTCGTGCATCGGGTGCCGCTCGGTCCAGCCGGCGTGCGATCTCCTCCGCGTTACTCGGCGCGAGGACGGTAGCCTGCTCGCTGGCGGTCCTTCCGCTGGCCGGGGCGTTTGGGTTGGCCCGGCAGCGGCTTGTCTCGCGGCTTCCTCGGCGCACCTGCGTCGTGGGCTACGAGCCGAGGTGACACCGCAAGCCATAGCGGCGCTCGCCGCAACATGGGAATCGATGCTGGCAGCCCGGGGACGGGATGCCGAGCCGCCACCGGGATGTGTCCGCGAACGCGGAAACGCCCGCCGCGGTCAGTGACTTCGTGCGATCGGCTACGACCGTGCGAGGATAGACAAGTGTGCGGACCTGGGTGTCCGCACCGCCGGAAGCACGTTGCGTCCCGAGGTCCGCCACGACCGCGGAACACAGGCCCGACCGGCCAGCAAGACAACTAGAGGGCTGAGGACAGGACTTGCCAGCAAATATCCGCGTGTACGAATTGGCACGCGAACTGGGGCTCACCAACAAAGAGGCGCTCGACCTGTGCCAGGCACTTGGCATCGGCGTGAAGAGCCACTCGTCGAGCATCGTCGATCCGCAAGCTGATCGCGTACGCCGCAAGGCGGAGCGCGAAGGGCTCGTGCGCGACCAGCAGCCCGAAGAACCGGAACCGAAGAAGAAGGCCGGGGCCAAGAAGGCCGAGGCCGATCTGGTGCCGGTCGTCGAGGTCGCCGCGCCCGTCGCAGCTGCGCCCGCCGCGCCCGCCGCGCCCGTCGCGGCTGCGCCCGCCGCGCCCGTCGCGGCTGCGCCCGCCGCGCCCGCCGCGGCTGCG
>Ga0114966_10000908_pt1 | contig 27898 bp, 22 predicted proteins | sample M_130207_XF_Meta_FD_87029 | JGI IMG/M metagenome (GOLD analysis project Ga0114966, IMG submission 87029) | Freshwater microbial communities from Lake Montjoie, Canada to study carbon cycling - M_130207_XF_MetaG | ecosystem: Environmental > Aquatic > Freshwater > Lake | place: Lake Montjoie... | reverse complement strand
GATACAACAAACTCGTGGACATGCCGACTCCTGTGATCTGGTGGATTCTTTCCTAACCCCTAATCACAACGGCAGGTCCACACTCTCTCAACCCTCAGCACGCATCTCCCCGATGAACCGGAATTCATGGTGGGCCGGCGCGGCGAAGCGCCACTGGTTCCGCCCTACAGGCTTCATAGCCCGAACAAGGCGATGGCCGTGGGCCGCATGATTCACTGCTTGTCAAATTTCGCGGTACTCGGCATAGTCCGGCCCACTTTCGGGGTTGGCGAGTTCGGGCTGTTCTTCAAGGCCAACGGTTGTTTGCTCGCAGTCCCCCACTCCAGCGAACTTGGTGCGGACGACGTGTTGGGTTCTGTCCGGCACCCCTTCAACAAGGACAACGTCGATGGTGAGAATTGCAGGGCTACGAACGGATGCGATCAGTTCTTTCAGTGCGGTGAGGTTGTGTGTGCTTGGTCTCACGAGCTTCGCGCTTGTGGGTTGCGGCGGTTCGGCTCCACCGCCGCCACCACAGAGTCAGGCGGCGGCCGCACCAGGTGGTGCTCATGGAGCACCGGGCGCACCAGCCATGCCGGGTATGGGTGGCGCTCCAGCCATGCCGGGAATGGGCGGCGCGGCGGGGATGGCCACTGCTGGTGCGATGCCCCAAATGGGTGCCCATGCGGGCGCGACTCCCGGCGCGGTGATTCCCGGTGGAACAGTGGCTGCCAACCCGGCTCATGCGGGCGCTGCCGGTGCGGTAACGCCCGGTGGAGCCCCTGATCCCGCAGCGATGGCCGCCTTCGCTGGTGCTCATGCTGGTGCCGCCGGAGGTGCCGCTCACGCGGGTGCAGGCACGACTCCTCTGGCCGCAGGCAATCTGGCTACGCCTCCTGCAGGCGCTCATGCGGGTGCTGCGGGAGCTGCGGGTGCGAACCCTCCCCTCGCCGGTCCTGGTGTAGCTGGAAATCCCGCTGGTGCGGGTGCGGCTGCTCATGCGGGAGCTGCGGGTGCAAATCCCGGACTCGCCGGGAATCCGGGTGCGGCGGGAGCGATTCCTGGCGCGGGTGCTGTCGGTGGGCCGGCTGGCGCGCCCGGAAGCGGTGCGGGCGGCGGGGCATCTCAATTTCAAGCCGGTTCCGCTGAGGACACGCTGTTGAAGTTCTGCACCGCGATCGCGGAAGGAAATCTGACGGCCGCCGGTGAGCACGTCAGTTCCAAAGCGAAAGGCGAGTTGAGCAAGATTCGCGAGGGTGACGTGAGTGACGCGCGGCTGGAAGAGCTGCAAGCCGCCTTCGAGCTGAAGGGCCTTCAAACGCGACCGTCACGAAACGCGAGCGGTTCGGGCAAGACGATCAACCTTGGCAACGCAAAGGGACAGGTTCTCGGGTTCGTGCTGTCGAAGGAAGACGATGTCTTTAAGTTGAAAGAGTTCACGCTCAGCAAGCCGAAGAAATAGACCTGAATTCGAGCTGGCAAGCTCAACCCATCTGACTCGATGTTGAGACCCGGTATTTCATCAATACCGGGTTTCTTTTATACCTCGCGCGGTTTTTCGAGAGACATCCGAGCGATGAAACGACGAGCAAGCGAGCAGCCCCCCGCGAGAGATTTTTAATGCCTGACGTGTTGGCGATTTACTGGGAGCGGAAGCGACTGCGCGTGGTCGAGGCGTCCGTTGGCCCGACGATGCGCGTCACTCAAGGCTTCACCATTGATGTCCCGGAAGTCGCGGGGCTGGGCTGGCTCGAGGAGGCATTTCGTAAGCGAGGCGTCTCGGCTCGCCAAGCGGTTGTCTGCCTCCCGCGTGAGGACGCGATCCTGCGTCAGTTCGAATTGCCTGACGCTCCCGATGACGACCTGCCGTTGCTCGTTTCGTTTCAAGCTTCAACTCGCTCGACGACGCCGCTCGATCAGTTGGTTCTCGACTATGTGACGCTGCCGCGACGAAGCGGCTCGGCGCAGAAGGACGTGTTGCTGGCGAGTGTCCCGCGTGCGACGACCGATCCGATTCGAGTGGCTCTCAAGGAAGCCAACATCGAACTCACGTCGCTCACGATCGGCGGGTTCGCACTCGCCGAGTTGCTGGTGCGTGGTGAAGCCGCGTTGCGGCATCCTGCGGACCAACGCAGCCTGCTCGTCGTTCAAGATGCCAACCGCTTGGAAGTGGCTCTGATTGGCAACGGCCAACTGCTGGCGACACATGTCGTGAGACCACCGCTCGACGAGTCTGGACATCCCGTTGTCGCAAAGGCGGCGGCCGATGTCTCGCGCGTGTTGGTCCCCGCGCAGCCGTGGCTGCGTGACGGACGGATCGACCGCATCTGGCTCCTCGGCGAGGGTGCGGAATGGAGCGGTTTGTCCGAGTTCTTGAAGTCGCAATGGAACTGCTCGGTCGAACGCTTCGATCCTCACGTCGCGTCCGTGTTGTCGGGACTCGATTCCTCGAAGCTGCCCGAAGCCGCGCGTTATGCACATGCGATCGGTCTCGCGCTCAGTCACTGTGATCGGCAGACACCGGCGTTCGATCTGCTCCATCCGCATCAACCCAAACCGCAACGCGATCCACGCAAGTTTCTGTACGCGGTCGGATCGGCTGCCGCGCTGCTGGTCGCTGCGATGGGAACGTCCTACGTCCAACTGACACTCTCCGAGTTGGAGAGTCAGATCGACAAGAAACGGTCGGACGAGGGGAACCTAGCACTGCTGCTCAAGGCGGGACAGCCCTCGCTCGATGCGGCGAAGACAGTCGAGGACTGGGTGGTGCGCGACATCAACCAGCTTCAACAAATCGCGGATCTCGACAAGATCATGGACGGAACTGAGCGTCTGTACGTGACGGACTACAACTTTGGTCCTGCTTCCGGCGATGCCCTCGCCAAAATTAACGCTAAAGGACTGGCGAAGGATCGAGCCGACTGGCCGCAGATGGCGCAGGGGCTGGTCGATGCGAAGGCCTATCGTTTGAAGCCGAAAGAACAAACGCAATCGAATCGCGACCCCGACTACCCGAACAAGTTTGAGTTGGATGTGGAACTGATCCCGCTACCGAAGTCGGTACCTGTGACAGGCAAAGTCGCCCCTGATCCGTCTTCGGCCGCTGCGGTGACGCCCTCCGAGTCCACTGCCACGGTCAAGCCGTCCAACACGAAGGGCGAGTGACGCGAACATGCAACGGCGCCAACAGTATCTGATCGGTGGACTCATCGCCGCTGTCGTCCTCTGGCTGGGCGGCAGTTGGGTGAACAGTGCCGTCTTGGGACCGATACAAGACAAACGCGATCTGCTCGCCAGACTGACGAAATCGGTCAGCGATAAGGAAGATCAGCAACTCTACCTCCAGAGGTCGAAGAAGCTGCTTCGTGGTTGGCAAGCTCGCAGCTTCCCGCCGGATTTGGTCAAGACCCGGCAGCGACCGGATGCATTGAACGCGCAGCGGCTCTACTTGGAGTGGCTGACCGATCTGGCTCAACTGAGCGGTTTTGAAGACTTGAAGATCACACCTGATCGACGAACTCCCAAGGGAAACGTGTATGTCGCGTTCGCCGTGAAGATCGAGGCCGACGCGCGCTTCGAGCAGCTCATCAGTTTTCTCGACCGCTTCTATCAGGCCGACCTGCTCCACCGCGTGACCTCGTTGCGCGTGATCAGCAAAGAATCCGAAGGCGACCCGTTCTTTCAAGTGACCTTGGAAGCGGAGGGTCTCGCGCTGCTCGCGGCTCCTCAACGCCGCACGCTCTTCGCGCAAACGAAGCTCGCGGAAGACCTGTCTGACGACGCCACGACTTTGAAGGTTGGCAAAGTGGAGGACTTCCCGAAGGAGCCTGGCTTCCGCGCGCGACTCAAGAATGAATACCTGACCGTGACTGAGATTGCCGAGCCGGTGGACGGTGTCACCGCGTGGACCGTCGAACGCGGAGTCGATCGCACGACAGCCTCGGACTACAGCAAGGAGACGCTTGTCGAACTGACGCCACTCAACGCCGCCGTCCCGTCGCGAACGACCAAAGAATTCGAGCAACTGCTCGATGCCAACATCTTTGTGAAGCCTGCACAGCGTCAACCGTACAAGCTCAAATTGGGGCCGCTCGGCGAGAAAATCCACACACGCGGCAGTCGGCCGTTTGAATTCACGATCGTCGCGACGAGTTATGACAACTCCAAAGGCAAGCCCGAATTCACGCTCGCCGGGACCCCACTCCCCGGCCTGCAACTCGACAAGACGACCGGCAAACTGAATTGGAAGCCCAGCGAATCGCAACTGGCCAACAAGTACCTCGTGAAGATTGAAGTGAAGCATCCGTCCGCGTCCGACGGCAAATTGACCGAGACGCTGACCATCGTCCTGCGCGATCCCAACACGCCGCCGACGTTTGCTGTGAAACAGCCGCCACCCGTCATCATTGGCCGCGTTTGGAAGTTTGCACCTGAAGTTTCAGATGCTGAGTCGCCTGTCACCAAGCTGACTTGGAAGCTCGATGAAGGTTCTCCCGCCGGACTCACCGTCGAGGCGACCACGGGTGAGCTGAACTGGACTCCGGAAGACTCGATCCCCATCGGCGAAGCACTGGCCAAACTCACCGTGACCGATGACGGAATGCCGCCGCAATCGACTTCGCTCGAACTGCGGCTCGAAGTTCAGGACGATCTGGCTCTGTTCACCAAGTTCACCGGCTTCTTCGCCAAAGACGATGATCGCCGAGTGATCTTCACCGACCAGTCGCGTGGCAAACAGAGCCTGTTCCGAGTCGGTGACTCGTTTACTGTCGCCGACGTGAAGGGAACGATCGCTCTCATCGCGAGCAAGTACCTGATCTTCACGTCGGGAGACGAATTGTTGCGACTCGATCTCGGCCAGTCCCTCCGCGAGGCAACCGTCCAGCCGAATGAAACCCCGGATGCGACCCAACCCGCAAACGCTGGCTCACCCTGAAGAGCATGAAGGTGCCGACTTCAGCCTCTCGCTTACAGGAGATGCCGTTGACTCGGCGATCGCGTTTTGAGGCGAAAGGTCGTCTGGGACTCTCGCGCAAATGCGATCTCTTGTTTACACCAGGTTGCATCACACTGCCACAGTTGCGGTCGAAGACGGGAACGCCAACTCGCTCTGGGCCAGAAAACTCTTGAGCAGCCGAGGATCGAACCGGGAGGGCCTTATTTCCCGAGGAGGGGCGCAAGTGGTTTCTCACAAAACGACTAACGATTGCACGACGCGAACTAAACGCACGTGGGCTTACTCATTTTCGGGCCTGGTTCAAAATGCGATCAGCTTGGGTGTCAGCGTGCAGGGTACGTGGCATCTGTGACCTCGATTTGAATCAGGTCCATTTTGGGGCTACCTCCTCAGGGCCTAAAAACGACAGTTTGCTTACATTTGCTTACAACCGTTTCTCAGGATAGACTCGGCCACGGTAAACGTTGTCTTCACCGATTTTTCGGGGATTCTTCACACAGTGGCTTGCAGATCGAGTCCTCCGCGTGCAGCGACTCATTTCGTGATGGTGGGGCTAGGCACCTCTAACAGCCTAGCCTTTTTCTGTTTCTCTTCGTTATGGAAAAGGTTGGAGGTCTTATGGTCAAAACGAGTTTGTTAGGTCGCCGTCGGGCGTTTACGCTGATCGAATTGTTGGTGGTCATCGCCATCATTGCGGTCTTGATCGCGTTGCTGCTGCCCGCAGTTCAGCAGGCCCGCGAGTCCGCTCGCCGGACGCAGTGCAAGAACAACTTGAAGCAGCTTGGGTTGGCTCTGCACAACTACCACGATGTGACCAACATGTTGCCGCGATTGAATCAGGGTTCGAGATATGACGGTAGCGGTGATGGATGGCGCAGCCACAGTGCGCAAACGATGATTCTGCCGTACATTGACCGAGCGGCGCTCTATTCGAAGATCAACTTCGATGTGAACGCCTGCTGCGAGAGTGGTGGTGGTCCATACAACATGGAGACCGCAGGAAATCCCACCGGTGTTCAAATGAACATTCAGGCGCCGATTGCAGCCTTCGTCTGTCCGTCTGATCAAGCGATTGCCGGGATGGCCGGTCCGAACAACTATGCCGTGTGCATTGGTCCGAACAAGGGGTTCAACATTCCCGTCGCTGAGATGAACGGTGCGTTCAACCGAACTCCATCCTTCGGCCTCTCGGGCATTATTGATGGCACATCAAACACGATTTTCGTGTCGGAAATCGTGAAAAGTGGTGGTGGTGGTGCGGCGAATTCTCAGTCGTACTTGGCTGGCTCTAGAAACGGTAGCGGTATCGCCGCAGACGGAAGCGCGGCAGGACTCAATTCCTATCCTGGTGGACTAACAAAAGGCCAAGTCGATATTTGGGGCACCGCTTGTGCTGCGGTCGCTGCAGTCAGCGGTGAGCGGATTGGGGAGCGTTGGTACCACGGTGAAGTTGGGCGTACCGGTGTCGGCACGTTGTTGGGGATCAATTCCAAGTTCCCGAATTGCAGCTTCCACTGCAACGGCTGTCACTATGACGGCTCCACTCTGTTTGGAGCACGTAGTCTCCACACTGGTGGAGCTCATCACCTGATGGGTGACGGAGCGGTTCGTTTCATCAGCGAGAATGTCGATTGGCAAACCTATCAGCGTCTGGGTAGTCGTAACGACGGCGAGACCGTTGGCGAGTACTAATCTGCGAGTCGAGACAACAACGGCTCCCGGTATTCCGGGAGCCGTTTTCTTTTCACTCGCTGCATCTCTTGGTGCGGCGAGTTTTCTCAGTTCAAGTCATGGAGAAATCAATGCGTCGAATCATCCTCTGCCTGACGTTGTGTGTTGTCGCAGGCTGCTCGGGTTCTTCTCCAGCACCAGTCTCGACTGCGCCGACTTCCGTCAGTACCCAAGCACTCAAGGACTTGCTCAATAGCATTGCGCAGTCTGGTACTGCGGGAAGCGGCTTGCTGCAGGTCAGGATCGGGGTCGAAGCCTCTGGTAAAGAGGAATTGAAGAAAGACTTGGAAGAACTGACAAAGGCCGATGGCGCTGGTCAGACAGAGCAAGTAAAACAGATCGCCACGAAGATGGCTGGTAGCCTTTAAGTTGGTCGGAAAGAGATCGAATTGACATCCGTCGGATGGCTCGTCGTCCTGTTTGTTCGTGGCATGACAGGCGAGCGAAGCGTCCATCCCACGGGCCAATCCTTACCTTTCTGCGTACTTGACCGACTTTGAAATGTTCCACGCTGCCGCGTTCAGACATCACACAAAAGACCGCGCGAGGTACAGTCAGGGGGGCCTTGCGAGCCTCGCGCCGTCTGCCATGGGTTTCTTGTCGCTTCCAGAACCCGCAGCCTGACGGAATGCGGCTTGCAAAAAACATTCAATTAGGCCGCATGTGAGGCTTGGGCCGGCGTCGTCGTTGCCACACGAGTTCGCCAACGAGTCGCAGGTGTGGTCGCCAAATGAGGAAGCCCGGTCTTGGTTCTTAGTACCGAAGCAAAGACTGTGGGATTCCGTACGGAACAGTTTTTCAAACAGACATGTTCGCGGCTAACTTGGTCTCCCCGCGAGTGCGTTGTCGTGGATGTGCCATGTCATCGAGATCATCATCATTCGCACCCGAACAGGTTCGTGGCTTCCGCCGATGGGCGTTCCGGCTGCGGCTCGTTGTGGTGGTCTGTTTTTTCGGGCTGGCCTCTCTCTGGCCGCTTGGCACCTTGGATTGGGTACTCTGCCGTCGCATCGAATCCTTAGTGGCTGCGAGGCACTACGAAGAGGCTGAACCGCTAATCACGTGGTTGCGATGGTCCGGTTCCACACGAGCGGAGTTGTCGTTCTGGGAAGGCCGACTGCTGCGAAAACAGTCTCGCAGTGAGGAGGCGTTGAAGTGCCTCGAAACAGCTCGAACGGCAGGCTACGACAAGGAGCGAGTGCGGCGTGAGCTGATCCTGCTGCACGCTCAGTCCGGGAATTTGAGTCCCGTGCGCAGGGAGTTTGAAGCAATGCTGGCCAGTCCCGGCCCGGATGCTTCCGAAATCTGCGAAGCGTTCGTCAATGGGGCGTTGATCGACGGGCAAACTGAGCTGGCGTTGGCCATCATTCCACCCTGGCAACTCGAACTTCCCGCCGATCCGCAGCCGTACTATGCGCGGGGACGCGTGTTTGAGCACCGGTTTGACACTGCCTCCGCCGAGCGTGAGTACCGATCGGCAATCGAGCGAGACCGCAGCCATTGGCCGGCGCGATTTGCATTGGGGCGGCTGCTGTTGTCCCAGAAGAAGGCGACCGATGCGCTCGTTCAGTTTCAGGCCGTCAGTTGGATGCGAGACAACGCGGCTCCCCGGTTGCAGGTTGCGAAGTGCCTCCGTGCTTTGGGCAAGGCTGACGAAGCGAGAACAATTTTGCATGGCCTGTTGAAGTACTCGGCGGATGCGACCGCGAAAAGTTTCAAGCGGGTGGATGAGCCGTATTGGGGTCTGCCGGTTGAATTGGAGCTGGGGCTGATGGAGTCGAGTCTCCAAAACTGGACGGAAGCGCTACCGTGGCTCGAACGTGTGTTGGAGGAGGATCCTAATCAGCTCGAGGTCCGGTATGCGCTGGCGGGAACACTCCGATCGCTCGGCCGTCTTGATGAAGCTCAACGCGAGTTCGCCGCAGTTCAACGCGCACGTACCGCCATCGCGGAAGCAGATCGACTGGTGGATGAACTGGATCGAAAGCCTGGCCCGTGCGTGGCGGAACGCTGTCGGATCGGTGAGTTGTTCCTGAAGAATGAGAGCCGTCTTCGCGGTGAGTTCTGGCTGCGCGATGCCCTCAACCACGATCCAAACTATGCTCCCGCGCATCGGTTGTTGGCTGAACATTACCAACAACTGGCGAAGCGCAATCCCGCTTATGCCGATGTGGCGGAGCGGCATCGCCGAGCGGCGGCGGACTCTGTTCCGCAGCCATCGACAGCACCGCCATCCGACACTGAACGAGTCCTGCCATGACGAACCCAAGCAAGATCGCCAAGTCCACTGCCAGCCTCTTGGCGGGCATGATGGTTGTCTGTGGCTGCTTGCCGGCCAGCAACACGCCGAACTCAACGCGATCTCAGCCGTCGAACAAACAGGCGGCGGCAGTCGCCCCCGAGTTCAAAGAAGTCGGTACGGAATCAGGGTTCACATTCACATACCACAACGGCAAAGAAGCCCAGCACAACGCGATCTTGGAGTCGTTGGGTGGCGGCGTTGGGATATTGGACTACGACCGTGATGGTCGGCCTGATCTGTTTCTGCCGAGTGGTGGCAAGTTTGAAGCGGGGCCGACGATCGTGGGACTTGCGTCCGCGTTGTTCCGACAAGTTGACGAAGGGCGGTTCGTCGAACAAAGCATTTCTGCGGGAGTGGCGACGCCGAAGCAGTACTCGCACGGCGTGGCCATCGGTGATTTTGACAACGATGGTTTTCCGGACGTGCTGGTCACGGGCTACGGAACGCCGACGGTGTGGCACAACTGCGGTGACGGCTCTTTTCAGGATGTCACGTCCCCGAGTGGAATGATCGACCGGGCTTGGAGCAGCAGCGCCGGGTGGGGCGACGTAAATGGTGATGGGGCACTCGATGTGTACTTCGCGCATTACGCCGACTGGTCGTTCGAAAACCACCCTCGTTGTGGAACGGCGGCTCAGCCCGATGTCTGTCCACCACGTCGATTTCAAGGGCTGGATCATGCCCTGTTTTTGGCGAACGGAGCTGGTTCGTTCGCGGATGCGACGGCGAAAGTGGGACTCAAGCCGAAAGGAAAGGGCTTGGGAGTTGTCCTCGTTGATCTCGATGACGACACGGACCTCGACATCTATGTCGCGAACGACACCGATGACAACTGGCTGTACATCAACGATGGAACCGGGCACTTCGATGAGACCGGGATGCTCAGCGGCACCGCTGTCGATGACAAGGCCCAGCCGAACGGCAGCATGGGCGTCGCCGTTATCGACTACAACACGGACGGTCGAGTCGATCTCTGCGTGGCGAACTACGAGGACGAAGCCTTTGCGCTGTATCAGAACAACAGCGGAGGGCTGTTTTCCCATGTCAGTTCCAAGACCGGAATCGAAGCCATCGGACGGTTGCAAGTCGGATTTGGAACGGTGACGGGCGACATTGATGGCGACGGTGACGAAGACATCGTGGTCTCCAACGGTCACGTCATCCACCACCCGCTCAACGCGCCGTTGAGACAGGAGCCGCTGATCCTGCTGAACGACGGTCGGTCCCGATTTGAACGGGCCACGATTCCACCCGACCAGTATTTCTCGCGACCTCACATGGGGCGCGGCTTGGCACACGGCGACTTGGATGGCGACGGCGACCTCGACTTGGTTTTTGCCCACAGCAACGAGCCGTCTGCAATCCTAATGAACCAGAGGGAAGCTCACGGTCGCTGGTTGGTGGTTGACCTGGTCGGAACCGTTTCGCCGCGAGACGGAACGGGGGCGAAGGTCGTGCTGGAGACTTCGCAGGGCAAGCTGATCCGGCACGCCTTTGGTGGTGGCAGCTATCTCTCGGCCAGTGCGCGTTCACCGCACTTCGGTTACTCCCGTGAGATGACTCCACGCGGCCTCAAGGTCTACTGGCCATCCGGGCGAGTCTCTGATCTCACGCTTACTGCAGCTCACCTCAGCCGCAAGCGAATGCTGATCGTCGAGTAAGGGGCGGTGCATTTACGACGTCCGCGAGTTGCTGCCAAACGGACGATCACGGGTCAGGTGGTTCAAAGTTCATTTCTTGCGGCAAAAATGAACTTTGAACCACCTGACCCCGGCTGCCACACTTTGCTGGACGCGAAGATTTGTGACCGAACACTGCGTCCGTGACGGTGGTGTTCCCCCGGCCTTTACTCCTAAGGAGTAAAGGCGACACCAACTCCACTCGAAACTGCGACAACCATGATCGCGTTGGGTGGCGGGCAATGCCCGTGCCGGGAGATTCGTAGTGAACCTCCGAACTAATTGTTGTGAATACCGAGCAGCGAACTGAGCTGTGTTGATGAGACGCTGTTGCGGCCGCCGAGGCGCGGTTCGACCGAGAACATCACGCCGGGGTTGTTCTTGCTGGCGTCATAGTTCGCTCCGACGTGGAACAACAGCCACTCGCCGACGCGCGTGACCGTGAACGACTGGCCTCGATTGCGATGTTCGCCGATGTCGTAGGCGGTACTCATCGTGGAGACCCATTTCGGGCTCAGGGCATAGCTGTAGCTGGCGGTCACGATGCGGCTATCGACGGGACCGGCGGTGATCTGGCGGAGTCCCACGTACGCGCTGCCGCGCAGGCTGCGCTGACTCTGCACGCCGACATGCCACAGTTCTTGGCCGTTGTTGAAGAAGTCGTACAGGCTTCCGGCGATGATGCTCGTCCGGTCGCCAACGTGCCACGCATAGCGCGAACTGAAGAGCCCGAAGTCCGAGCCAAAGTTGTCGCGATCCGAGTTCGGGAAGTACGACAGTCCCAGATCGAGCGTCATCCAATCCTTGATGCGTTGACGATCCGGTGGCCCGACTTTGGTTTGCAGACGCTGGTGAAGTCCCAACCTCAGGACTTGTTGGTCATCGACGAGTTCGTGGTACGGCGACGTGACATACGAACCGGCTCCCGTGCGGACGGCGTAGAACCGCGGATCGAACTCGCCCGGCAGGACACCGCCGAACGTGTTCAGAATCAATCGTGACCGGAACCGTTCCTGAGCGTTGTCATCGAACTCGTTCCACTGCGGGATCTCGCTCAAATTGCGGGTCGATCCCGAGTAGCTGTAGTCGGCATCGAGGACCACTTTGTGAGCCAGTCCGTCCAAGTTGAACAGCTCACTTTGAACTTGAGGGAACACGCGACCGAACTGAATGCTAGCGCGAACGCCGCCCTTTCCATACAGCCGGTCGATCGACTGCGACGTGAAGCTGTCACTCCAAAATGCGGCCTCGCCCATCGCATACGGTGCCACCTTGAGTGGCCCCAGATTGAACGGCATCTCGACCTCATGCCGCGTCATTGCGACGAGACCGTTCGCGTCGGTGTAGTACGGAAGCGGGCTGTAGATGTCGAGCGGATTGGCGGGTGCGTCGCCCTGATTCACCGACGCATACGCCGCTGACGTGTGTGAACTCCAGTTGAGCAAGCCCCCCGCGAGTGGTTCGCCGAGGAAGTACAAGTCGCCGCGCGGTAGCCACGCGGTGTTGTTCTCGAACGGGTTGACTGTCGGTCGCACGAGCAACGACCACATCGAGTTCTCGGTCGGCTGCTGCCGCAAGTAGGCCTGCGTTTCGAGGTCCTTGCCGGTATCGAACTCTTTCTCAAGGAATTGTTCGCGGTAGTTGCGATCGCTGGCGTAGCCGAGTTCCGCGTCGAGTGTCATGCCGTACTGAGAGAAGACGTGGCGATGCTGTCCCTGAATGATGCCGCGACTGGAGTCGTCGGGGACCAACTTGCGACGGTCCAGCCCGAGGTTATCGTTCCCCGAATCGTGGATGTAATAGCCGAGGCCACCCCCTTCGTACCGGTTTCCGTACGCATCGACTCCCCCGTAACGCCCCTCTGTGCCGACGGCTGGCCCACGCTCACTCAGGTAGTCGAGGAGCAGTTCCCAGTTCGCATCCACGTCACTCGGCCGTTGCAGGCCGAGCAGTTGCAGCGCATTCCAGCGGGTTCGTAATTGAGTTCCGAAAACGCGGTTCTGTCCGAACGAACCACCGGTAATCGGGATGCCGGGGTCTTCAATCGGCGCACTCGAATTCGGCAAACTGAGCAGCGGCACATCGCCCACAATGAACTGCGTGTTGAGTGTCGTCACCCAGTAGTGGTCTTGTGCGATGGGCTGGCCGGTTTGCGGATCGACCTCCGACGGCCGCCATCCTTCGGGCCGGTTTTCCACGAAAATGTCGCTCGCTTGGATGCGATAGCCCGGCTTGCCGTACTGACTCGTCGTGAACCACGCATTCTGCGCGTGGTACGACTGCAACGAGTTCTGTCGCAATCGCTCGGCTCGCACCCGAACACCGGCGTCCAACTCAGTGACATGCGTCTGAAGCTCGGCGTCGAGAATCAGTGCCCGGTTGTCGCGGCCATCGTAAAACGCGCGCGAAGCACGGACCACGTTACTGACCTCGCGACCGCCCAACTGCGCGAACCTCGATTGCTGACGGATGACGATGTTTCCTTCGAGATAAAGCTGGAACGACGCATCAGGCCGTTGCAGCATCTCTGGCTCAAACCCACGATCAGTCGCTTCGGTCCAGACGACAACGCGATCCGCACTGAGATCAATCGCGCCGAAGCCGTCGTCACCACCGATGACCATTCCATCGAGCAGCACGTTCACGCCGCCACTCAGGATCGTCACCTGCTCCGGCGGGACGGTGTTCTCCGACTTGAAGCTCTGCACATTGAACGGCATCGCAAAACTGCGCGGTGAGATTCTCACGCGACGCAGACCACCGGCCTGTGTCAGCGTTCCCGGCTGCGGAACGGACACGATCTGTCGGTTGGGATCGCCGCTCGGAACCGGCATCGTGAGTTGCGTCTGCTGGAGGCTGCCACGCTCGGAACCGCTTTGACGATGTAACGCGCGACGAAACAGCGGGTCATCCGTTCCCGGTCGTTCGGCCACGCGGCCTCGCACCGTCAACGACATCCCCACGTCCGATTCGAGGTCCACCCACAGCGACTGCTCCGTGCGTGAGCCGTTCGCATCTTGGACCTCGACTGAATCTTCCATGTAAACAGTCAGTCGTTGCCGCGACTCGTCTCCCGCCACATCGCCCGGTTGCGCGGCGCGAACCCAGACGACCATGTTGTTCGCGGCGAAGACTTGCTCACCCTGCACAATGCGGCACGAACCTCGAAACAGAGCAATCGTCGCTTCGCCCTCATGCCATTCTTGGCACCAGTCGGCAGAGATTTGGATGGGACTGCTGGAGGAATCGACCGGCGACTCCTCGGCCAACCCGACGAGATCGGGGCGCGCCGCTGCCACTACGACCGCAATCACTGCGGTGCAGAGTGGCAATAGCCAACCGATTCGTAACGGGTGTGGTTTGCCCGACACGGACGCTCCGAGTGAAGGGGGGCTTCGCGCAATCAAATTCGACAGACGGCGATCCATCGCAAATCTGCTGAACGTGTTCGTGAAAAGCGGGTGCGGATCTTGGAAAGACGGGGTGGAAGTTTGCTGATCTCAGTGGTCCGAATGAGCGTGCACGGCAGACGCAGTGCCGCAAGAACCGCCGGAGGGAAATGGGGCGGGACTATATGGCGGGTCAAACTTGAGTGTCAATTTGGCTTTTCAGGCGACGAACTCCGGCGGAAAATGCCGGTCAGGCCGAGATGCCGAAGCCCGGCTTTCGGAAAAGCCGGACTTCTCAGCCCTCAAGCCGAACTTCGTTGACCCCGAGTGATGGACTCCGCAATGAACTTGTTGTGAGTGGTTCAGGCATCCACTAACATCGAATCCATGCACTCAGACCGCCCCCACCGCCCCTCTTCAGATCGTTCTTCCGGTCGGCGATTGCCTCCGCCCCGGCCTGCCGCTCAGGAGCCACCGCCTCAACGGCGCGAAGCCGCGCCGCGCGGGGACCGGCCTTACGAAGGCCGACAGCGCGAGGATCGGGAACGAGGCGATGCGCCGCGCGAGTCGTACCGGCGCGCCGATCGCCGCGCTTCGACCGCGACTCCCTTCGAGTGGCTCGTCCAGCGAGCGCTCTGTCCCGAGGAGTCGCAGCGGGTTCCGCAGGTGGTGTCCAAAGGCCCGGTCTTTCACCCGTTTCTGTACCGGAAGCAATTGGGTGAGTTCGATGCCACAGCGCGACCGGGCGACATGGTGGAATTGATTTCGGCGGCCGGGTTCACACAGGGCTTCGGCCTGTTCAACCCACGTGCCGAGATGACGGTGAGGCTGTTGAAAGCGGGAGTCCATCGCCCCGATGAGGCTTGGTGGCACGACCGGCTTTCCGCGGCACTCGAACTCCGTCGCGGGTTGTTGCAACTCGATGCCGTGACGGACGCCTATCGCGTCATTCACGCGGAAGCGGACGGACTGCCCGGTCTGATCGTGGACCGCTTCGGTGATGTGCTCGTCGCCGAGTGTTTCTCGCTGGGGATGTATCAACGGGCTGAAGCAATCCTGTCGATGCTCGAACCGCTCTGTGGAACTCGCCACGGCGTGATGCGAGCCGCACCCGCTTCACAAGATCACGAAGGTTTTTCCGCCGAACCAACCGGTTCCGAGGGCCTGCCGCCACGGGCCGTCATTCGCGAGCACGGAACTCAGTTTCGCATCGACTTCGTCAGTGGGCACAAGACCGGCTTCTATTGCGATCAGCGCGAGAACCGAAAACGCTTGGCCGAGTGCTGTGCGGGCAAGTCCGTGCTGGACCTGTGTTGCTACACCGGCGGCTTTGCCATTCAGGCACTGCGACTCGGCAACGCGGCCGAAGCGACCGGCGTGGAACTCGACGAAGAGGCCGCTTTGCTGGCGAAGGAGAACGCCAAGCTGAATCGCGTCAAACCGAACATCGTGCAAGCCGATATTTTCGCTTACATGCGCGACATGGTGCGGAACGGCAAGAAGTACGACATCGTCGTCCTCGATCCGCCCAAGCTGATTCGGTCGCGCGAGGAGTTCGAGGAAGGGAAGCACAAGTACTACGACTTGAACCGACTGGCGATGCAGCTCGTCGCACCGGGAGGCATGATGCTCACATGCAGTTGCTCGGGACTGCTCGATCGGGCCGAGTTCACGAAGATCGTCTGTGCCGCTCCGGAAGTCGGACGGCGCGTCCAAATCATCGGCCAAACCGGCGCGGCCGCCGATCACCCGATCGCCACCAACTGCCCCGAAAGCGAGTACCTCAAGACAACGTGGCTACGGCTGGAGTGACTCGCGCATGAACAAAGCCTTCCTCCGGGAACCCGAACAGACGGACGCGCGTTGTCCCGGCTGTCAGTCCGTGGGACAGGCGGTTGGCTCGCAGACACTCAACGCCCGGTTGACACCCGATGTTCGGAAGTTGCTTGCCGAGTCCGGTTACTTCTGTCCCAACGGCCGCTGCCAAGTCGTCTATTACGACGACTTCGAGGGTGTTGTTTCACGCGACTCGTTCACCGAGGCGATCCCGCTGAAAGATGCCGACGCGCCGCTCTGTGCCTGTTTCGGCGTCACGCGATCCGACATTGAAGCCGATGTCGAAGAAGGATCCGTGACGCGCACACGCGCTGCCGTACTGAAGGCTCAGTCCGACGCAGCACGCTGCGAGTTGCTGGCTCCCAACGGACGAACTTGTGCCCCGGAGTTGCAGCGGTACTACTTGCGTTGCAAGCAGCGTTGAACAACGTGAAGCAGGCTTTAGTCCTCGCGCGGCCAGTGATGAGACTTCTGAGCGGGGCGGCGTAAGCCTTCTCGTTCTTGGGCGTAAGCCCTCTTGGGAGAACCGGGAGACTTACGCCGCCCCGCACGGAAATCTCTCACATTGTGCCGCGCAAGGTATAAACCTCATTGAGCCGCAGGCACCGACAACGTGACGCTCGCCGTCGGAAATTGAGCTGGAACCGGAATCGTGACCTTGCTGGTCGCGGCCCATTCGGTGCCGCGGTTCACGATCGTTTGAAAGCCGACGCACTGCATCGAGTAGTCCGCGTGACCCATCAAGGTCGTGAAAACGACCCCTTTTCCGTAACGAATCCACCAGACCATGGGTTCGTGAGCGTCCGTCCCGCCGGTCTGCTTGGCGGCGTGAGCCGTGGCGAGGACATTCATCCCTGCGGCGGGACCGCGCTGCCCGTGGTATAGCTCGTCCTTCGCATGCATCCATTCGACCGGAATTCCCTTCATGACGGGATGCTCCCGTTCGCGGACGATGACCGCGAACTCGTGCTGCGAACCGTGACCGGCTCCAGGTCCTTCTCCCTTTGGAGTGCGAACAGCCTGGCCCTTGTCGTCGATCGTCAGCCGGTCGCCGAACTTCGCATCGCGCCAGCCCAATCCGATCATCTTGTTGAACTCGGTCCATTCGGGAAACGCATTGTTCGCCGCGTGAACGATCACCAATCCACCCCCGTTTGAAACGTAGGCTTCGAGATCGCGCTGGACCGGCTCGGGCCAAGCTTGGCCGTTGTAATTGCTCAGGACGGCCGCGTAGTCCGAGAACTTCGGGCGGAAGCCATCCCACGCGGAAACAGGCTGCTTGTTGTCGGGTGTCGTGGCGACATCGACGGTAAAGCGACCGCTCTTGACCAGAAAGTCCTTCAGGATCGGCGTTGTCGCCTTCCAGTTGTGGTTGTTCTGACCATCGACGATGAGGACTCGCACCGGATCGGCCGCTTGAACCGAGTTGTTCCCGCACAGGCTCAGCGACACCGCGCACACGCCCAGCAACACACCGGACAACCAACTGTCTTTTGTAAATCGCGACAACAGACTGCTCATGAACGCTGCTCCTAAGTGATGATTTTGAATTGGGCTGACTCCAACCTCAACCAAGCCCCTGCGTGACCGTTATAGCAGTCACCGCAGGCGCTCGCACCGCTTCCGGATCAATCGCTACGACGTGCCGAGTCCAACAGTCATTTCTCGCCGAAGTTAAAATCCGTGCTATCGTGTTCCCAAAACGGTAAGCAGGATGACGATCCTAAATCGTGTCGAGAACTGGTGTGGAACTGGCTCCCTCCAATCACTTCAAGCCACTGAAATCCGTCGCTTTCGACGGTGGCAACGTGTGATCGGAAACGCTTAAGCGAATGACGGCCTTAGCCGCGTCCGCCTCTTCCCCCGCTACCAGTGGATTGACGATGTGCGAATGGGGACGCACTCATCGTTGGCCACAAGCGTGACTTGTTCGCGATGCGTCGGGAGTTCTGGAGAGATCACAACCTGGGAGTACGGTCGGCGCGTGTGAACGACGTCGCCGGCATGGAATAAAAGGAGACACGCAATGCTCGTTCTGTCCCGTCAGCGCGATGAGAGCATCTTCATCGGCGACAACATCAAGATCACAGTCGTCGATATTCGTGGCGACAAGGTTCGCCTTGGTATCGAAGCCCCGACGGAAGTTCCCGTTCATCGCCAAGAGGTTTACGAGGCGATCCAACGCGAACATCAGCGCGGCGCGGTGGCTGGCGTCCGGGTCGAAGGCACGGCGAAGTAACAGCGCCAAGCGACCGCTGCAAAACACGATCGTTTCTCATGAGAACCTTCGGAAACAACCGGTCGCGGTCTTTCGCATCCACTGACTCATCTCGAACATCTTGATGACCACGCATACCTGACTGAGCCGGGCAATTTGTCCGGCTCATTCTGTTTTCATGTGCGGACTCGGTGACGAACGGCTGTGACATTCGCCACGCGGTAGTCGGTCCGGCATTCGTGGCGAGCGGTGCGGCGTCAGCCCGAGGTCGTCTTTCGTCCCGCGAAAGAACGCTCTTTCGCAGAGCGCAAGGCGACAAAGCCCGTGCCATTGGGCTGACGCCGTTCCTCGCGTCCAATTTGAGCTTTGCCGGGAAGCTCGATCAATGACTTCCGAGATCGAAGTCGATGACGAGCGGCAAATGGTCGGAGGCGTCTCGTGTCGCGCGACTTCTCACGACGTGGACACGCTGCACGTTGATCGCGCCTCGCACGAAGGCTTTATCTAGCGCGAGAGTGGGTAGCCACGCGGGGAATGAACGGAATCGAGAGGCCGGAGCCGTGATCTGGCGAAAGCCATGCACGTCGAAGGGGCCGCTGGCCAGCGTGTTTCGCCAATCGTTGGAGTCTCCGACGATGAGTGTGGGATGTTGTTTGGATTCTCGAAACGAATGGTGTTCGAGCAGCCGGCGTGACTGCCAGTGTCGCTCGTGCTCTCCCAGTCCGAGATGCCAGTGGGCCAGATGCAGCGGACCGCTGGGTGTATCGATGACGGCCAGTTGCGCCCCGCGTACCTTGCGAGTGTGGTGTGTCAGCGAGATCTGATGATGGCTAAGCAGCGGCCAGCGCGACAGCAGGAGGTTTCCGTAGCCACCCTCTTTCAGCCGGACGTTGAGCTGAAACAGATGTGCTGCTGGCTGAAAATGCTCGACGAACAAACGGGGCTGATCGTCATGGCGGCTGCGGCGGACGAGTCGGTCCACCTCTTGAAGGCAAATGAGATCGGGAGCCTCGGCGTCGATGACATCCATGATGCGATCGAGCCGATAGCGCCGATCCCGGCCTCCGATCCCCTTGTGAATGTTGAAGCTCAGCAGTCGCACCGAAGCTCTCCCGTGTGATGCCTCCCGCCGACAACCCTCTTGATGAAGCCCGGCCTTTCTGAAAAGCCGGGCTTCGGTCGCCCCCGCAAAACGTATCGCACGCGGGAGGCATCGACCAGCCCCGTTTGTCTGCCGCTCTGACACAAGCATGACGCTTTTCAACTTCGGATTGACCGAAAGTCGGACCGCTTCTAACTTCCCGCCCTCCCCCGCTTATCAAATCAAATTCTGCCTGCCCCCGTTCTCGTGCGGAGACGCATCGTGCGCGCGCTGCCTGTCGGTCGATTCGGCTTCGTGTTGCTGTGTCCGTTCGCTTTGTCGTTCGGGGTGGCCTTGTCTCTCACTGCGCTGTCATTGTCCGCGCGGGCCGATGAGGGCGAAGTGCGGGAGCGGGTCATCGTGATGACTTCCGGACGCATCCTCACCGGGCAGACGACTCGCAACGCGGGCGGCTGGTTGGTGGAACATGCCAGCGGTCGTGTACAGGTTCCTGGTGATCAAGTGAAAGTCGTGGCAGACAGCATGCGCGATGCGTATCGCAAGCAGCGTGATGCCATCGTCGAACCGACTCCCGCCACGCATGTGATGCTGGCGCAATGGTGCATCACGTACCGGTTGAACGACGAAGCTCGCGACGAACTGAAGAAGTGTCTGAAGCGCGATCCCGAACATGAAGAGGCTCGCAAGCTGCTGCGCCGGTTGGACGAGAGCTTGACCGCGAAGACCGTTACGCCGCAATCGACGGTCCTGCCGCTCAGAACTCCCGACGGCTTTGTGGTGCCCGATGTTGAATCGCTCGGCGGACTCTCGAAGGAAACGGCCACGTCGTTCACCGCGCGCGTGCAGCCGTTGCTGATCAACAAATGCGGCAACGCGAGTTGCCACGGAGCCACCTCGCGCGGGGAATTTAAACTCCACTCGACACGCCTCGGCGCGAACGGCAACCGGATGCACACCGAACGGAATCTGGCAGAAGCCTTGCGCTACATCGACATCCACGATCCAGCGCTCAGTCCGCTCGTGACCGCTCCGCAAGGTGGCCATGCCGGAGCGACCGCCATCTTCCACGGGCCTCAAGGGGCCGAACAGCTCAAGACGCTGCGAATCTGGATCAAACAGGTGTCGCACGAGAAACGGACTGAGGAGCAGGAACTAGCCAATCGACCGAGTGTACTGAGTAAACAGAAGACCTCGCCGGGAATGGGCGGCGTTCCAGCGACGCAATCCACGTTCTCAAACTCAACGCCGTCCAAGCCTCGCAGCAATGATTTCCATCCCGTCGATCTCGACTCCCCGCTGCCACTCACCAGCGATGAGACCGCCACGCCCTTGAACGAAGATGATTCCAGTGACTTGTTCGACCCTAATGAATTCAACCGCCGCTTCCACGGTGCCCAGAAGTCACGGAAGTGAACGCACTACGCTTCACCCGAAGCGGCCGATGGAACCAGCCCTACGGCGATTGCCAGCACGGCCAACAGCGGTCAACCAACTTTTCACACGCCTCTCTGGAAAGGGACACCATGCCCCGCATCACTCATCCCACAACGTGGACTAAGGTCCGTACCCTGTCCGCTCATTGTTTGCTGCTGCTGACACTCGTCTGCCTCACCGGTTGTGCCCTGACCAATTCCAAAAAGAGCGCGGCCCGCGCCCCCACTGTCCACGGCGATAAATTCTCGTGCGGCGAACAGTGCCCCAAAGGACGCTCGTTGTGACCGGCATCGACTCAGCCAAGAATCATCCAGTCCAGCGAGTCTCAACCGAATCGGAGACCCTTCGTGGCACTGATTGAGATTCGCGATGTCTGCAAGGTCTATGACCTCGGTGAAGTTAAGGTCGAGGCTCTCAAAGACGCCAATCTGACCATCGAACAGGGCGAGTTCGTCGCGCTGATCGGGCCCTCCGGATCGGGGAAGAGCACGCTCATGAACACGCTCGGCTGTTTGGATCGCCCCACTTCGGGGAGCTACAAGCTGGCGGGTGAAGAGATCTCGACGATGTCGGGGAACGATCGGGCACGCATTCGCAACCAGCGGATCGGCTTCGTGTTTCAGAACTTCAATCTGCTCGCCAGAACTTCGGCGCATGAGAACGTTGAGCTGCCGTTGCTCTATACGCACGGCATCTCCGCCGCCGAACGTCATCGGCGGGCGACCGAGAAGCTCAAGCTAGTTGGCCTCGGTGATCGACTCGATCATCACCCGAGTCAGCTCTCGGGGGGACAGCAACAGCGCGTCGCCATCGCCCGGGCACTGGTCAATGAACCAGCGATCCTGATGGGCGATGAACCAACCGGGAACCTCGACTCCAAGACCAGTCGCGAAGTCATTCGACTCTTCCACGAGCTGAATGAAACGTCTGGCATCACGGTGATCCTCGTGACCCACGATCAGAACGTGGCGAAGAACGCCCGCCGCATCATCGTCCTCCGCGACGGTGCCATCGTGTGCGACACGACGGATTTTGCCCAAGCGTCACAGGCGCTACAGGCCGAAGTTGTGGAGTGATCCGCATGTCGCGTCCAATCGCCGGACGATGATCGACTGCGGCAACCGGTACGACCGGCGCACGTGTCGATCCAACCGAGGTCGCAACCCGTAGCTCCGGCGGCTCGGCTAAGAGGCGTCGCCAACGACAAACCCAACGCAGGCGAGCCGCCTACGCTACGGTATTCGCGCGACCCCAATTCAACGAGCCATCCCACCCCGGATCACTCTTCCTTCGGAATCGGCATGACCCGCCGGACTGTGATCGCTGTTTTGATCTGGCTCAGCGTCGCGGCACAGCCTGCCGCCGCGCAACGGCTCGTCCCGACATTCTTTCCCGAGCAGCGGTCGATCATCGTTCGAGCCCCTTCGCAACTCGTCCCGTCTCGTCTGCCCGATTCACTTCCGCCGTCCACCGTCTCGAACCCGCAGCCCGAGCTGCAACCGGTACAGCTCTCGCTGGACGACATGATTCGGATGTCGCTCGGCAACGTCGATGTTGTCCGCATCTTGGCCGGGACGACGGCGACGAACAGCGGGCGGACGATCTACGACCCGGCGATTACCAACACGGCCATCGACCAGCAGAATGCGCAGTTCGATCCGACGCTCTCTGTCAGCAACACTTGGAACCGGATGGAGAACCCGCAGGCGATCTTCGATCCGCTTGCACCTCCGCCCCCCACCTCGTCGATCATCACCGGTGTCCGCAACGACTTCTTCAACACATCGACGAACCTCACCAAACAGAACGCCTTCGGCGGAACATTCGGCGTTGGCTTCGATGCGACTCCCTCACGACTGTCTCCCGGCACGTATCCGCTCAATCCGCAGACGCGCTCATCGAGCAACATCAACTACACGCAACCGCTGCTTCAGGGAGGCCGTCTCGGCGCGAACCTCGCTCCAATCGTGCTGGCTCGGATCGACACCGAGCGTTCGTACTTCCAGCTCAAGGACTCGATGCAGGAACACGTACGCGGCGTGATTGAAGCGTACTGGTCGCTCGTCGCCGCGCGCACGGACGTGTGGGCACGACGGACGCAGGTCGATCAGTTGACCGAGATCTTGCGCCGCATTGATGCGACCGTGAAGACGGGAACCGGAAATCGAGGCGACCAAGCGCAGGCTCAGCTCGCTCTGGCCAACTTTCGAGCGAGCCTCGTCGCGTCGGAAGGAAATCTCATCCAGCGAGAAGCGGGGCTCCGGAACATCACGGGGATGCCACCTTCCGACGGCACGCGACTCATTCCGAACTCGCCACCGCAGCGAGACCGCTTTCAGCCCGATTGGGCGTCGATCACGGAACTGGCCGGTGAACGTCGCCCCGACATCATCGAACTGAAGCTCATCATTGAGGCCGACCAGCAGCAGTACCAAATCGCGCGCAACACCGCGTTGCCTCGACTCGATGCCGTCAGCCAGTACCGCTGGAATGGACTCGAAGGAACGATGCCGAACGGCCAGTCCCGCTCGTCGTCAGCGGGAGCCTTCACCGACTGGACGCTCGGGGTGAACTTCTCAGTACCGCTCGGACTGCGTCAGTCGCGAGCCTCACTACGTGCGAGAGAACTCATCATCGCGCGAGACCGCGTCAATCTTCAGCAAGGTCTGCACAGTGCTATCCATCAACTCGCGGCGAGCGTCCGCAACCTCGACCAAGCCTACGATCAGTACCTCGCGTTTCGCGAAGCCCGCCAAGCCGCTCGCGAAAACCTGCGGTTCCAAAACGCCAAGTACTTCACGGGAACGGCCATCTTCATCAACGTTCAGCAGGCGATCACCGACTGGGGCAACTTGGTCTCGGCCGAGGCCAGCGCGCTGACTCAATACAACACGCTCTTGGCGACGCTCGAACGCCAGACCGGCACGATCTTGGAGACGCACGCCGTCCTCTTCTACGAAGAACGCTTCGCCGCCATCGGACCACTCGGCCGCTTCTGCGATGACGAGTGCTATCCCCAGAACATGCGTCCGTCCTCCAACGCCGACCGCTATCCCGCCGGAGACACTCCGTCCGAACAAGCCTTCGATCTCGAACAACCCGGCAGCCTGCGCGACAAACGCCCCGACCTCAACTACGACGACATCAAGCTGCCGACGCTAGAAGAGATCATGCGGGAACCAAGCGTCCCCCCGGCTCCGCGACCAAAACGCGAAGGCGAGCCTGGCATCGAGCCGCCTCGTAAGTCGCCAAGTGAAACGGAGCCACTTCCACCGGCAGAGCCTCCTGAACCACAGCCGCCTCGTCCGCGTGACGCGTCCACTGGAGCCACTTCGTTGACCGTCGAACCTCAGTCCAACGACTCCCTTGATGACGCGCCTCGTGAGTCGCAAAGTGCCGCTGCATCTCGGACCTCACGATTCCTGCGTCTCTTCAAAGTGTCGCAACCGCTCGCCCGCAGTTCGCCCCGTGACGAGCGATAAGTGGCGAGATCATCCCGTCTCTCTGCGGCGCAGCTCATCGAAGTTCGACTCGGCCAACGACTTCTTGATGGCCAAGCTGCTCGCGAAATGAGGGCTTCGTCTTGTGAGGGACACCAACCCGAAGCGTGAGCGAGGATGTCGGGCGTCAGCGAGGATGCCTGCATGAACGAGACACCCGGGTTGTGGTGTGGCTGGGGTCGGCGCTTCGCCGCCCCCAGTGATCGTCCAGCGATCGTGAACACTCTCAAGTCTGGGGGCGGCGAAGCGCCGACCCCAGCCACACGTTTGTCCCTCACGCTTCCTCGCTCACGCTTCGGGTTGGTGTCATCGTCACCGCGTGACGATCTCGCCGTACATCAAGTGCCCGGACGCAACCGTCGCTTCGACATCGAGCCGTTGTTTGTTCGGCGCTATTCGAAACACGACGAGATCCGCGAGCGAGCCCCGTCTCAAACGTGCGACCTCGCGATCCAGCAGCTTGGCCGGATTCTTGCTCGTCATGTCGATCGCCTCACGCAACGAGACGCCTGCGAATTCCATCACGTTCGCCACGCAAACATCCGTCTCCTGAGCCGACCCGGCGAGCAGTTCGTGTTGCCCGGCCACAACCAGTTTGCCGTTCTCCAGAATCTCGCTCCGCCCGAGTTTGCTTTCGTACACCCCCGGCGGACAACCGGCCCAGCCGGCGGCGTCACACGTCAGAATCGTCTGCTTGGGCGACTTCACCTTGATGAACGTTCGCACGAGTGACGGCGGCAGATGATGGCCATCGACGATCAAGCTGGCGGTGAGTCGCGTGTCGGACAGTTGTTCGAAGATGTAATTGCGGTGACGGTGAATCAGCGCATGGGCACCGTTCCCAAGATGTGTGCTGAGTCGCGCCCCCGCATCGACCGCCGCGCGAACCTGCTCCGGAGTCGCCGCCGTGTGACCGATCGAAATCACGACGTGGTGAGCCACTGCCTGATGAATGAATTCAATCGCCCCGTCCACTTCCGGCGCGATTGTCACCAGTCGGATGCGGTTGCCCGAAATCTCCTGCAACCGCTGGAACTCAGTCCAATCGGCCGGTCGCACGTGCTGCTTCGGGTGCGCCCCGCGCGGCCCGTCCTCACCAGAGATGTACGGTCCTTCGAGATGGCAGCCGCTGACCATGCGATCCGCCCACGGCTCGCGTTCACAGGCCGCTCGAATCGCCGCGAAACCCGCCGCCAGACCCTCAAACGAATTCGTAATGAGCGTCGGACAGAGCCGCGTCACCCCGAATCGCGAATACGGCGACAACGCCTTCAGCACGTCGCTCACAGTCAGCGCCTCATCACTGAACCAGACGCCACTGTGCCCATTGATCTGCAAATCGAACAGACCCGGCGCGACGAACGGCCATTCGTCCACCGAACCCGTCGGCCACGCCGGTTCAACCGACCGAATGCGATCCCCGCTGACGGCAATCCGTAACGGCTCCCCGTTCTCATAGCTGCGAGCACGAATCGTCATCATGGCGAAGACTCCGGAAATCAGCGTTGCGTGGAACGAGGCGGCTTACGCCTCATTCGAACCTGTCTGCGATGTTTAACCGCGCGAGGTTTATGTCGCTAGCGGGCGGAAAGCGTAACGAGCGCCAACAAAAAAGCCCCCTCGATCCACGAGGTCGCGGAGGGAGGGGGCGATTGATTTTCTGAGCGTGCTGGATCGACCAAGCACGCCGCGAATGGCGATCAGTGTTCCTTGGCGTTAATCCACTTCATCATGCGGCGGAGCTGCTTGCCGGTCTCTTCGATCGGATGGCTCCGTTCCCGACGCTTGATCGCCTGGAAGCTGGCTTGATTGGCCTTGTTCTCCAGAATCCATTCCTTGGCGAATTGGCCGGATTGAATTTCGTGGAGGATCTTTTTCATTTCGAGTTTGGTCTCGGCCGTGACGATCCGCGGGCCACGCGTGTAGTCACCGAACTCAGCGGTGTTCGACACGCTGTAACGCATGTAGTTCAGGCCGCCCTGATAGAAGAGATCGACGATCAGCTTCAGCTCGTGCATACACTCGAAGTACGCCATCTCGGGCTGATAGCCCGCTTCGGTGAGAGTCTCGAACGCCGCTTTGATGAGGGCGCTGACACCACCACACAGCACGACCTGCTCACCGAACAAGTCGGTTTCGGTCTCTTCGGCGATCGTCGTTTCGATGACGCCACCGCGCGTGCCGCCGATCCCCTTGGCATAGGCCAGCGCCAACTTGCGACTCATGTCGGAGGCACCCGGTGACAGAGCGATCAGGCTCGGCACACCGCCACCCTTTTCGTATTCGCTGCGAACCAAGTGCCCCGGCCCCTTGGGAGCAACCAACGCACAGTCGGTTCCCGCTGGCGGCAGAACCTGACCGAAGTGCAGGTTGAAACCGTGCGAGCACATCAGGAGTGCGCCCGGCTTGAGGTTCGGCTTGATGTCGCTCTTGTAGAGGTCGCCCTGAACTTCATCTGGAAGCAGGATGTTGACGAGATCACCGACCTTGGTCGCTTCGGCCAGCGAGACCGGCTTGAAGCCGTGACTGACTGCCAAGTCGTAGTTCTTGCTGCCGGGACGCTGCCCGATGACGACCGTGCAGCCGCTGTCTCGCAGGTTCTGAGCCTGAGCATGACCTTGGCTGCCGTAGCCCAGGATGGAAATGGTCTTGCCCTTCAGCAGGGACAGGTCGGCATCGTCGTCATAGTAAACCTTGGCGGCCATCGTGGTTCTCGTCTCGATTGAAAAAGGAGGAGGGTCGTTACAGAAGTTTGATTCGTAGGGTAAGCGTCTCGCTTGCCCGTGTTCTTTGGTTATTCGGCGAGCAAGCTAAGCCAGCGCCGCCTCTTCATAGGTCGGCGGCGGTTGCAGGGCAGATTCGATCGACAGCGAGGTCTCCCGCGCCAAGGCGACTCGCCCCGTCCGGACCATCTCGATGATGCCGAACGGTCGCATCAGATCGACGAACGCAGTCAGTTTGTTTTCGGAGCCGGAGATTTCGACGATCACATGGCTGGCCCCGATATCGACGATCTTACCTCGGAAGATATCGACCATCTCCCGAATCTCAGTCCGCGTGCCGGAAGCCGTCGCCACCTTGATGAGCATCAGATCGCGTTCGACCACGGCTTGGTTCTGATAGTCCACGACCTTGACGACGGTGATAATCTTTTCAAGCTGCTTGCGGACCTGATTCAGCACCTTGTCGTCGCCTGCGACGACGAACGTCACTCGGGAAAACTCGGGGTTTTCGGTCTCGCCGACCGCCAGACTTTCGATGTTGAACGCTCGCGACGCGAGCATCCCCGAAATGTGAGCGAGCACACCCGGTTGGTTCATCACCATCGCGGACAAAACATGCTTCATCGACGCAAGACTTTCCGAGCAGAACAATCAGAACACGCGCCGCGACGGTTCGTGGGATGCACACCCATCAACACCCGGCCGCGAGCAAGGCGGCACATGGTATTCGTCGTTTGGGGCGCACACAAGGAAGTTATCAGGAGAGTCTCGCAGCGGTGTTATGGTCGTCACAATCCTGTTCTCATGCGGCCCACCGATCAAGAACTTGCGGCCTTGCCCGACGTTTGGGTTTTGCTATCATCCCGCCCCGATTGGGCTGGCGGCTGAGCGGAAGCTATCGCAGTAATACGCGAAGGCAGAGGCTTCAGGACCATCCGCTTCGCCCAAGTCCTGTTTCAGTCGATTTCCCCGCCACCGTAGCTCAGTTGGTAGAGCGATGCTTTCGTAAAGCATAGGTCGTCAGTTCGAATCTGACCGGCGGCTCTTG
>Ga0114966_10000907_pt1 | contig 27904 bp, 23 predicted proteins | sample M_130207_XF_Meta_FD_87029 | JGI IMG/M metagenome (GOLD analysis project Ga0114966, IMG submission 87029) | Freshwater microbial communities from Lake Montjoie, Canada to study carbon cycling - M_130207_XF_MetaG | ecosystem: Environmental > Aquatic > Freshwater > Lake | place: Lake Montjoie... | reverse complement strand
GCCACTCACGCCGGTGGAGATCCGCGAACTCGACGCGGCTGGCGCGGCGCTCGGCATCGAACTCGTACCGAACCTCAATACCTTCGGGCACATGGAGCGCTGGCTGCGCCACCCCCGGTACCGAGCGCTCGCCGAGTGCCCCCAAGGCTGGATCCACCCGCTCACCGGACAGTTCAAAGAATTTCCCGGCACGCTGAAGCCGGATGACGCGTCGCTCGCCTTCGTGGCCAGCCTGCTCGACGACTACCTGCCCTATTTCCGTAGCCGCCAAGTAAACATCGGCGGCGACGAACCATGGGAACTCGGGCAAGGCTACAGTAAAGAAACTGTCGCAAAGCACGGTAAGCACCGCGTCTACCTAGAACATCTGCACAAACTCTGTGCCCTCGCCACGAAGCGCGGCCACACCCCGCAGTTCTGGGGCGATATCCTCCTCGAGGATCTCGCCTTCGCCCAAGACGCCCCGCAGGACGCGTTACCCGTGGTTTGGGGTTACGACGCGGGCCATCCCTTCCAGGCGCAATGCGGACGACTGCAAGAACTCGGTCGCGCCTATCTCGTCGCTCCGGGCACCAGCGCTTGGCAAAGTTTTACGGGTCGACTCGACAACGCGCTCACGAATCAGACTGAAGCCATCGGCGCCGCCCGCCAACACGGCGCCCGCGGCGTGCTCGTGACCACCTGGGGCGACAACGGTACGCACCAACCGTGGCCGACCGCGTGGCTACCGATGGCCGCGGGCTTAGCCCAAGCTTGGAGCTTCACCGCCAACCAAGAGCCCAATGCGGTCGCCACCTGCCGCGTGCTCGGTGGCCTCACCGACGACGACGCGAGCGCGGTCGCAGCGGCCCTCTCGCACCTAGGGAGGCTCGATCACCAAATCGCCAAAGCCAACCGGAACAAGAGCCTCAGCTGGGATTTTCTCACCGCGAAACCTGCTGCACTCGCGGGCTTCGTCACGGGCGTCACCCCCGCAGAAATTGCGCGCTCGCTGGCTTACCTCGAGGAGAGCGCCAGCCTCGTCGGCGACATTCATGACGCTCGGGTACGTACCGAACTCTCCGTCGGTCTCGAGCTGGCACGAGCTGGCTTGCGGCGGGCGTCCGGCCAACCGCTGACCGCCACGGCGGCCCGTGAACTGCGGGAACGGTTCGAACACACTTGGCTAGCCCGGGCGCGCCGCGGTGGACTCGCCGAAAGCGTCGCGGGACTAGGCTTAGGCTAAAGCTTACTTAACCGCGGGTGCTTCCTTCGCCGGCGCCAGCTTGGCGGGGGCGATGTCGCCCTCGACGACCGTGGTGCGGCCGGCGGCCTGATTTTGCGTAATCTGGATATACCCGCCGCGCACTAAGGCCTTGGTGTAAGCGGCGTCCTTTGTGAGGTTCACGTAAGAAACCTCCGCCGATCCGCGCGGGCAGGTCACCGTCAAGACGGATTCACCGGAGTTATTACGGCTCAGTCGGATCTCCACTGTGCCAGCGACGTATTTCACGAGCCCCACCTCGGTCCGCACCACGCAGATACTACGGGCGCTGAGCCAACCTGTCTCAAGGTCGAGGCCGCCGCGCTGCAATTCCATCTCAATAATCGAATAGCCGCGCTCGTAATTACCGTCACCCGTTTCGATGCGGTAGGGATTACTATGTCCCTCGGGCTCGCCGAGGAGGGTGAGGAAACGCAGGCCGGAATTCTCCTGCAGCGTACCCGCAACCCCATTGAAGAGGCTGAAGGAAGCGGCGGCGGCGGCGGGGGTTTCTATGGTTGTGCCCCGTTCGGTGTAGGAAGCGACCTTGAGCAGCGCGACCTTGTTGGCCGGACTGCGCATGATGACCGTGCCTTTGGCCGGTGCCACGAGCGCCAAACCGTCATGCAAGCCGGAGGCCGCCTTCTCCGCCGGGGCATAGGGCGAGCCCGAGCAACCGGAAAGCAGGCTGAGCGAGGTGAAAGCGAAAAGGCCGAGAAGCGAACGCATGCCGTCTTATGAGAACCTCCCCCGCTGGAGGCAATACGCCTCTAACCGAAACAGCCTAAACCCGCCGGATTGACTACGACACCGGACTGCATGGAATACCCTGACCCCACGCCCGTGCTCCCCCTGCCCCCTTCCAGACTCGCGTGGCTCAGCTTGGCTTGGGCTTGGGCGACCCTGCCGGCAAACGCAGCGGACGCCCCGGTCATTGGCGCACCCGATGTACCGACCGCGCCCGTGGTGGCCAAGGCCGTCGACCAAACCGATGATGCGCTCTTTGCGGGCCTCGTCCCCCACCTCCAGTTAACAATCACACCGGAGAATATCGCTAAGTTAATGAAGGACCCGCGCACGCTCGTTCCCATGACGATGAAAGAAGTCGGTGGCGCAACCTATGAAAGTTGCTTGGTAAAGATCAAGGGCTCCCTCGGAAGCCTCCGCCAAATCAATGAAGACCGTCCGGGGCTCTCCATCCGCACGGATAAGGTCAAGAAGACGCAGGAGTACCGTGGGTGTACGAAGTTCCAACTCAACAACTGCGCCCAGGATAACACCTACCTCCATGAGCAGATTGCCGGCGAGATGGCCCGCAAGGCTGGCATTCCCGCGTCGCGCTGCACCCACGCCTTCGTTACCCTGAACGGCAAGGTCCAGGGGACATACGTCCTCAAGGAAGGTTTCAACGCCGAATTCCTCCGGTACTTTTTCAAGAATACGACGGGCCACCTTTACGATGGTGGGATTCACCAAGACATTAACCCCAACCTCGAGTGCGACCATGGCGACCCCGCCGAAAAGTCGCGACTTCTCGAGTTTACGGCCGCTCTCAGCGAACCCGATGCCGCTAAGCGGTTACCACGCCTCACCAAGATTCTGGATATCGACGCCTACCTGCGGCACCTAGCGATGGAAAATATCATGGTGCACGGGGATGGCTACTCCTACCGCGCGAATAACTACCGCGTCTACGAGAACGTCGAAGACGGTAAGTTCGTCTTCTTCATGCACGGCATGGATAATATGTTCGGCGTCGACGCCTACGGACAAAGTGGACCACACGCCTACATCCTCTCTTCACCCGTCAATGCCCCGCTCTACCCCGGGGCCAGCGTCACCGCCGTCACCCAAGCCCTTTGGTCGTCCAAGGACGCCCCGGCTATCCGCGAGCGCTTCCGCCAGCAAAGCTTCCTCGTCTACGAGAAGATCATCCGACCTTACGATTGGGGCCGGCGGACCGAACAGGTGGCCGCGGAACTGAAATCCAAACTGCAATCCATCGACCCCGCCGAAGCTAAGCGCTTCGAGCAACGCGGCAAGGACGGGGCCAAACAGGTCCGGGCGCGGATGGATTTCGTGAAGGCTCAATTCGAAGACGCGTACCGACTCCGCTCACCAAGCGGGGGGAAGGCTGCCCTCGGCAATTATCTCTGGTTCCCCTCGGCCGACAAAGGCCAGGCGAAGGAGACTGCCCTGACAGGGAAAGATTGTCTTTATCTGCAAGCGGGGGCGGATGGGCGCGCCGAGTTCCGGCTCGCGCTCTGCCTAGGCCCAGGCCGTTACCGCCTAGAAGCAAAAATTCAGCACAAGGGAATCAAGGCCGGTAGCGGGGATGGCGCGAAAGGCGCGCGCCTCCGTCTGTCCGGTAATGGGGCCAGCGCCACGAACCAGACCTTCCTCGGGGACAGCCCTTGGAAATCCACGACCCTCGACTTCACGGTGACCGAGAACGACCCTGCAATTATTGTAGAACTCCCGCCCGGCGTCGCGGGCGAACTCTGGCTTGATCGGAGTAGCGTGCAATTGGTGCGGCTCCCTTGAAGCGGCCAGCTGAGCAAGCAAGTTTCAGAGTTGCTCATAAAGGGTAAACCTTATTCCCAGCCGGCTCAAGGGGTTGACTCCCCCAAATCCCAGAGCCATTTTGACGACTCCCAGCCCGCCTCAGCTTGGTCCCGTTTACCTCCAGCCCCGCCGTCCTGTCACGTTCTAGTAACGTGTGGTGGGCTTGGCTGTGCCTAACGGCAGCGGCCGCCGCCCAAACCGCGCCCGAACCCGCGACCCCCGTCATCGGCGCGCCCGATGTCCCCGTCGTGCCAGTGTTACCGAAAGCCCCCGACCTCCCCGACGATGCCCTCTTCGCCGGTATTGTGCCGCGCCTGGCGCTCATCATTCCGCCGGAAGGCATGACCGCGCTCGCCAAAGACCCAAGGGCCCTCGTCAAGTTCACCCTCAAGGAAACCAATGGGCAGACCTTGGATAGCTGCCTCATCAAACTCAAGGGCTCGGCGGGCAGTTTCCGGCAAATCAACGAGGACCGTCCAGGGTTCTCCATTCGGACCGATAAGGTACATAAGTCGCAGGAGTTCCGCGGCTGCACCAAATTCCAGCTCAACAACTGTGCGCAGGACGGCACCATGCTGCATGAGCAACTCGCCGGCGAGATGGCCCGACGCGCCGGCATCCCCGCCTCGCGCTGCACGCATGCCTACGTAACGATTAATAATAAGGTGCTTGGGACGTATGTGCTCAAGGAAGGCTTCAACGCCGAATTCCTGCATTACTTTTTTAAGAACACCAGCGGCCACCTCTACGACGGAGGCTTCCTGAACGAGATCAACCCCAACCTCGAAGTCGACAAAGGCGACCCGGCCGAAAAATCCCGCCTGCTCGAGTTCTGCGGAGCCCTCGGCGAACCCGACCCCGCCAAGCGCCTCCTGCGCATGGATAAGATTTTAGATATCGATGCGTACTTCCGGTACCTCGCCATGGAGCAGGTACTCTGCCACTGGGACGGGTATTCCTTCAACCAGAACAATTACCGTACCTACGAGGATGTGAGTTCGGGTAAGTTCTACTTCCTGCTCCACGGGATGGATCAAGTCTACGGCGACCCCCGCTGGTATATCTTCCGCCAACCCGCCAAGGCCGTCCCGAACGCACTGCTCTTCGAGAAGACCATGCGCGAACGGGCCCGCACGCAATTCTTCGCAGTCTACGAAAAAGTCCTCCGGCCTATCGACTGGCCGCGCCGCGCGCTGGAAGTCGCTGGGGAGTTGAAGCTCAAACTTAAGCCCATCGACCCCGAAGAGTCCAAGCGCTTTGAACAACGCGGCAAGGATGCCGCCCGTGAAATCAAGTCGCGCCTCGATTGCGTGAAGACTCAGGTCGAAGACGCCTACCGCCTCCGCGGACCTGGCGGCAAGGCAATCCTCGGCGCCGCTAACTACGCCTGGACCTGGTCGACCGACAAGGGCGACGCCAAGGAAGTGAACCTCGGCGGTAAGGATAGCCTCTACCTAAAAATTGGAGCGGAAAAAGGTGCGGACTGGCGCCTGCCGCTCTCGCTCTCGCCCGGCCGCTACCGCTTCGAGGGCAAGCTCCAATGGAAGGGCGTGAAAGCCGGCGCCGGCGATAACGCCAAGGGCGGCCGCCTCCGCGTCTCCGGCGTGGGTGGCGGCGATAACGCCAAGAACCCTCCCCTCCTCGGCGACACCCCTTGGAAAAGTGTCAGCGTCGATTTCACCGTCACCGATGCCGACCCTACCTTGGTCATCGAACTACGGGGCGAAGCCGGCGAACTCTGGGCCGACCGCGGCAGCCTCACCGTCACCCGCCTGCCCTAAGCCCGTGGATACCGCCGACCGCTTCGAGTATAAATTCCTCATCCGCCGTAGCCAGCGCGATGAGCTCCTCGGACAACTGGCCGACCAGCTCTTGCCTGACACCCATGGTGGCTCCGATGGCCACTACCCAATCATCAGCCTCTACTACGACGCTCCGGACCTGCGTTGCTACTGGGATAACTGGCGAGGCGTCCCCTCGCGCCGCAAACTCCGCGTCCGCGTCTACGGTTCCGAGGACGGCGCCATCCCGCCCACGAGCTTCATTGAGGTGAAACACAAGTCCGACGGCCGGGGGGTGAAACGCCGTATCCAGACGACGCTGGCGCAAGCGCTCGCCGTCACCCAAGGCGCGGCCCCGGACGCCTCTTTCTCCGCGCACGACCTCCGCATTGTGGCCGAAATCGACCGCCTACGTACCCTCGAACAATTCCGCCCCAGCTGCGTGATGCGCTACGACCGTCACGCCTACTTCCTCCACCTCCCGGAGGTAGACGCGCTCGGCCACGAACCGCTCCGCGTGACTTTCGATCATGATATTGCGGTACGCTTCGACGACCTCACGCCCGTGGCCGACGACCGGAAGTTCAACCAATACGTCCTGCCGGCCGACCACTGCATTATGGAGGTCAAAGGCGCCGGTGCCGTGCCCTACCCCTTTGCCTCTCGCTTGAGCCAACTGAAACTCTACCCCCGCCAATTCAGCAAATACAGCGAAGGCTTGCACATCACTGGCCGCCACCTCGCTTTCGCCGCCTAACCCCCTTTCCCCCCTTACCATGCTCCTCCCCCTCTTCGCCGCCCCCGCCCAAACCGTCACCGATAGTGACGGTATCCTCGACGCCCTCTTCGCCCCCGGCGCTCAACTGCAACACCCTGGTCTTAAAGAGATCGTCTTCGCCATCCTCTTCAGCTTCGTGCTGAACAGCCTGATCGCGTTGCTCTATAAGGTCACCTACCGCGGTACGAAGTATTCGCAGGACTACGTGAACACCCTCATCATCCTCGGCACGGTCGTGACCATGGTGATTATGGTGGTGCACGGGAATAAAGAGATGGCTTTCGGTATGTTCGCGGCCTTCTCCATCATCCGCTTCCGCCGGACCGTCTCGCAGGCACGCGATATCGGCTTCATCTTCTTCGCCATGGCGACCGGCCTAGCCGTCGGGGCGCGCCAGTATGAATTGGCCCTTATCACTGTGCCGCTCGTCTGCGCCGTCATCTACGTCCTCGGGATGATCACTATTTTCGGCAGCAAGCGCGGCTCGCACGTCCTCCGTATTCGCGTCGGCAATGACCTCAACTACGACCAAGCCTTCGCCGAGTCCTTCAAGCAGTTCGCCCTTAGCCATGAGCTGATCTCGGCCGAGACTATCCAGGCTGGCATGATGACCGAACTGGTCTACGACATCACGCTCAACGACGTCGCTGAGCTTAACCTCTTCACGAATGCCCTGCAGATGGCCAACGGCAATAACCGCGTGCTCATCACCAAGGCGAACGACCAAGTCGCGCAGGACAGCGACTAAGGTCGCCTAGCCAGGTAAGCAAAAGGGACGTCCGCTGGACGTCCCTTTTCTTTGGGCGGTGAGCCCGACGGGGCTCGGCCTTTTAGTCTCCGCCCTTGGATGGCTTGCCCGTGGAAGAGAAGAACTCCTTCACGCGGGCCCGGAGATAATCGCGGTTCAGTTTGGCGATAACGTCGAGCGTGATGCTCTTCGGGCAATGCGCCTGGCACTCACCGTAATTGGTGCAGTTGCCGAAGCCAGCATCGTCCATGGTCTTTACCATGGCGAGGGTGCGGCGGTCGCGCTCCGCCTGACCTTGTGGGAGAATGTTGAGGTGGTTGATCTTGGCGCCGACGAAGAGCATCGCGGAGCCGTTCTTGCAGGAGGCGACGCAGGCGCCGCAACCGATGCATTCCGCGGCGTCCATGGCCTCGTCGGCGATGGGCTTGGGCACCGGGATATTATTGGCCTCGGGGGCGGAGCCGGTGCGGACGGTGATGAAGCCGCCGGACTGGATGACCTTGTCGAAGGCCGAGCGGTCGACCGCGAGGTCCTTGAGGACCGGGAAGGCGCGGGCGCGCCACGGTTCAACGGTGATCGTCTCACCATCGCGGAAGTTGCGCATGTGCAGCTGGCAGGTCGTCACACCCGGAATCGGGCCGTGGGGCATACCGTTGATCGTCATCGAGCACATCCCGCAGATACCTTCGCGGCAGTCGTGGTCGAAGGCGAAAGTATCCTTGCCCGCCTTGATGAGCTGCTCGTTGAGCATGTCCATCATCTCGAGGAACGAGGCCGAGGTCGGCACGGCGGCGAGGGCGTGCTCCTCGAAGGCGCCGGGTTGCCCGCGGCGCTGGCGCCAGACACGCAGTTTAAGCGCGAGGGTGGGTTCTTTTCCGTTGTCCTGGACCATGGTGATTACTTGTAAGAGCGGGTGGAGAGTTGGGTCTCCTCGTAAACGAGGGGTTCGCTATGCCGGGCCGGCAGCTGGCCATCGCCCTGCCATTCCCAGACGGCCGCGTGGGCAAAGGCGGCGTCATCGCGCTTGGCTTCGCCGGCGTCCTGATACTCCGTGCGGAAGTGACCGCCGCAGGATTCTTCGCGCGTGAGGGCATCGAGGCACATCATGATGCCGAAGTCGAGGAAGTCGGCCACGCGCCCAGCGCGTTCAAGCTCAGGGGCGAGAGCCTCGCCAGAGCCGACGACCTTCACGTTCTTCCAGAAATCGTCGCGGAGGGCCTGCAGGTCGCGGATGGCCTGCTCAAGGCCAGCCTTGTCGCGCGCCATGCCGCACTGGCCCCAAGTGATTTTACCGAGGGCCTTGTGGTAATAGCGCGGGGACTTCGTGCCGTTGATCGAAAGCAGCTTCGCGACGCGATCGTTGACGTCCTTGACGACGGCCTTGAATTCCGGGGCGTCGTTGGAAGGACGGCTACCAGACTTCTCGCCGGCGAGGTAATCGGTCACCGTGTAGGGCAGGACGAAATAGCCGTCGGCGAGGCCTTGCATGAGCGCGGAAGCGCCGAGGCGGTTGGCGCCGTGGTCGGAGAAGTTGGCTTCGCCGCCGACGAAGAGGCCAGGGACGTTGGACTGCAGGTTATAGTCCACCCAGAGGCCGCCCATCGTATAGTGCACTGCCGGGAAGATACGCATCGGTTGGCGATACGCATTCTCGCCCGTGATGTTCTCGTACATATCGAACAAGTTACCGTAACGTGCACGGACTTCCGCTTCGCCGAGGCGCTTGATGGCCGCCGAGAAATCGAGGTAGACGCCGAGGCGCTGGCCATCCACCAGCTGACCGACCCCGCGGCCTTCGTCGCAGACTTCCTTGGCGGCGCGCGAAGCGATGTCGCGCGGGGCGAGATTACCGTAGCTCGGGTACTTGCGTTCGAGGAAGTAATCACGGGCTTCTTCGGGAACTTCGGAAGCCGGCTTGGCGCAGTCGGCCTTGTCCTTGGGCACCCAGACGCGGCCGTCGTTACGAAGCGACTCGGACATCAAGGTGAGCTTGGACTGGTCTTCGCCGTGCACTGGAATACAGGTCGGGTGAATCTGCGTGTAGCAAGGATTTGCAAAACCGGCGCCGCGGCGGTGGGCACGGAACGTCGCGGTGACGTTGCAACCTTGGGCGTTGGTGGAGAGGTAGAAAACATTACCGTAGCCGCCGGTGCAGACGACGACGACATCGGAGGACCAAGCTTCGACCGCGCCCGTGACGAGGTCGCGCGTGACGATGCCCTTGGCCTTACCGTCGACGAGGACGAGGTCGAGCATCTCATGGCGCGTATACATCTTCACCGTGCCGAGGCCAATCTGCCGGGAGAGCGCGGAGTAGGCACCGATGAGGAGCTGCTGGCCAGTCTGGCCGCGGGCATAGAAGGTGCGGGAGACTTGGGCGCCGCCGAAGGAACGGTTAGCCAGCAAACCGCCGTATTCACGAGCGAAAGGCACACCTTGAGCGACGCACTGGTCGATGATGTTCGTGGAGACCTGCGCGAGGCGGTAGACATTCGCTTCGCGGGCGCGGTAATCGCCGCCCTTGATGGTATCCTGGAAAAGGCGGCGGACGCTGTCGCCGTCGTTCTGATAATTCTTGGCAGCGTTGATTCCACCCTGCGCGGCGATCGAGTGCGCGCGGCGCGGGCTGTCTTGGTAGCAGAAGCAGGAGACCTCGTAGCCCATCTCGGCAAAGGAGGCGGCGGCGGCGGAACCAGCGAGGCCGGAGCCGACGACGATGATGTGGTACTTCCGGCGGTTGGCTGGGTTCACCAGACGGAGCTTCGCCTTATGGTTGTTCCACTTATCGGCCAGCGGGCCGGCGGGGGTCTTCGGGTCGAGTTTCATGGGACTTACTTCAGGCAGCCGGTGAGGACGGCGAGAGGGATGGAGATGAAGCCAAGGGCGACAATCCAAGCATAGAGGCTGGAGACGCCATCGAGGCGGGAGCGCCAGCGCTCATTGCGCAGGCCGAGGGTCTGAAAGACGCTGCTGATACCATGGCTCAGGTGCAGGCAGAGCAGAATCATGCTAACGATGTAGAAAACCGCCACGACCGGTTGGGTGAAGCCAGCAATAATCATTTTGTAGACGTTTTCGCCGAAATCCTCGCCACCGAGGGCAACCTGCCGGAAGGTGAAGTGCAGGAGGTGGAAGACCAGGAAAGCCAGAATCACGACACCAGAATAGGGCATCGTGCGAGAAGACAGGCTGGCCCGGCGGGTCGCGTCAACGGACGGACCACCCTCGCGAGCGGCACGGTTTTCCAAGGTCAGTTGGATACCGGCCCAAATATGAGCGATCGTGCTGACGATTAGCACAATCCGTGCGCCCCAAAGGATGCCAGGGTTGGCGTGCAACCAGGCCGCATAAGCGTTGATGGCCGCAGGGCCCTTGAACATCAGGAGGTTGCCCGTCATGTGGCCGAGGACGAAGCCGGCGAGGACGAGGCCAGAAAGGGCCATGACGACCTTCTTCCCGATTGAGGCGGGACGACAGGAGGAGCAACAGGAACTTGCAGACATAAAGAGGGAGGTTGGGACGGGGGCCAAGGAGCAAGAACCATCAAATCGGCAGAGCGGCCCCTGCCCACCACGGACGGGGGGTGCAGGGGAGGTATTAGGCGAGGGCGAGGGAACCGTGAAAAACGCTCATAAGCCCCCCGCCCACCCCGGGGAAGAGCTGGAAAAACCGCTTGCCTCTCTTTTGCGTCCCAATGACATACAAAAGTCCAGACCGGCCTACCGTCACGCGGACCAGCCGGTCTTATCTTTTTTGCCGAATTCCCCCTGCCCGACCTATTTTTCATGAAGTATATTTTCGTCACCGGAGGGGTTATCTCCTCCCTCGGCAAAGGCCTCACCGCCGCCGCGCTCGGTGCCCTGCTTGAATGTCGCGGACTGAAAGTGCGTATCCAGAAGTTCGACCCCTACCTCAACGTCGATCCAGGCACCATGAGCCCTTATCAGCACGGCGAAGTCTACGTGCTCAACGATGGCGCCGAAACCGACCTCGATCTTGGCCACTACGAACGCTTTACCTCGGGCGTCCTCTCGCGCCTCAACAGCCTGAGCTCCGGCCAAGTCTACGAAACGGTCATCCAAAAAGAACGCCGTGGAGACTACCTCGGTAAGACCGTCCAAGTGATTCCGCATATCACGAATGAAATCAAGGAACGTATTCTCAAAGGGGGCGATGGCGTCGACGTTCTCATCACCGAAATCGGCGGTACCACCGGCGACATCGAAGGCCTGCCCTTTCTCGAAGCACTCCGCCAATTCCAACACGACGCGGGCCGCGAGAACGTCGTCTTCCTCCATTGCACGCTCGTGCCGTTCATTAAGGCCGCCGGCGAACTGAAGACCAAGCCCTCGCAGCAATCCGTCGCCAAACTGCGTGAAATCGGCATCCAACCCGACCTCCTGGTCTGCCGGACCGACCGCCCGATCGGTGAAGAAAACCGCCAGAAACTCTCGCTTTACTGCAACGTCGGCCTCGATGCCGTGTTCGAATGCCGCGATGTCGAGCACTCCATCTACGAACTTCCGATGCAGCTCGCCGAACAACGGATTGACGATGTGGTCGTCAAGCGCCTCGGCCTGCAGTGCGGACCCATCGACATCGCGCCATGGCGCGAAATCGTCCGCCGCCTCCTCGAACCGAAGCACCATGTGCGCGTCGGCGTGGTCGGTAAATACATCGAACTACAGGACGCTTATAAGTCGGTCTACGAATCCATCGTGCACGGCGGGATTGCGAACGAAGCGGCCGTCGAAATCGTGCGCATCGACGCCGAAGACCTCGAGACGAAGGGCACCGCGCAACTCGAAGGCCTCGACGGTATCTTAGTCCCTGGGGGGTTTGGTAACCGTGGCATTGAAGGCAAAATCATCGCCGCCCGCTTCGCCCGCGAACGGAAGATTCCTTTCTACGGACTTTGCCTCGGCATGCAGATCACCGTCATTGAATTTGCCCGACACGTCCTCGGCCTCAAGGAGGCGCATTCGACCGAATTCAACCCGCAGACGCCGAACCCAGTCATTCATCTCATGGAGTCGCAAAAGAGCGTCGTAACCAAGGGTGGTACGATGCGCCTCGGCCAATTCGACTGCGCCCTGACCCCGGGGAGCCAGTCCCGCGCCGCCTACGGCCAGGACCTTATCCAGGAACGCCACCGCCACCGGTTCGAGTATAATGACGCATATCGCTCAAATCTGGAATCGGCCGGCTTGCTTGTTGGCGGAACCAACCCCCAGAGCGGCCTGGTGGAGATTGTCGAGGTCCGGGACCACCCCTTCATGGTTGGAGTTCAGTTCCATCCAGAGTTCCAATCCAAGCCGAACCGTCCCCACCCTCTTTTTGCAGCTTTTATTAAGGCGGCGGTTGTTAAGTCTCAAAGCTCTTGCTAAGTAGGTAGACGAATCAGGGTCCGCTGGACGCTGTCAGGTCAGTTGTGAGCGGAGAACCGCTGCGCGCGGTTTTTGCGCTACCCCACCTTTTAACCCCACCCCTATGTCTAACACCATCAACGCCGCCGGCACTTGGGTGCCGCGTCTCCGTGAACAGGTCGCTCGCGTCGTCGTCGGCCAGCAATACCTCGTCGACCGCCTGCTCATCGGCCTCCTCGGCAATGGCCACGTCCTCCTCGAAGGCGTCCCCGGCCTCGCCAAGACGCTCTCCGTCCGCACGCTCGCCCAAACCGTCCAGGCAAACTTCGCGCGCATTCAGTTCACGCCCGACCTTTTGCCCGCCGACATCGTCGGCACGCTGATCTACGACCCGAAGTCTGGTGAATACAGCGTCAAGAAGGGCCCCATCTTCGCAAACTTCATCCTCGCCGACGAAATCAATCGCGCGCCCGCCAAGGTGCAGTCGGCTCTACTCGAAGCGATGCAGGAGCGCCAAGTCACGCTCGGCGGCGAAACCCACCGCCTGCCGACGCCGTTCCTCGTCCTCGCCACGCAGAACCCAATCGACCAAGAGGGTACCTACCCGCTGCCCGAAGCGCAGGTCGACCGTTTCATGCTGAAGCTGAATATCGGCTACCCGACCCGCGATGAAGAGCGTAAAATCCTCGACGCGATGGCGACCACTTCGCCGAAGCTCGACGTCAGCCCGGTCATCTCCCAACAGGAAATCATGGAAGCCCGCCAAGCGGTCGACGCCATCCATGTCGCCGACCCCGTGCGTGACTACATCGTCTCGCTCGTGCTCGCCACCCGCGGCCACCACGAAGGCGGCCCGGACTTAAAGAAGCTTGTGCAGTTCGGCGCCTCCCCGCGCGCGACCATCAACCTGACCCTCGCCGCCAAGGCTTGGGCCTTCCTGCAGGGCCGCGACCACGTCACCCCTCAGGACATTAAGGATATCGCACCCGACGTGCTCCGTCACCGCCTTATCCTCACCTACGAAGCGGACGCTGAAGGCGTCGACGCTGACGCCATCGTCCGCCGCGTACTCGACGCGGTGAAGGTCCCTTAATCCGCCCGCCGACCACGCCCCGTGGACCCCGTCGTCCCGACTTCCGCCCAGGACACCCTCCGCCGCGCCCAGCGCGTCGAGATTGTGGCTATGCGCATGGTCAACGACGCGATGGTCGGTGCCTACCTCTCGCGCTACAAAGGTCGCGGCACGGACTTCGAAGAGCTCCGCGAATATGTGCCCGGCGACGACGTACGCGCGCTCGACTGGAATGTCACCGCCCGCACCGGCAAGCCGTTCATTCGCCTCTACCGCGAGGAACGCGAACTGACGATGGTGCTCGCAGTCGATATTTCTGGCTCCGCCGGCTTCGGCTCCGGCCGCGTGACCTTGCGCGAACGCGCGGCGGAAGTGGCCGCCGCCCTCGCAGTCTCCGCCCTTAAGGCCGGCGATAAGGTGGGCCTGCTCCTCTTCACTGACCGTGAAGAGTTGTGGATTCCCGCCAAGAAGGGTCGACGCCACGTCCTCCGCCTCATCCGCGACGTCCTCGAACACCCGCCGCTCGCCAAACGAACGGCTTTCGCCACACCGATGCGCCGCCTCGCCCGCGCACTCAAGCGCCGGGCGATGGTCTTCGTCGTTTCCGATTTCCTGGCCGGCCCCGAAGGCGAGGACGCGATGGCCGCCGCCGTCGGCGAGCTCAACGCCCGCCATGACACCGCTTGCGTACAGCTCGTCGATGAACGCGAACACACCCTGCCCGACGTCGGTATTGTCGCCTTAGAAGACGCCGAAACCGGCGAGATCCGTGAGGTCGATACCAGTTCAGCCAGCCTCCGCGCCCGCTTCACCGCGGCCGCCCAAGCCCGGCTCGCCGCCACCGGGGCCGCCCTGGGCCGCGCCGGTGTCGATGTTGTCCGCCTCGACGCCGAGGCCTCGGTCGCTCCTACCTTAAGCCGCTTCTTTGAGCGTCGTCGCCGTCGATGATTTTCCTCGCCGCCGACGATACCCCGCTGGTGCTGCAAGGACCGCGCGCCACGATTCCGCCTGGCTGGTGGGAATCCTATTGGGGCGCCGTTGCCTTCGGCCTCGCCTTAATCATCACCCTCGTACTGCTGGAGGTCGCCCGCCGCCGGCGCCAGCGGCCGCCGCTGACCTCCGCACAACAGGTTCTTGAACAAACCTTGCAACAAGCCGCCCGCACCACTGGGCCCGCCGCCGCCGCGCTGGTGTCGCATGGCCTCCGAGACTTCCTCGCGGCGACCGATGGGCAACTGGCCGCTAGCCTCTCGACGCAGGAACTAGCCGCCCGGCTGGAAACCCTGCCGCTTTACCTGCCAGCCCAAAGCCTTTTGCTGACCGCCTTACAGACGGCCGACCTCGCGAAATTTGCGGGAGCGACCGCGGCCCCTGATATCCTCATCGCGCAAGTGCGCGAAGCCGTCCAGCGCGTCGAAGCCTCGCGCCGGGCCTTCGCCACCCAAGCCCCGCCCCGTCCATGAACGAACTTGGCTTCGAATTCGAACACCCGTGGGTGCTGATCTTCCTCGCGTTACTCCCACTCTATTCGTGGTTGCGTGGAAAATCCGGCCAAGCCGCGGCCCTACTCTATCCCGACGTTGGCCTGTTGCGCGCCGTGTCGTCTCCCGTCCGCGAAGCGACCGGCTCGTTGCGCCTCTTCCTGCGTCTCGCCACGGTGGCGGCCCTCATCGTCGCGATTGCGGGCCCCCGGACCGTCAGCAAGGAAATCGAACGGGAAACCGAGGGCTTAGACATCATGCTCGTGATTGACCTTTCGTGGTCGATGATGGCTTTAGACATGAGCACGCCGCGGGAAGAAGTCACCCGCTGGCAGGCGAGCCATACCGTTATTCAGGATTTCATCGCGAAGCGTCCCGACGACCGCATCGGCGCTGTGGTCTTCTCTGGCAAGCCCTACCTCCTCAGCCCAATTACCATTAACCGGGACTGGGTTAGTAAGGGCGTCGACCGCATGCATATCGGCATCATCCGCGAAGCGGGCACGGCGATCGGCGACGGCGTAGCCATGGCGCTCGATCGGATGAAGAACCTGAAGGGTAAGAACTCGAAGGTCCTCATTCTCCTCACCGACGGCGACGATAACATGAGCAAGGCGATCCTGCCGGTGCCGTCCGCCGAACTCGCAGCGGCGCTCGGTATTCGTATGTATACGGTCGGCTTGGGTAAGAATGAGCCCACCGTGCTGCCGCAGTTCGACATCCGCACGGGCAAGCTCATCCGCGACCCCTTCGGCAAGACGATTCCGATGCAGACCATCAACCCAGCAAACTACGAAATGCTGGATAAGATGGCGAAGTTGACCAACGGCCGCTTCTTCCGGGCCCTGGACAAGGACGAGCTCTCCAGCGTCTACGAAGAAATCAACCGCCTCGAGCGCACCGAGGTGAAGATCCGCGAGAGCGTCACCTTCGAGAGCCACCGCTACGCTTGGATCATTGCAGCCTTCGCCCTGCTCCTCGCCGAACTCCTCCTCGGGCTCTACCGCCCGCGCGCGCCCTAAGCCATGGACTTCGCCGACTTCCATTTTGAGACCCCTTGGCTCCTCGCCGTCGCCGTCGTCATCGCGCTCGCTGGCTTCGCTGGGCTGCGCTGGACGGAGAATCGCCGCCGCAAGGGCTTGGCGGCCTTTGCGGCCGAGCGCCTCTTAGGTCGCCTTACCGCCGGCTACTCCACGACCCGTCGCTTTAGTAAGGACCTCGCCGTCTCGGTGGCCATTGGCCTCATCGGCGTCGCCTTAGCCGGGCCGCGCTGGGGCGTCGAAATCACCGAGCAACGCGCCACCGCTGAAGACGTGGTCTTCGTGCTCGATGTCTCGAAGTCGATGCTCGTCGCAGATATGCGGCCCAACCGCCTTGCGCGGGCCAAAGCTTCCATTGCGAACTTCGTGCGCCGCAAGGGTACCGGTAGCGTCGGCCTGGTGGCTTTCTCCGGCCAAGCCTTCCTCCAGTGCCCCTTGACCCGCGACTATGACGCGTTCTTCCGCACGCTGGAAGAGACGGATACGTCGAGCATCCAGGTACCGGGCACGGACATCGGCCGCGCCCTCGAGGAGGCCGAGACGGCGTTCGCCAAGAACCGTAATCGTAAGCTCGTCTTAATGCTAACCGACGGGGAAGACCTCGAGGCCGGCGGTATCGACGCGGCGAAGAAACTCGCCCGCGAAGGGTTGGTGGTCCACAGCATCGGCGTCGGTACGCCCGCGGGCGGCCCGATTACCGTGATCAGTGCACTCGGTTCGCCCGACACACTCAAAGACGCCAGCGGCGAAGAGATTCGCAGCCGCCTGGATGAAGAAACCCTCTCCAAGGTCGCGGAAGTTACCAGCGGCCGCTTCGTGCGCCTCGGCCAAGCGGGGGAAGGCATGGAAGCTCTCCGCCTCGCCATCCAAGCGGGCACCGATGGTACGGGCGCGACGCGACGCGGCGTCCCGCGCGAAGAATGGTTCCTTTCGCTGGCCCTCGCCTTAATCGTCCTCGAATCGCTTCTATCCACCCGCCGAACGCCTATCCGATGAAACCGCTTCTTCCCCTGCTCCTCATCGCGGCGACGGCCTTCGCCGCCGAAAAGGCCCCCGACGAACTCGCCCTGCTCGATACCCGCGAACTGCACAACCGCGGCACGCTTCGCCTGCAGCAAGGCGACCTCGTCGGGGCGGAAGAAGCGCTGCGGGCCTCCCTGGCTCGTAATGACGACGTACTGCGCCTACCCGCCTTGCATAACCTCGGCCATGTGCGGTTCGGCCGCGGGAAGGTCGCCCTCGGTGGCAAGACGGTTGGCGACGTCACCGAACTCTCCATCGCTCGCTCCTACCTCGAGGCGTCGGACGCGGATATTTCGGATATGCAGGATCAAATCGAGATCATCGATAAGGCCAAAGCAGCGGGCAAGGAGCCCGACTACGTTCCCGCGGTGTCCGCCCTCGGCGGCGGTATCGGCACCTACCGCACCGTTAAAAAGCTCATCCCCAAGGAAGAGGCCATGGTCGCGAAACGGGCGGGCGTCATCGCCAACTGGATTCGCTCCGTCGGCGATTTCCGCAGCGCCCACGAACTCAATAACCAAGACCAGCCTTCGCTACAGAACGCGGAGGCCATCGAAGATCTCCTGCGCGCGTTAAAAAAAGAGACCCTCGCGCTCGAAGAAGCCATCGCCGACCAACGGAAGAAGCAGGAAGAACTCCGGGAGGTCATCCGCGAATTGGCCAAGCGCATCCCGCCGGATAAGCTTCCGCAGAACGCCGAAGGCGAAGGCGACGATGACGAGAACTTCCTCCCCGAAGGGATGCAGAAGCCGAAGGGCGGCACGGGCGGTAAGACCGACCCTCGCGAAGGCCAAGAGAAGCGCATGTCCGAACAGGAAGCGCGTAGTTCCCTCGAAAACCTTAAGGGGGAGTTCGGACGCAAGATGCCAACCAGCGATAAACCCGGCAACAGCCCCGGTGGGAACAAGCCTTCGAGTGAGGCGAAGAAGAAGGATTACTGAGATGCGCACCTGCTTCGTCATCCTCGCCTGTTTCGTCGCGACCAGCCTCGTCCGCGCCGAGAACCACGTCACCTGGGAAATCACCCCGCCGGTCTGCGGGCCAGGCCAGCCGTTCCGCCTTCAGGTACGCATTGAGTCCGACGATGCCCTCGGTCCAGCCAATCAGGTCGGCAGAGAAATCAAGCCCCCACGCGGGATGGCTCTCCGCTTTTCCGGGCAGGTGTTTCGCGCTAACGCGACGGAGGCCACCCTCAACTTCTCAGGCGTCGCCCCCGAAGAAGAGGGGACCTATATCCTACCAGCCTTCAACGCCCGCTTCCCTTCGCAAATGGTGCTGGTCCCCGCCATCAACCTTCTCGTCAGCAACAAGACTGGCTACCGCAAAGAAGGCCGGGCCCGCGCCGAGCTCGTCCTCCCAGAGCGCACCTTCTATGTCGGCGAAAAGATTGCCGGCAGCGTGGTCATGCGCGGCAGCGAACAGGAGACCGTGACGGGGACGTTCGGGCTCGAATGCGAGGCCGAAGGCTTCACCTTCCAAACCGAAGGGTCGTCCTTCACCCAGCCCCTGCAAGATGGGCATGGCCTGATGAAGCCCTTTGACCTCACGCCGATTCGCGCAGGCCAAGGTGAGTTCAACCTGAGCGGTATCATGCTCGTGAATACCGGCGACCGGATCAGTTCGCTCAACACCTACGGACGGGACCGACCTTTCAACTTTCGCCGTAAGTTGACCGTCGAACACGTCCCCGAAACCGGCCGGCCAGCCGACTGGGGCGGCTCGATTGGTAAACTGGAGGTCACGCCACCCGACCTCTCCAACCGCTTCCCGGAGGTCGGCGAGCCGATCAAACTTAAGCTCACACTGGTCGGAGAGGGTAATTTAGAGCGAATCATTGCACCGGAGATTCCTGGCACGGACACTTGGGATATCGCTCTGGCCTCTGAGCTGCGGCAGCGGCGCAGCGAAGGCCGACGCACGTTCATCTATACGCTGGTCCCGCGCCTCCCAGGCGACCTGAAGACCCCGGCCGTCCGGTTCCCGACCTTCAACCCCGACAGTAAAAAATTTGAGACCGCCGAGTTTGTCTCCATCGCGGTAAAGGTCAGTGGTAACGCCCCCGCCAAGGTTGAGTTAGTGACCATCGACCCCTCGGCCAAGCTCGGTACGCCAGCGGCCAAGACAATCACTGGACTGCTGACCCCGGCCGTCGTCGCCGGCGTGAAAGGCGTGTCGAAGATCGAACCACTGGCGGCTTCCCAGCCCTTCTGGCTATCCAACTCAGCTGCGCTGGTGGCCCTGTTACTAACCACGGCGATCATCAGCGTTGTCGGTTACTTCGCCGCCCACCCTGAGTTTCTCATTCGGCGCCGGGCACGGCTCGACCTCCGTCGAGCCCGGGCCGCTGCGCAGGACGCCCAGCGTCGCCAAGACTACGTCGCCTACGCACGAGCGATGACCCAAGGCCTACGCGCCGGTACGGCCCCACTCCTTAACGCCGAGCCTCTCGCGTTAACGCAAAGCGACATCCTGCGGGCCCTGCCGACGGCAAGTCCCACGCTGATTGAAGCCGTTTTCCTAGCTGCCGATGGCGATAAATACGGGGCGCGGGACCCACGCCAAACCATCGCCGAAGACGCACAACTCCAGGCGATGCTCAACACTTTGGAAGCACAACTATGAGCCGCCACCTGTCATTACTCGCCCTCTGGGTCTTGGGTGCTACCGCGCCCCTGCAGGCCGGTGTGGGTGAAGCCGCCTACGAACGCGGCGACTACGTCGGGGCCCTCCAAACTTGGCGCGCCCAAGCCGAACAGGACGGGGTCACCGCCGAGTTACTCTCCGCCATCGGTAACGCCGAGTGGAAGCTGGGACACAAGGGTCGCGCGATGGTCTGCTGGGAACGAGCCTTGCTCTTGAGCCCACGCGATCCCGTGGCCCAAGCTGGTATCAAGCACGCGCAAGGCGCCGGCGGGACCGATCGCCCCACGCAGACTTGGTCCGAAAACTACGCCGCCTTCCTCGGCGCTGACATCTGGCTGATCCTTGGGGCCCTTGGCTTCTGGGGCACGCTCTTAGCGGTCCTCGTCCCTAAACTCCGCCGCCTACCCATGGGCGATTGGACACAGCGCGTCCTCATCACCAGCGCGACCTTGTTCGCCCTGAGTATCCCGGGACTTTACGGTGCTTATACCCTCGCGAGCCGCGCGGTCGTGCGCCGCACGGAAGTCGCAGTTAAACTGACCCCGACGGTCCTCGGCGAAGCCTTAAACGGGACCGCCGAAGGCGACGTCGTCCGGACGGGCCGCAAACTTAACGGCCATACGTATGTCACCTCCGCCGACGGCAAGGGAGGGTGGATGAAGTCGACGGAGCTGGAGCCCATCTGGGGCGGTGCCTTACCGGTCAACCTCGACCAGCCACAGGCCCCCTAAGGCTTTGGCCTTGGACAATTTACGGGCGGCGGTTTGGATAAACGTGTGCGCATCCTAGATCGCCATGTCTTGACCGAGACCGCCATCGCCGGCGGCGTGGCCACAGGTGCCTTCGTCTTTGTCATGGCCGCGGGGAATGTGCTCAGCCAAGTCGCGAGCGCCATCGCCGTCGGCCGCGTCTCCGCTTTCGAGGGACTGGAACTAGTCGGCCTACTCTTCCCTGGACTCATCCCCTACGTGCTCCCGATGGGAATGCTCACGGGCGTACTCATGACTTTTGGGCGAATGGGGGCGCAACACGAGCTGACGGCGATGAAAGCCGGTGGCTTGAGTTTACTCCGCATTGCCGCGCCTGCCCTCTGGCTCGCCGCCGGGCTCGCCCTCTTCGCTGCTTGGATGAACCTAGAAGTCGCCACGCGCTCCAACGACGAATACCGGCGTATCCTCATGGGCTCCGTGAAGGATAATCCGGCCAGCCTGATCACGCCGGGTGAGATTAACCGCAAGTTCAAAGGGCTCATCATCCAAGCGCGCGAACGCGATGGAGCCGTCCTCCGTGACCTCTGGATTTGGCGACTCGACGCCCAAGGGCGCCTGTTCGAGACCATCCACACCGCGGAAGGCCGCCTGACAAAAGTCGATAAGCCCGACGGCTCGGCGGTGCTACGCTTGGTCGCGCTCTCCGCACAGGTCGACACCCGCCGGACGGGCGACGAAGGCTTCAAGTTTCCATCCGTGACCAAGGAGGCCAGCCAAGCTCCGCTAGAATTCCCGGTCAGCGGCGTCTTTAAAGAAGGCAGCGGCTACGAAAAGAAGCTGCGCTGGCATACCACCTCGGAGCTACTCGAACTCATGGACAAGGGCTGGCAGGTACCACCAAACGCCACGCCCGCCCAACTCGCGGAGGGCCAGATGATGCCACGCACGCAACTGATGTCTCACTTCGCCTCAGCATTCTCTATCTTCTCACTCGCACTACTCGCCGTCCCGCTCGCGGTTCGCGTCGGCCGCTCCGAAACCTTCGTCAACGCCGCCCTCGCCCTCGCCGTAGCACTGAGCTACTACGTCCTGAGTTCGGTAGCGGCCTGGGTGAAGAACCCGGTCTTCCGCCCGGACCTCTTGGTCTGGCTACCAAATATCGTCGTCGTCACGCTGGCGGTCGCGCTACTCTGCCGCGCTTCCAAGCACTGAGCGCTCAGCGGTCGCGCTTGTACCAAAAAAAGAACGCCAAGGCCATATTGACCAAGGCGAAGATTTCGTTGAAGGCCTTCATGATGGCTGCACCAAGAATCATATCCGAACTGGCGTCCAGCGCCACGATTCGCGGGGCCAGCCGATAGGTCTCGTAAATAGGGTGCTCGCCGAAAATGAGCGCCGCCCAGAGGGGGAGGTCCGCAATCATCAGCGCAAAGCAATAGACCATGGCTCCACCAAAGCTAATACGCGGCAGGACGCGGGAGCGGGAGACGAGCGGCCAGACCATGAATAGCGCCGGCAGAAACATCAGCCAGTGTTCGATGATGTGGAGGGTGCGGTCGCGTAAGGCGGCTTCATACAATTCCGGAAAATGCCAAACCGAGAAGCTTAAGTTAAAAATTAAGCCAGCCACCAATGGGTGGACCAGGAACCGGGTAAACTTGAGTAACCGGGGCCGGGCCTCTAGGAAGGGATCCGTCAACTCCGGCGGCAGGCCGAGAATGATGAGCGGGGCGGCGACATAGATGAGCAGCATGTGCTGCAGCATATGGGCAGAGAAGAGAAAGGCCTCGCCGACTTGGTCGAGCGGCGACCCAACCGCAATATACGCCACCACCACCCCTAGGTGAAAGCAGATGCCGTAACTTATGGGGTAGGCCCGCAACCCCGGGGCATAGCGGGCGCGCAACGGACCACAGACGAGCGCATACGCCCAGGAAACGCCGACCACGAGGAGCAGGAGGAGCGGTTCGGTATGCCAATGGAGCGGGACGTTCATTTGAGTTTACTGAGTTTTAACACCCAATCCGAATCGGGCTCGCCTGCAAACTTGGAGAACCAATGTTTACGACGTGCTTCCGCCCCGAGCGGCGTACCCCGAAACCGCGTGGCGAGCTGACGGTAAGCCGGCTGCGCGGCAGGTGGGTCACGATACTTAAGCAGGCTGCCGGCAAACTGCAGAATCTGCGCACCCGCGAGGTCATCATCGGGTAGTAACTTCACCGCTTCGAGGGCCAGACGGTGCGCCTCATACTGGGCATCCCGATAAACCCGCCCAGCGGGGACCAGGTGCTTAGCCGCCCATGCTTCCACGCGCTTAACCTCATCCGCCGTCGGCGGAGCCAATAGATTCTCGGGCTCGTCGAGAATCGGGCGGACGCGCTGCACGGGCAGGCCGCGTGGGTCATACCAATGGACGTCCGAGACCGTGGTCCACTCTAAGCCGAGCTCGCAGAAAAGGTAATTCTCTCCTTCACTAGAAATATTCAACGCTGCCCGCCAGTAAGCATCGGCCCGCGCTCGCGGGGACTGCTTGGGGTCCTGGGCGATGCGCATCTGCGCCATGAATAACTGTAAGGTCTTCCGATGCTCCTCTGATAGGTAAGGTCCAGCCTCCTGCCACCGTCCATCGCGGAAGAGGCGCCGACCCAGTAACGCCCGAACATGCTCCGCGGGCGTTATTCCATAGTCATGCACACGAGTGGGTTTGGCCTTACCGGGCGTGGCCTTCCAAGACCGATCGACGGCCACCTTCAGTTCGTCGGTGGTCAGGATACACTCCGCGACGTAGTCGCCATCCTCCAGCATGCCTTCGTTATAAAAAAGGTTCATGGCGGGCACGTAGTGCCCAAAGTGTAATTCCAAGATGGCGAGTTCGACCCTCGCCCGACTAACCGCCCCCGCCGGCTGACCGAAGTCGAAGGTATACGTATCATACTCGCTAGTCATGAACGCCTTGCTGGTGTAATCGGGCACCCCTAGGTGCACGGACTCATAGCTATAATCGATGCCGTGGAAGAGAAAGTGGGGCGGACCTCGGAACTCATCTTCGGACCGGGTGCCGCGGGCGGGCGCGGGCAACCGCTTGGTCGCCAACGACCGCAGCCCTTGGCTGGCACCCAGCAAGTCGCCCGTCCGCACGCGCAAGCGCGCCGCGAGCAGTTGTGCTGTCACATCCCCAGCTGGCGCGGATTTCAGGGTCTTCGCACACGCGTCCCACTGCCCCAAGCGATACTGTAAGGCCGCGAGCCGAACCGCATCCTCACTGAAATCCACTTTAGACGCACCCAAGGCATTGAGCCAGGCCGTGATATCGGCGTTCAATTCTTGCGAAAAACCTCCGATCCCGTCCTGCGCCAGCTGCCGGGCGGAACACAGGTAGGCCGTGGTCAATTTGCGATGTAAGGGATTTTTGGTCAACGGCTCCATCTCACCCGACGCCAGGACGGCCCGTAAGACGTGCTCGATGGAGTCACGAGCCGTCGCATCCCCCTGACGGTAAAGCTGTAAATAAGTCTGCAAGGCCCGCGCCGGATCGACCTCGGGATCCTCGGGGTCGTACTCGGACTCCAGCGATGTACCATATAGATAAGTCCGCGCCAACCATCCATCGGCCGCGAGGTCGAGGTGCGCGATGGCTGGATAGCCTTCGGCGATGAATTGCTTCACCTGCAGCAGGTCGCGGCGGACGTCCTCGAGGTGCTCTACGCCGCTATCCTCATCGAGGTCAGCCGTCAGCGCCATGCGTAGACGAGCTTGCCGATAGGCCGCTAAGGTGGATAGATGGCGGCGTTGCGCGGGCGGGAGGTGTAATAGGGTGGCGCACAACTCGATGGCATCGGGACGCTCTAACGTGAGCGAGCGAATGTAGAAACGAAATTCCTCAGGTAGCTCGCGCAGTAATTTCGGCAAACTATCGGCGCTGATGAGTTTGGCCGGACGGAGAATCTCGGTAGCGCCCAGCGGCACTTCCTGAGGATTGAGCCGCTCGGGTTGGCCCGCGCGAAAGCGCCAGGCTCCCTGATTATCCTTGAAGATAAGCCCGCCATCGCCCGCTGCCAGGAGCGACAGATGCAAAGCCGTCAACCGCACCAACTCGGTGCGTCGAGGATTCTTTTGCTGCGTAAGTTCACGGTCGAGCAAGGCGACCACGGAGGTGAGCACCTCCTCCGTCGCTGCGATGGGTAAGGCCTTCGGAGCGGGGCCAAGAATCGCCACCAAGTCCTCCGACCAAACCGACTCAAGCGGCCGCTTCAGGGCGGCGTCGCCGACTTCCAGTGCACTCGTTTCGTACCACGGTCCTGTACAGGCCCAGACCAACGCGGTGCCTACCAAAGCGACAAGTAGCAAACTCAGTGGACGCCAGCGATGCACCCACCCTTTCTAGCAAAGGCCACCGAAGCGGGAAAACCTTTTATCGGGAAAGTTGTTCGCTGACGACCTCGGCGGTCAGGCTACCCGCTGCTTGCGTCAGCCGAAACCAACCCAGGACACGCCGCTCCCCGGGGGCAAGGAAGCCCGCCCGTGGATCGACCGTGAAGCGCAGCGTGTTGCCCGCTGGCGGCGCCACCTCCCAGCCCGCGGCCGCGTCGGCCCCGACCCAACTAGCACCCGACCAACGAGCCAGCACCGGCGGGAGGGGTAAGGGCTGCTCGGTGGGGTTATAAACTGCGAGGTCCGTCAGCGCGCCTTGCGAGCGGAGTTCCACGCTACAGCGGGCTGCGAGCACTTCGCCGCGCACTATCTGACCAAGGCCGGCACGGGTCCAGTTCTGGCGATCCCCCGGGAATGGTAACCGAAACCAATCCACCCCCCGGACCAACGGGTGCCGGCCTGACTTCAAGGTCATCAGAATGATGGCGACCTCCAAGGACTCGGCTGGCATGAGCTGGGTATAGGCCGTCCCCGCTGGCAGTTCGCGGCTTTCGGCCCGGACGCCTAAGAACGTACCCGAGCGCGCATAGCAGGCCACATACGCGTAGGACGGTAAGGCGACGCGGAAAGGGCGATGGTAAAGGCTTTCCGCCTGTGCGATCCAACGCAACGCCTCAGCCGCGGAGACTAACCGCGCCGGTTCCTTCGCGCTGGGCCGCTGCGTGGCGTGCACCTGCAGCGTAAAACTATCCACCGATTTGAACAGCTGCTCACAACCAGGTGCCTGCAACCATGACGGCAAGGCGGTGATGGTGACCGCCAAAGCGGGGGCTGCTCGCTTGAACACCTGCAGTCGCTCAGCGTAGGCCGACAGCAACCGCACCGGACAGTCGAAGTCGACCTGCACCTGCGTGATTGTGAGCCCAGCGGTACGCGCAGCGGCGAGTCCAACGTTCAAGAGCGTGAAGCCTTCTTGCAGGTTAGGTTCCTGCGGCCCACCCAGCGCCGAACCGGTGCCCATGCGCACGACTAAAGAAACCCGCCGTCCCGTGGCCAGCAACTGCGGCCACGGTGGACGGACCGCCCGCGGCGGATGCCCTAAGCCACACTCGCCGACTAGCACGATGAGTTCACCCACCTCGGCGGGCAGGTCACCCGGCGCCAAAGACGCCACCGCGGCGACATCCCAGCCCTGCCGCCAAACATAGGCGGACTGCGATAACCCCTGAAAAGTAGGAGGCTCTTCCCGCCGGCACCCTGCACCAACGCACAGGCAAGCCAACAGGAAGAGCCTCAGGCGGCACATTAGCCGGGTTTAGCTAAACCACTTCGTATCGATACAATCGACGGAGAACAAGGATAGCAGCGCCGAATAGGTCGCAAATGCGAGCACCAGTCCGCACATAAAGATCCAGAACAGGAGCTTATGGTCGTAGATTAAGTGCATGAACCAGAGGATGACCGCAAAGAACTTGATGGCGGACATCAACGAAAGCGCCGTCAGAATAATTGGCATCGGCACTGGCAGAAAGATCAGGACGATCTCCGCGCCGGTGATGGCAGCCAGCCACAGGGCCAGCGTGATGAAGTGGTGGTAACGGCGGACTTCTTCGGCGAGGAAGTCAGGGTCGTGGGCGACGGCTTCGGACATGGCGTAAGGGTGGCTAGGAGGTTATTTGGCGAGCGGTAGGCCCGTTCCCCAGAAGCCGCTCGGCCCGAGGTATTCAACGAGGTAGACGACGGTGAAGATGATAATCCAGACAATGTCGACGAAGTGCCAGTAGAGACCCGCGATCTCGACGTCCAAGCCCGCCATGTGGCCGGTGAGCTTGCCGGTGAAGCTGTAGAAGTAGAGCAGGATGAGCCAGAGTACGCCGATGGCGACGTGGGTTCCGTGCGTGCCCGTCAGGACGTAGAACGTCGAGCCGAACACGCTGTTCTGAATCGTCAGGCCTTGGTGATAGAAGTGGGTGAACTCATAGACCTGACAGCCTAAGAAAATCAGGCCGAAGAAAATCACGCCCAGGATATTGCGGCGGAAAGACTTCAACTGGCCCTTATGCATCGCAGACACCGCGAGTGCCATGAGGAACGAGGACATCAGCAAGATGAACGTCGAGAAGGACGTCAGCTCGATATTGAAAAGCCTCTGGATGAACTGCTGGTGGCCTTCGGCGTCCGTAAAGCCCGTCGGGTAGAGCTTACGGTAGAGCAAGTGCGTCGAGATTAGGGTCCCGAAGAACATGCAATCCGAAGCAAGGAAGAGCCACATGATGAGCTTCTTGTGGTCGATCCCCGTAGAGGTGGGAGCGTGCGCGTGGGTCGCGTCGGCGGCTTGAGACATGGTGCTGAAAGTTGGAAGTGGCGAAGAAAGTGATTAGTAGGCCGACGATTCGGCCTTAGCCTGAGCGGCGGCACCATGCGGGTCATCCGGGGTCTTGAGCATATAGCCGCCGGGGCCTTCGAGGGCCCAGAGCCAGATACCGAAGAACATGACACCGAGGCCGGAGATTACGATCCAACCCGCGTGGGGAACGCCCATCGACATCATCGGCATACCAAAGCCAATGATGAGGAAGCCAACCCCAGCGAGGAGTGGGAACCAAGATTGGCTGGGCATGTGGACACCGGCTTCGCCGCCGTCATTCTCATAGGCCAGCTTATGCACGCCATACTTGTGCTCGAAGAACGCGTCGCGGCTGGCGATGATCGGGCTGCGGGCGAAATTATACTCCGGTACCGGGGAAGGGAGGGACCACTCGAGCGTGCGGCCATTCCAAGGATCACTGGAGCACTTGACACCCTTAAAGGCGGTGTAGACCAGATTCGCGAAGGCCAAGAAAACGCCGAGGCCGAGGATGAAAGCGCCGATGGTCGCGACGAAGTTCCAAGTCTCCCAACCATTGCCAGCGTGGTAGGTATGCGTCCGGCGCGGCTGGCCAGCGAGACCGAGGTAGTGCATGGGACCGAAGGCGAGGTTGAAGCCGAGGATGACCATGCCCGTGGCCACGTAAGCGAGCCCAGCGTTGGGCATACGACCGAAAATCTTCGGGAACCAGAAGTAGAGGCCAGCCATCAGGCCG
>Ga0114966_10000905_pt1 | contig 27923 bp, 24 predicted proteins | sample M_130207_XF_Meta_FD_87029 | JGI IMG/M metagenome (GOLD analysis project Ga0114966, IMG submission 87029) | Freshwater microbial communities from Lake Montjoie, Canada to study carbon cycling - M_130207_XF_MetaG | ecosystem: Environmental > Aquatic > Freshwater > Lake | place: Lake Montjoie... | reverse complement strand
GTTCAAGAAGACGACGATGTACGGCACCTCGACCTGCTTGGCGAGGAGGACGTGCTCCTTCGTCTGCGGCATCGGGCCGTCGGCGGCGGAGACGACGAGGATGGCTCCGTCGACCTGCGCAGCACCGGTGATCATGTTCTTGATGTAGTCGGCGTGTCCGGGCATGTCGACGTGCGCATAGTGACGGTTCTTGGTCTCGTACTCCACGTGCGACACGTTGATCGTGATGCCGCGCTCGCGCTCTTCGGGCGCCTTGTCGATGTTGTCGAACGCGGTGAACACGGTGCCCGTGCCGCTGTCGGCGAGCACCTTCGTGATCGCCGCGGTAAGCGTGGTCTTGCCGTGGTCGATGTGGCCCATCGTGCCCACGTTGACGTGGGGCTTGTTGCGCTCGAACGTCTTCTTCGCCATGGGAGTTCCCTTGCGCTTTCTCTACTCGCGTGTGGTTGGTGTGGTTTCTTGGATCACTGACCGCGGACGCGGGTGACGATCTCTTCTTGAACGAATGCAGGCGTTTGCTGATACGAGTCGAACTGCATCGTGTACGTGGCGCGACCCTGGGTGCGCGAACGCAGGTCGGTAGCGTAGCCGAACATCTCGGACAACGGCACCTGGGCGGTGATCACCTTGTTGTTGCCGCGCGAATCGCCCTGACCGAGCTTGCCGCGACGGCGGGATAGATCGCCCATCACATCACCCATGAAGTCGTCGGGGGTGACGACTTCGACGGCCATGATCGGCTCGAGGATGGCCGGCTTTGCCTTGCGGCACGCTTCCTTAAAGGCCTGGATGGCGGCAATCTTGAACGCCATCTCCGAGGAATCGACGTCGTGGTACTTGCCGTCCTGCAGGGTGGCCTTGACATCGACCATGGGGTAGCCGGCGAGCACGCCGGCGGTCATGGCCTCCTGGAAACCCTGGTTGCAGGGCTGGATGTATTCACGGGGGATGCGACCGCCGGAGATCTTGTCGACGAACTCGTAGCCCACGCCCGGTTCCTGTGGCTCGAGGTCCATGCTGACCTCGGCAAACTGACCCGAGCCACCGGTTTGCTTCTTGTGGGTGTAGGTGACGTTCAACGCAGGAGCCGTGATGGTCTCGCGGTAGGCCACCTGCGGCTTGCCGACGCTCGCGTCGACCTTGAACTCACGGAGCATTCGGTCGACGAGCACCTCGAGGTGGAGCTCGCCCATGCCAGCGATGATGGTCTGACCGGTCTCTTCGTCGGTGCGCACGCGGAAGGTCGGGTCTTCTTCGGACAGCGCGTACAGCGCCTTGGCCATCTTGTCCTGATCGACCTTGGTCTTGGGCTCGACCGCGACGTGGATGACCGGGTCGGGAAAGACCAGCTGCTCGAGCACGATCGGCGCAGAAGGAGCGCAGAGGGTATCGCCGGTCTTGGTGTCCTTGAAGCCGATGCCGGCGGCAATGTCGCCGGTCGCCACGACATCGATGTCCTGGCGCTCGTTGGCGTGCATCTCGAGGAGACGCCCGATGCGCTCCTTGTTGCCCGTGCGGACGTTGAGGACCTGGCCGCCCTTCTCGAGCTGCCCGGAGTAGACACGGAAGTAGGTGAGACGACCGACGTACGGGTCGGTCATGATCTTGAACGCCAGCGCAGAGAACGGCGCCTTATCGTCGACGGCGCGCTCGGCCGGCTCGCCCTTTGCGGTGAGCCCGTGAACCGCACCCACATCGAGCGGGGACGGCATGTAGTCGACGACTGCGTCGAGCAACGGCTGCACGCCCTTGTTCTTGAAGGCGGTTCCGTTGAGGATGGGTACGCACTCGCCGCTGATGGTGCCGCGTCGCAGCGCACCCTTCACGTCATCGAGGGTGATCTCTTCTTCGCCGACGAACTTCTCGAGGATGACCTCGTCGAAGGTGGACAGCGTGTCGATCAGTTTCTCGCGGTACTCGTCGGCGAGCTCGCGCATATCCGAGGGGATGTCGACGATGTCGAACGTCGCGCCGAGCTCTTCACCCGACCACACGATGGCCCTCATGCGCACGAGGTCGACCACGCCCGAGTAGCCCGACTCGATGCCTATCGGCAGTTGGATGACCGCGGTGACGCAGCCGAGGCGCTCTTGGATCGTGCGCAGACAGAAGTAGAAATCGGCACCCGTACGGTCCATCTTGTTGATGAAGCACATGCGCGGTACGCCGTACTTGTCGGCCTGGCGCCACACCGTCTCGGTTTGCGGTTCGACACCCGCGACACCGTCGAACACTGCTACTGCGCCGTCGAGCACGCGGAGCGAACGCTCGACCTCCACGGTGAAGTCGACGTGACCGGGCGTGTCGATGATGTTGATTCGGTGGTCGTCCCAGAATGCGGTGGTCGCGGCGGACGTGATGGTGATGCCGCGCTCGCGCTCCTGCTCCATCCAGTCCATCGTGGCCGCACCCTCGTGGACCTCACCGATCTTGTAGTTGCGACCGGTGTAGAAGAGGATCCGCTCGGTGGTGGTGGTCTTGCCCGCGTCGATGTGGGCCATGATCCCGATGTTGCGGGTTCGTTCGAGGGGGTGGCGTACGTACATCTCGCGGGGTTCCTTGCTCAGGCGGGGGTGTGCGCGTCGCTCGCGGAGGGAGCCGGTTACGCACCACGACCGGGCAGATGCCCGGTCGTGACATGCTAATGGGGTTCGTGATCGATCGGGTCGGGGCGCCCTCAGACGCACCCGGACCGGCTACCAGCGATAGTGGGCGAAGGCCTTATTCGATTCGGCCATCTTCTGGAGATCGTCGCGGCGCTTGACCGACGCACCGACACCGTTCGATGCGTCGAGGATCTCGTTGGCCAGACGCTCGGCCATGGTGCGCTCGCGGCGCTGCCGGGAGTAGCCGACCATCCAACGGATGGCGAGCGTGTTGGCTCGGCGGGGACGGACCTCGACCGGCACCTGGTAGGTGGCGCCGCCGACGCGACGGCTGCGTACCTCGAGCTGCGGCTTGACGTTGTCGACCGCACGCTTGAGGGCCGCGACTGGCTCGCTGGCCGTCTTGGTTTGCACGATCTCGAGGGCGTCGTACACGATCCGCTCGGCGAGCGAACGCTTGCCGCGCTGGAGGATCTTGTTGACGAGTTGGGTGACGACTACCGAGTGGTAGATCGGATCGGGCTGGATTTCGCGCCGAGTTGCAGGGCCTTTACGAGGCATGTCTACGAATCCTTCTTGGCGCCATAACGGCTGCGGGCTTGCTTGCGGTCGCGAACACCGGCGGTGTCGAGCGTGCCACGGATGATCTTGTAACGGACGCCCGGCAGGTCCTTCACACGACCGCCGCGCACGAGCACGATGGAGTGCTCCTGGAGGTTGTGGCGCTCGCCGGGGATGTAGGCGGTGACTTCCATGCCGCTCGTGAGACGCACGCGGGCGACCTTGCGGAGGGCGGAGTTCGGCTTCTTCGGCGTCGTCGTGTACACGCGGGTACAGACGCCGCGACGCTGGGGGGCGCCCTTCAGCGCGGGTGTCGCGCCCTTGCGGGGCTTCGACTGCCGGCCTTTGCGAACCAGCTGCTCGATCGTGGGCAAAACAAACCTCGTGTCTAGAAGGGAGAAATCGCCGGGACTCGTAAGCCGCGCTCGGTTCGGAGAGGGAGCGCAGTTCGGGGACCCGGCCCGGGTGCGAATCGCTCCGGAGAGCGGTCAAGAGGGCCGACGGAAAAGTCTAGGAGCGCCGGGCCCCTGTTCGCAAACAGCGGCCCGGCAATCCAAATCAGAATGCGGCAGCGCCGTTGCCTCCAGCGGCGAGGTCAATGACCTCGGCGCTACGAGCAAGGTCGTCATCGCGGCGGGACAAAAGATCGGCCAGGTCCTGGTCCTGGTCATCGTCGGCGCTGGAGTAGTACTCCATCGGCTGATAGTCCGGAGCGTGGGCCGACACGGAGCGATACCGATGAAGACCCGTACCCGCCGGGATCAGCTTGCCGATGATGATGTTCTCTTTGAGCCCGAGGAGCCCGTCGGAACGGGACTCGATCGCGGCTTCGGTCAGCACACGAGTGGTCTCCTGGAAGGACGCTGCGGACAGCCACGAATCCGTGGCCAACGACGCCTTGGTGATACCCATGAGCTCGGGACGGCCTTCGGCCGCACGCTTGCCTTCTTGCACCAGGCGACGGTTCGCTTCGGCATAGACCCGCGTATCGACGCGCTCGCCGGGGAGGAAGTCGGAGTCGCCCGGTTCCTGCACGGCCACCCGGCGGGTCATCTGACGCACGATCAGCTCGATGTGCTTGTCGTGGATCGACACGCCCTGGTCGCGGTAGACCTGCTGGACCTGCTCGACGAGGTACTGCTGGGTCTCCCGGACGCCTCGGATCTCGAGGAGCTCCTTCGGGTCGCGAGGACCCTCGACGATCGCGTCGCCGGCCTGAACCTCTTGGCCATCGGTGACCTCGAGGCGCGACGGTGTCGGGATCGTGTAGACGTCCTCGGTGCCATCGTCGGCGACGATCGTGATGACACGACCCTTGCCTTCGTCATCACCGATGCGGATGGTGCCGGTGGTGCGAGCCATGGTGGCCTTGCCCTTCGGGCTGCGGGCCTCGAAGAGCTCGACGACGCGGGGAAGGCCGCCGGCGATGTCGGTACCGGCGATGCCGCCAGTGTGGAACGTACGCATCGTGAGCTGGGTTCCCGGCTCGCCGATGGACTGAGCGGCGATGACGCCTACCGCTTCGCCGACCTCGATGGCGCCGAGAGTGGCGAGCGACATGCCGTAGCTGGCGGCCGAGATACCGAACTCGCTGTCGTCGGTCAGCGGCGAGAGCACTCGCACGCGGGTGACGGCGGGGTCGTCGCGCATCGCGACCATTTCTTCTTCGCCGACCACGGTGCCGCGGGGGTACACGGTGCCGTCGCCCAAGGTGACGTCGTCAGCGAGGGTACGACTGAACAGGCGGGTCTCGACGTGCGAGCGCCAACCGGCGGAGTCGGGGCGGATGTCCTCGAGCCACAGGCCGCGGACGGGTGCCCCGCTCTCGAGCGGGTGCTCGTCGTTGATGATGAGCTCTTGGGCCACATCGACGAGGCGCCGAGTGAGGTAGCCCGAGTCCGCGGTACGGAGGGCCGTGTCGACGAGGCCCTTTCGGGCGCCCGGCGTGGCGATGAAGTACTCGAGCATGTCGAGGCCTTCACGGAAGTTGGACTTGATCGGACGAGGGATCATGTCGCCGCGGGGGTTGGCCACGAGGCCGCGCATGCCGGCGATCTGACGGACCTGCATCATGTTGCCGCGAGCACCCGAGCCCACCATCATGTCGATGGGGTTGAACCGGGTGGACGTGAGCAGCTCTTCCATGCGGCGCCGAACTTCGTCGGTCGCCTCGGTCCAGATCTCGACCTCTTTCTGGCGACGCTCACCGTCGGTGATGATGCCCCGACGGAACTGCTGCTCGACCTTGTCGGCTTCCTTCTCGTGGCGGTCGAGGATGGCCTTCTTCTCGGGCGGGGTCCGGACGTCGTCGACGGAGATGGTGAGGCCGGACTGGGCCGCCCAGCGGAAGCACAGGTTCTTGATCCCATCGAGGGACTCGGAGACCTGCGACTTCGGGTACTCCTTGGCGAGCTTCTCGACGATCTCGGTCATCTTTCGCTTGGACACGCGCTCGTTGACGAACTCGAAGCCCTTCGGCAGCTTGTCGTTGAACAGCACGCGGCCGGCCGTGGTGGTCTTGTACACCGCGCCAACGCCGTTGGCCGGCGTTTCGATGAGGTCGAGGATCTCGGGGTTGCGGTACTGGATCGGCGCGTGGAGCCCGAGATCGTGCTTCTCGATGGCCCGCTCGATCTCATAGCGGTGGCGGAACACGCGGCCCGCACCCTGCTCGTCATCGGCGAACTCGGTGAGGAAGAACGCGCCGATAATCATGTCCTGGGTGGGCGTGACCAGCGGTCGGCCGTGGGCCGGCGACAGCACGTTGTTGGCCGAGAGCATCAGCACCCGGGCCTCGGCCTGGGCCTCGGCGGACAGCGGCAGGTGGACGGCCATCTGATCGCCGTCGAAGTCTGCGTTGAAGGCGGTGCACACCAGCGGATGGATCTGGATGGCCTTGCCCTCAACGAGGACCGGCTCGAAGGCCTGGATGCCGAGTCGGTGCAACGTGGGGGCACGATTCAACATCACCGGGTGCTCTTTGATGACGTCTTCGAGGACGTCCCACACCTGGGGGCGGCGGCGTTCGACCATGCGCTTGGCCGACTTGATGTTCTGCGCCAGCTCTTGGTCGACGAGGCGCTTCATGACGAAGGGCTTGAACAGCTCGAGGGCCATGAGCTTCGGCAGACCGCACTGGTGCAGCTTGAGCGTGGGGCCGACGACGATGACCGAACGACCGGAGTAGTCGACGCGCTTGCCGAGCAGGTTCTGGCGGAACCGGCCCTGCTTGCCCTTCAACATGTCGGACAGCGACTTGAGCGGGCGATTGCCCGGCCCGGTGACCGGGCGGCCGCGGCGACCATTGTCGAAGAGTGCGTCGACAGCTTCCTGCAGCATGCGCTTTTCGTTGTTGACGATGATCGCTGGCGCGCCGAGATCGAGCAGTCGCTTGAGCCGGTTGTTGCGATTGATCACGCGACGGTAGAGGTCGTTGAGATCGCTGGTGGCGAAGCGACCACCATCGAGCTGCACCATGGGGCGCAGTTCGGGCGGGATGACCGGGACGACGTCGAGGATCATGGCGCGCGGGTCGTTGACCCGGCGGCCGTTCTCGTCGCGGCGGTTGAACGCGGCGACGATCTTCAGCCGCTTGATCGCCTTCTGCTTGCGTTGCGCCGACAGCGGACGCTGGCCTTCCTGCGGATCGATCTGGGCCCGCAGCTTGACCTCTTCGACGTCGAGATCAATGCGGCCGATGAGCCGGGCGATGGCCTCGGCGCCCATGCCGCCCTCGAAGTAGTCGCTGAAGCGAGCGACGAGCTCGCGCCACAGCATCTCGTCTTCGATGATCTGACGGGCGAACAGGCTCTTGAACTCGTCGAACGCGCGGCCGAGCACATCGACCTCTTGATCGAAGCGCTCGCGGATGGCCACGAGATCGCGCTCGGCCGCTCGCTGGCGGGCCTTGATCTCGGTGTCCTTGGCGCTGTCCTTCTCGAGCTGGACGAGCTCCTTCTCGAGATCTTCCTGACGGCGGGCGAGCTCAAGCTCGCGGTCCTTCTCGATGGCCTCACGCTCGAGCGAAATTTCCTGCTCGAGGTTGGGGAGGTTCTTGTCGCGCTTCTCGTCGTCGACCCAGGTCACGATGTTCGCCGCGAAGTAGATGACCTTCTCGAGCTGCTTGGCCTTCAGCTCCTCGCGGGCCTCGGTGCCCATGAGCAGGTAGGCGAGCCAGGAACGCGTGCCTCGGAGGTACCAGATGTGCACGACGGGGGCCGCGAGCTCGATGTGGCCCATGCGCTCGCGCCGAACCTTGGAGCGCGTGACTTCGACGCCGCAGCGCTCGCAGATGATGCCCTTGAAGCGCACGCGCTTGTACTTGCCGCAGTAGCACTCCCAGTCCTTCGTCGGACCGAAGATCTTCTCGCAGAACAGCCCGTCTTTCTCGGGCTTCAGCGTGCGGTAGTTGATGGTTTCTGGCTTCTTCACCTCACCGTTCGACCACATGCGGATGGAGTCCGCCGTGGCCAAACCGATGCGGATCTGGTCGAAGTGATTTACATCAAGCATGAATTTCCCCGGGTTGCGTGTGCAGCGTCGTCTGGTGTGGTTGGGGTAGGTGGGCGGTCATCGCCGCCCACGCTCTGCGGCGCGGCGGTCGTCTTCTTCGTCAGAACCGCGCTCGTTGCGCGACAGGTCGATCCCGAGTTCTTCGGCGGTGCGGAAGACATCTTCTTCGTCCATGCGCATCTCGATCTCTTCGCCGCCGACGCCGAGGACCTCGACGTTGAGGCAGAGGGCCTGCATCTCCTTGATGAGCACCTTGAAGCTCTCGGGGATGCCCGGCTCGGGGATGTTCTCGCCCTTGACGATGGCCTCGTAGACCTTGACCCGGCCGAGGACATCGTCGGACTTGATGGTGAGCAGCTCCTGCAAGCAGTACGCCGCGCCGTAGGCCTCGAGGGCCCACACCTCCATCTCGCCGAAGCGCTGGCCGCCGAACTGAGCCTTGCCGCCGAGGGGCTGCTGAGTGATCATCGAGTACGGGCCCGTGGAGCGGGCGTGGATCTTGTCGTCGACCAAGTGGGCGAGCTTCAAGATGTACATGTAGCCGACGGTGATCGGGTTGTCGTAGGTCTCGCCGGTCCGGCCGTTGAACATCGTGACCTTGCCGTTGGTGCCGACCAAACGCTGATCGTCGACACCTTCGGGGTTGATGTTCGCGAGGATCGTCTGGATGGTCGGGTGCTTGCCCGCCTTGTCGATCTCGTCCCAGTGGGCGCCGTCGAACACCGGCGTCGCGATGAACGTGGCCGGCTCGGTGCGCGGGCGGGTCTTCGTTTCGGTGCCGCGGATGGGCACACCGCCGACGACCTTGCCATCGACGTCCCAACCCCAGCGGGCGCAGTACCCGAGGTGCGCCTCGAGGACCTGGCCGATGTTCATGCGGCTCGGCACGCCGAGCGGGTTCAAGATGATGTCGACTGGCTGACCGTCGGCCATGTACGGCATGTCCTCGACCGGGAGGATCTTGGAGATGACGCCCTTGTTGCCGTGGCGGCCGGCGAGCTTGTCGCCCACGCTGATCTTGCGCTTCTGGCCGATGTACACCCGCACCAGCTGATTGACGCCCGGTGGGAGCTCGTGGTTCTCGTCGCGGCTGAACACCTTGACGTCGATGACCTTGCCGGTCTCGCCGTGGGGGACCTTCAGCGACGTGTCCCGGACCTCGCGGGCCTTCTCGCCGAAGATGGCGCGCAGCAGGCGCTCCTCGGGGGTGAGCTCGGTCTCGCCCTTGGGCGTGACCTTGCCGACCAGGACATCGCCCGGGCCGACATCGGCGCCGATGCGGATGATCCCGCGCTCGTCGAGAGCCGCGAGGATGTCGTCGGACAGGTTCGGTATGTCGCGCGTGATCTCTTCGGGCCCGAGCTTGGTGTCGCGGGCGTCGATCTCGTGCTCGTGGATGTGGATCGAGGTCAGGACGTCGTCGCGGACGAGGCGCTCCGAGAGGATGATCGCGTCCTCGAAGTTGTAGCCCTCCCAAGGCATGAAGGCCACGAGCAGGTTCTTGCCGAGCGCGAGCTCGCCCTGATCGGTGGAGGGACCGTCGGCGAGGATCTGGCCCTTCTTGACCTTGTCGCCCTCGACCACGCGCGGCTTCTGGTTAATGCAGGTGTCCTGGTTCGAACGCTCGAACTTGAGGAGCTTGTAGACCTTCTTGCCGAGCTTCTTGTACTCAACGGTGATAACCCGCCCGTCGAGCTCGGTGATGACCCCGTCGTCTTCGGCGATGACCATGTCGGCCGCGTCGCGCGCGGCGCGGGCCTCGATGCCGGTGCCCACATAGGGGGCCTCGGACGCGATGAGCGGTACGGCCTGGCGTTGCATGTTGGCGCCCATGAGCGCACGGTTCGCGTCGTCGTGCTCGAGGAAGGGGATCAACGCGGTCGCGACCGACACGATCTGCTTCGGCGAAACGTCCATGAGCTGGACCTCGAGCGGCGAAACCGACGAGATCTCGGTGGTGGCACCGAAGAACACGTCACGTTCGAGCTGCAACTTCAGATCGGACAGCGAGGCGGACTGGGGCGACCGGCGCACCAACACGCGGTCAGCGCTGAGCACACCGTCGGCGGTGACCTTGGCGTTGGCCTGCGAGACGACGTATTCCTCTTCCTCGTCGGCGGCGAGCCAGACGATCTCGTCGGTGACCTGGCCCTTGTTGACCACGCGGTACGGCGACTCGATAAAGCCGAACGGGTTCACGCGGGCATAGGTGGCGAGCGCACCGATGAGGCCGATGTTCGGGCCTTCCGGGGTCTCGATGGGGCACATGCGCCCGTAGTGCGAGAAGTGGACGTCACGGACCTCGAAGCCGGCCCGCTCGCGCGACAGACCACCCGGGCCGAGCGCCGAGAGGCGACGGCGGTGGGTGAGGCCCGACAGCGGGTTCACCTGGTCCATGAACTGCGACAGCTGCGACGTCCCGAAGAACTCCTTGATCGCCGCGACCACAGGCCGGATGTTGATGAGCGTCTGAGGCGTGATGGCCTCGACGTCCTGGGTGGTCATGCGCTCACGAACGACGCGCTCCATGCGCGACAGGCCGATGCGCACCTGGTTCTGGATGAGCTCGCCCACCGAACGGATGCGCCGGTTTGCGAAGTGGTCTTGATCGTCGAGGCGGTAGCCCGGCTCGCCCTTGGCGAGATGCAACAGGTACGTGCACGCGGCCAACACCTCGGCCTGCGACAACACTGGCTGATCGGCTTCGGGACGCTCGAGGTCGAGGTCGAACAATGTCGCGATCTTCTCGATCTCGGCGCCGAGCTTGCGGTTCAGCTTGTACCGACCGACGCGCGACAGGTCGTAGCGGCGCGGCTCGAAGAACGCGTTGCGGAAGTAGGCACGAGCGGACTCGACCGACGGCGGCTCACCCGGACGGGCGCGCTTGTAGATCTCGACGAGGGCCTCGTCCTGGGTGGGCGCGGTGTCGCGATCCTTCTCCCATTGGCCTTCGAGGAAATCGAAGTGGCGCACGAAGCGCTCGAGGAAACCAGGCGCGTTCGCCTCGTCGTAGCCCAACGCACGCAGCAACATGAAGATCGACAGACGACGCTTGCGGGCCACGCGGGTGCCGGCGGTGACGTCACGGCCCGGCTTCTGCTCGACGTCGAACTCGATCCACTCACCGCGATAGGGGTGGATGGTGCCGGTCACCAGCTGGTGCTTCGACAGGTTGCGCAAGCGGAAGCGCTCGCCCGGCTGGAAGATGACGCCCGGTGAACGGACGAGCTGGGAAACCACGACCCGCTCGGTGCCGTTGATGACGAAGGTGCCCTTTTCGGTCATCATCGGGAAGTCGCCCATGAAGACCGTCTGCTCTTTGATCTCGCCGGTGGCCGCGTTCATGAAACGGGCGCGCACGAAGATCGGGGCGGAGAAGGTCATGTCCTTCTCCTTGCACTCCTCCACCGTGAACTTGGGCGGCGGTCGCAGATCCTCGTCGTCCGGGTCGAACTCGAGCTCGAGCTGGAGCGTCTCGGTGAAGTCCTTGATCGGGCTGATGTCGCGGAAGGTCTCCGCAATGCCGTGCTGAAGGAACCACTTGAACGATTCGCGCTGAACGGCGATCAGATCAGGCACCTCGAGGGCTTCCTCGAGATTGGCGAACGAGTAACGCTCCCGAACGGGACGAGACGACACAGGCTACTCCTGGCAGAGGGGGGAGAACCGGTAGGGCACAGCCGATGGCCGCACCCCTGCGCGAGCGCGCGAAGCCGAAAACGGCAAAACAGGGAAAAGACAACAGGCGGGCACGGCAACCAAGGATGCTACTGCGCGCGCGGACTCAGGGACAACCCCCTTCGGGGCAGCACGTGGTCGAGGAACTCGTCCCGGGCGATTTCGGAAAACCACTCGGGACGATCGGACGGGCCGGCGCACGCCGACCCGTCCCTAGATCGTGCAGGGCCGGGCGAAACCCGACCCTGGTCTCGACGGCGCCGGATCCCCGACGCCGCAGGGACTACTTCAGTTCCACCGACGCTCCAGCGCCTTCGAGCTGCGCCTTGGCCTTCTCGGCGTCTTCCTTCGATACCTTCTCGAGCACCGGCTTCGGGGCGCCGTCGACCAGATCCTTGGCCTCCTTGAGACCGAGGTTCGTGAGCGTGCGCACCTCCTTGATGACATTGATCTTCTTTTCACCGGCGGCGAGGAGGATCACGTCGAACTCATCCTGCTCTTCGACGACGGCTGCGGCTTCGCCGCCGCCCATCATCGCCGGATTGAACGCCATGGCTGGCGCGGCGGCGGTGACGCCGAACTTCTCTTCGAATGCTTCCTTGAGCTCCTTGAGCTCGAGAACAGTCATCCCTGCAATTGCGTCGAGGATCTCGTCCTTCGTCGTCATTTCATCTTCTCCGTGCTATCGATCGTTTGGGTGGGTGGTGCGGGCTAGGCCGCGGCCGGTTCGAGCTTCTCGATGAGTGCGTTCAGCGCGTACGCGAAGTCGCGAGGAACAGCGTCGAGCAGGTTGACGAACTGCTGTGTCGGGGCAGCCATGAGGCCGGCCAACTCGGCGAGCAACTGCTCGCGCGGTGGAACCTCGGCGAGTGCCTTGACGTCGGCGGGTGAAAGCCGGCTGGTGCCGAGCAAACCGCCCTTGATGACGAGCGCCTCGTTCTCCGCGGCGTACTTCTTCAGGATCTTGGCCACGCCAACGGCGTCACCGGTGCCCTTCGGAACGAACGCGATGGCTGTCGGGCCCGTGAGGAGGTCGTCGATCTCGAGGCCGAGATCTCGTGCCGCGAACCGCACGAGGGTGTTCTTGTACACCTTGACCTCGCCACCGGAAGCTCGCAGCTCGCTGCGAAGCTTGGCCATCGCGGCGACGCTGAGGCCTCGGTATTCGGTCAGCACCGTTGCGTCGGCATTGCGCAATCTCTCGCGCACCTCGTCGACCACGGCGATCTTTTCTGGCCTTGGGTTCTCCATCCGCACCTCCTTTCGTCTGCTTCGTGGGGCCGGAGCCCGGTGGGTTGTTCGCGATCTCCGTGGGCAGCAACCGAGCCGAAAACGAGAGCGGGTGTCCGTCCGACGAGGACGAACACCCGGAACGAACATGCCGCAGCATGTCGTGACGATGCGTTCACCTCGTTCGGCGGGCGGCCACCCTTCGCGGGTACTTGCCCTTTCGGTACCCCGGGGGGCACACCGAAGGTCTTCGGCGATTGCTGCTCAGTTGAGAACGGTCGGAGTGTATCAGGCCGTTTCGTTGATGAGATTGGGGTCGACCTTGACCCCGGGGCCCATCGTCGACGACACCGTGATCTTTCGGAAGTACTTCCCTTTTGCCGTAGCTGGCTTGGCGCGTTCGACCTCGTCGATAAGCGCCTTCAGGTTCGAGTACAACGCCGGAAGCTCGAAGCTCACCTTGCCGATCGGGACGTGCACGTTGCCGTAGCGATCGGAGCGGTACTCGACCTTGCCGCCCTTGAACTCGGTCACGGCCCGAGCGGTGTCCTCGGTGACGGTGCCCGTCTTGGGGTTCGGCATGAGTCCACGGGGACCGAGCACACGCCCCAGCTTGCCGACCATGGGCATGAGGTCGGGGGTGGCGATGGCGACATCGAAGTCGAGCATGCCCCCTTCGACAAGTTTGACCAGATCGTCCGCGCCGACGTGATCGGCACCCGCGGCGCGGGCGGCCGCGGCTGCGTCGCCCTGGGCGAACACGGCGATGCGCACGTCCTTGCCGGTACCCGACGGCAGGGCCACGGTGCCGCGCACCATCTGGTCGGCCTTGCGGGGATCGACGCCGAGGCGCACGGCCACGTCGATCGACTCGTCGAAGTTGCGGTTCGACATGCCCTTCACCAGGTCGAGCGCTTCGCTGGCGCCATAGAGGTGGTCTCGATCGAAGCGGCGCGCCGCGTCGGTGAACTTCTTGCCCTTCGCCATTTCGGCTCCCTCGTGTGTCGTGCCCAGCAGGTGAGGTGACTTGCTGGCTGAATCGGTAACGCTTGTCGGATTCGGGGAAAGTTCGAAGAACTAGCCCTCGACGATGATGCCCATGCTGCGGGCGGTGCCGGCAACCTGCTTCTTCGCCGCGTCAAGATCGTCGGTGTTGAGATCGGGCAGCTTGGTGCGGGCAATCTCGGTGACCTGGTCGTCGGTGACCTTGCCGACCTTGATCTTGTTCGGCGTGGCCGAGCCCTTGTCGATGCCGGCGGCCATGCGCAACAGCACAGGAACCGGCGGCGTCTTGGTGATGAACGTGAACGTGCGGTCGTTGTAGACCGTGATCTCGGCCGGCACGATAACGCCGCGCTGGGATTCGGTGGCCGCGTTGTACTGCTTGCAGAACTCCATGATGGCCACGCCGTGCGGGCCGAGTGCGGTACCGACCGGGGGGGCCGGAGTGGCCTGTCCCGCGGGGATCTGGATACGAACGATTGCAACTACCTGGCGTCTGGCCATAGCTCAGCCTTCATCTCGACGCGAACGGAGAACGCTCGCGGACAGCGACCTTCAAGTCTGGACAGCGCGAGCCGGGTTGGCAACTCGCGCGAGGGGAATGCCGACGCTGACGCGTCAGACCTTGGCGACCTGACCGAACTCGAGCTCGACCGGGGTCTCGCGTCCGAACAGGTTGACGAGCACCTTGAGCTTGAGCTGATCCTCGTTGATCTCGATGATCTCGCCCTCGAAGTTGGCGAACGGGCCTTCCTTGACCCGCACGCTCTCGCCCTGCTCGAACTCGAGGCGCGGCTTGCCCCGACGCGGCGTGGGCTCGACGCCTTCGATCTGTACCGGCAGGAAGCTCTCGACTTCGCGTCGGGCGAGCGGCGACGGCTTTCCGCCCTGGCCGACGAAGTTGACGATGCCGGGCGTGTTGCGCACGACGTACCACGAGTCGTCGTCGAGGTCGCAGCGCACGAGCAGGTAACCCGGGAACACCTTCTTCTGGACCGTGACCCGCTTGCCGTTCTTGAACTCGACGACGTCCTCCATGGGGATGACGACTTCGTGGATGCGTTCGTCCATGCTCATCGAGGCGATGCGAGCCTCGAGGTTGTGCTTGACCTTCTTCTCGTAGCCCGACTGCGTGTGCACCACATACCACCGGCCGGGCCGGTCGTAGGGGCTTTCGACGCGGGGCGCCTCATAGAGGTCGTCCTCGCCCAGGACGTTGGCCAGCTCGTCGGCGACGACGGCGGCCTCGGAGGGCGACTCGGCCTCGACCACGTCGAGGTCGTCGGAGGTTGCTTCGGTTTCCACGGTTGCTTCGGTTTCCACGAGGATCACGCCTTGAACAGCTTGAGCACGGCCTGGCTGGAGACCCAGTCGAGGCCGGCGACGAATGCGGTGAGCAGCACGAGCGTGACGAACACGATCACGGTGTAACGAATGGTCTCTTCACGGGTGGGCCAAGCCACCTTCTTGAGCTCGCCCCGGACCTCTTTTACGAACTGGGTGGCGCTTGTGCGCTCGTCTTTGGTGGTCTGCGCCGGTGCGGCACGGCGAGTACGGACCGGCTCGCCGGTCTCGTCGATCTCGCCTTGGCGCTGCAGCATGCGCCGTTGTTCGCGGTTGAGTGTCATCGTGCCCTCGCCGTCGGGAGCGAAATTTCGCAGGCCATGGGATGCCAGGCCAGGGGAAGCATGGAGTGCTGGACAAGCCTATCTGATGGCCGTTGAGGCCAGGCAGGGGCTGCCGGAGAACGCGCAGGGCAGGAGGGACTCGAACCCCCAACCGCCGGTTTTGGAGACCGGTGCTCTACCAATTGAGCTACTGCCCTAGGGACGACTCATTCTAGCATCGCACCGGCCTCGACCGGCAGGGCCATTCGGGGGCCGCGGCCGGGCGACAAACCCCGCCGAGTGCGAGCGATACACCGGTTCATCGGGCGACACCAGCCACGGCACCGTGTTCGCGCACGAGGTACGCCACCACGCCGGCACCCGCTGCGATCACGAGGCCACCAGCCACCGTGGTGATGGCCCAGGTCCGGCGAAGGCGGCGGCCGATCTCGACGTCGACCAGCCGGGCGATGGACTCGACGACGCCGGAGTCGTCGACCGCGACACCGGCGCGCAGCGCCCTCAGCTCGCCGGCCAACCGGGCGTACTCGTGGGCTGTGCGTCGGCACGTGGCGCAGTGCCGGAGGTGGCGCTGCGACCAGGGCTCGAACGTCGCGGGGACTACCCCGCCGCGCAGGAGCCCGTGCACCATCGCGCAGGCGCCGGGCTCAGCCGGCATGACGTTGCCCTGCGTGATCGGCGCGGTCGGCGCGGTCGTCGTACGCATAGAGCCGCTCGCGCAGCTGCTGGCGGGCCCGATGAAGGCGCACCTTGGCCGCTGGCTGGCTGATGCCGAGCTCGGCGGCAATGGCCTCGTGGGACATGTCGTAGATGTCGCGTAGCACGACGACCGCCCGCAGCTTCGGCGGGAGCCCCCCGAGTGCAGCCTCGAGGTCGGCGCGAAGCGACAGTGTGGCGGCGCGACCTTCGACGTCGGCCCCTTCGTCAGACCTGCGGACGAGGCCCGCCTGGTGATCGGCGGTCAACTGGTCGTGGCGGTGCCGGCGGTCGCGGGATGCATGGGACGACGCGCAGTTGACCGTTATGCGGAACAGCCAGGTACGAAAGCGACTGTCGCCACGGAAACGGCGCAGGCCACGGTAGGCCCGGAGATACGCGTCCTGGACAATGTCACGCGCGTCCTGCTCGTTGCCGGCGAGGCGACGAGCCAGCTGCAACGTGTCGCGATACGTGAGCCGTACCAGCTCGTCGAAAGCCTCACGGTTTCCGGCGCAGGCGGCGGCGACCACCGGAGCAAGCTCGTCGACCGGGGTGGGCGAAGCCATAACAGATCGTCAGCCGGTCTCGGAAAGCGCCGAGTGGGGCTCGGTCAGCGGGTTTCTTTGTGCATCGTGTGCACGCGCTCCCATCGGCAGTACTTCTTGATCTCGATGCGCTCGCGATCGTTGACCTTGTTCTTGGTGGTGATGTAGTTCCGGCGCTTGCAGGTCTGACACTCGAGTGTCACATGCACGCGCTTTTCATTCTTCGCCATTGGGTGTCTCCTTGGACCGCACCGTTCGACAGCCTCGCGACGAACGAAGTAGCGACGGACAGAATCGAACTGTCGACCTCTCGATTATGAGTCGAGCGCTCTCACCTGCTGAGCTACGTCGCCCCGCTACCGCGTGAGCGGTAACGAGCTCCCTGACAGAATCGAACTGTCGACCTCTTCCTTACCATGGAAGCGCTCTGCCGTCTGAGCTAAGGGAGCATGCGCCAAGGCTTGCGCCAGGACACGGGCGTCAATGATGCCACGCGATCCCCGCGTTCCCCAACCCGTCCGCCCCCAGGCCGAACGGCATGACCCTTCGGGCATAGGGACGCAGTTCGCGCTGCATAGGTATTTCGACTCAAGGTCCCGGGCCGGCGCGCCGACGTCTGCCTCGTGCGATACGAACGATTGGTCATCGAAGGAGGCGGGGCGAGCTATGTCCTCGACTTCCACCCACGGCTCACGGTCATCAGCGGCGTCGGCCAGATCGAACGCGACGGCATCGTGAATGAGCTCGTCGGTGCGCTCGGCGCAACCCGCGCCGGCGTCCACGCCGAGATCGTCGCCGATGGCGGGCATCAGTTCGCCATCTTCCGGCCGGTCAACGCGCACCACCGGGTGATCAGCGTGGACACCGCTTGCGATGTCAGCGACCGGTTCCGCAACTCCGCGGGTGAGATCGACATCTTGGCCCGCGCCGGGTTGAACCCCCGCTCCGCTCGCCAACTCGTACGGCTCGGTGCCGCCGAACTGCGGGCGAGCGGCCAGGGCGACCAGCTGATCGCCCGGCTCGCCGGCTACGACCAGAGCGAGCTCTGGGCGCGCGCGGCACGGGCGATCGACGCCGACAACGACCTGCGCATCGTCGCCGACGACACCGGCGCCCAGCCCGAGGACGCGGCGATCGTGCAGGCAGTCGAAGACCATCACAACGCCTTTGTCGCCGAACAACGACGAGCGGAGCGCACCCGCCGGATCACCTTCGGCGCGGCGGCGTTCCTCGCGCTGTTCGGGCTCGCGATGGCTATGCGCCAGAGCGAGATGGCCGCCGGGCTGTTGATCATCGTGGCATCGGCGGTGGCGGCGATGTCACTGCGCCACAACGGCCGGCTCGAGGGCGCAGAGGCCGCCGAGACGGCCGCGCTCGAAGCGGCGGGCGCCCAGTCGTACCTCGGCTTTCACCTGCAACGGGTCGACGGGCTGCTCAGCGATGACCGCCAGCGGCGGCGCCTCATGCACGCGGCCGACATTGCGAAGCAGGCCAGGCAGTCGTTCGCGACGATGGTCGGGCTCGACATCGAGCCTTCATGGGCCGTCGACCACCAGGGCGACGTGGAGGCACGGCGCGCCGGCCACCGAGGCGAGATCAGCGGCCGGGAGTCGAGCCACGCCAAGTTGCTGCGGGGTCGGCTCGAAGGCCTGCGCAGCAGTGCCGCAGGCGGTGAGAGCCTGCCGATGGTGCTCGACGACTCGTTCCGCGAGATCGCACGCGAGGATCGTCCGGCCCTTCTGGAACTGCTCGTCGAACGATCCCGCGAGCAGCAGATCATCTTCCTCACCGACGACGAGGACATCGCCACCTGGGCGAGGCTCGAGTCACTGGCCGGAGACATGGCCATCGTCGAGCCGGTGGCCACGAACTCGAACCGCAAGGCCGGAATCGCGTCCTGACCCCTGTCCGAGATCCGGGCCGGTAATGTTCGGCCGTGCACATCCGGCTGGCCACCATCGCCGACGCAGAGGCGATCCGCACCATCTACAACCTCGAGGTCACCGAGACCACCCACACGTTCGACATGGTTCCTCGCAGCCTCGTCGACCAACAGCAGTGGCTCACGTCGAGACTTGGGGCACTCACGGTGCTGACGGCTGAGCATGCGGGCGAGGTGGTCGGGTTCGCGTCGCTGTCGTCGTACCGGGATCGACCGGCATATCGCACCACGGTCGAAGACTCGGTGTACGTGGCCCGAAGCCATCAGGGCAAGGGCGTGGGCAAGCTCCTGCTCACCGCGACCGTCGAGGCCGCACGTAGCCGCGGGTTCCACACGATGATGGCCCGCATCGTCGATGGGCACGAGGCGTCGATCCAGCTGCACCGGTCGGTGGGGTTCGAGCTCGTGGGCATCGAGCGCGAAGTCGGCCGCAAGTTTCACCGGTGGCTCGACGTTGCGCTCATGCAGCGCATGCTTCGCTCCTGACCTCGCCGAGGTTGCTTCTCGGGCCCGATGACGGGCCTGCCCGATCCAGGTGGGTCAACTCGATGCTCGCTTGCTATCCTCGTCCACGTTCTGGGTCGGTGCCCGAGTGGCCAAAGGGAGCGGGCTGTAAACCCGTCGGCATCGCCTACGGAGGTTCGAATCCTCCCCGGCCCACTACACAAACACTGCCGCTCACGATTGCACGCACGCTGCCGCTCACACCGGAGGCCACGGTGACCACCGCAGACCCGGACCGTGCAGACCCGGACCGTGCAGACCCGGACCGTGCAGACCCGGACCGTGCAGCACCGGCCTTCTCGGCACAAGGGTTCGACCCGGCCGCGGTCAAGGCGTTCCACTACGTCGGGTTCGCACTCGACCTCGCGGACGGGCAGCTGCGGTGTCACTACCGCCTCGATGGGCTCGAGTTCGTCGAGCACATCCGATTCGCCCCGCTCCCCGACGCACCGGCCTCCGTCGCCTCCGCCGCCGATCGAGCGGCGCGGTTGGTGTTCCTGGTGGCCGGCGTCTCGTACTACAAGGCGGCCGCTCCCCCGCTGATCGACTTCGGCGACCACCCGCTCACCCCGGCTGAAGCAACCATGTTGCGGGCGTTCTATCTCGACGGACTCGGCGAGTTCGCGTACAGCAACGGCCTCGATCTGCGTGACCTCATGTTCCACTACACGTCGACCGCACCGGAACCGGTGGCGACGGGCGTCCACCTCGATCGTCCCCTGGTGCCCTTCGGTGGCGGCATCGATTCCATCGTCACCGTCGACGAGGTGCGCCAAATCCACGCCGACACCGCATTGTTCATCCTGAGCCGCATGGGTGATCGTTTCGCGGCCATCGAGGCCGCCGCGCGCGAGACCGGCCTTCCGGTGTTGCGGGCCGAGCGCGAGCTCGATGCAAAAGTGCTGCGGTCGCGCGAACTGGGTTTTCGCAACGGCCATGTCCCGGTCACCGGCATCCTCTCGGCCATCGCAACGCTGATCGCGGTGCTGCACGGGCGCGGGGCGGTGGTGATGTCGAACGAATGGTCGGCGTCGTCCGGCAACCTCGAAGTCGATGGCCGCACGATCAACCACCAGTACTCGAAGAGCGCCGAGTTCGAAACGCTGTTGCGTGCCGCGCTCGCCGATCAGTTCACTGACGGCCCCGAATACTTCTCGCTGCTTCGGCCCTATTCGGAGCTGGCGATCGCTCGTCGGTTCGCCAAGCTCACCAACTATCACCGGGTCTTTCGGAGCTGCAACCGAGCCTTCCAGCTCGACCCGGCGAAGCGCCACGCCACATGGTGCGGCGTGTGCGACAAGTGCTGCTTCATCGACCTGATCCTCGCGCCGTTCGTCGCGGCAGCCGACCTTCGCGCGGTGTTCGGTGGGCGCGAGCCCCTCGAGAACCCCGACACGATCGGGTCGTTCCGCACGCTTCTCGACATCGGCCACGAGCCGAAGCCGTTCGAGTGCGTGGGTGAGGTGTCCGAATGCCGAGCCGCGTTGCAGCGCGCCGCCGCACGGCCCGACCGCACCGGCTCGCCGATGCTCGAGGCGCTCCTTCGCGAACTCGATGGCCGCGAACTCGACGACGAAGCGATCAACGCATTGCTCGTACCGATCGGCACCGATCACATCCCCGACTCGTATGCGCCCCGCCATCTCGTGGGCTGACCTCCGCAACGCGGAGGTCGGTGTGTGGGGCCTCGGCGTCGAGGGCGAGGCCTCGATCCGCATGTTGCGCACGCTCGGCGCGCGCGTGGTGCTGGTCGACGACGCGAAGCCGACCTACGAAGACGCCGAGGTGCTCGCCATCGGGCGCGGCGGGCTCGAAGCGCTGCTGCGCTGCCACGCGGTTGTGAAGTCGCCCGGCATCAGCCGCTACCTCCCGGCGGCGGCGGCGCTCGACGCCGCGGGCGTGCCCGTGGTCGGCGGGCTCGGGCTGTGGCTGCAGGGCGCGCCGATCGAGCGGGTGGTCGCGATCACGGGCACCAAGGGCAAAAGCACCACCTCGGCGATGCTCGGCCACCTGCTCGATGGGCTCGGCTTCCCCACGTTCGTCGGCGGCAACATCGGCCGGCCCCCATATGACCCAGCACGAACAGCCGGAGCCCCGGAGCCCCGGTACTGGGTGATCGAGACGTCGAGCTACCAGGCCACCGACGTTGCGGTGTCGCCGCCCATCGTGGCCGTGACCTCGCTGCACCCAGATCACCTCGACTGGCACCGCTCGGTCGAGGGGTACTACCGGGACAAGCTCTCGCTGTGCACACAACCCGGGGCCCGGCTCACCATCGCGTCGAGCACGAGCCCGGCTCTCGTCGAACGGGCGTCACTGCTCGGACCGCAGGTCGAATGGGTCAGCCCCGACCCGACCCGACGCACCGACTGGCATCGCACCCTTGGCGTGCGCGGCGATCACAACCTCGACAACGCCGAGATCGCATACCGGTGCCTTCGGGCCCTCGGCCTCGACCCGGATCCTGATTCGCTCGCCGAAGCCGCCCTCGGCTTTCCGGGGCTCGAGCACCGGCTCCAGACCGTACGCACTATCGGCGAGGTCGAGTTCGTCGATGACTCGTTGTCAACCAACGTGCTCCCGACCGTGCGAGCTATCGACGCGTTCGCCGCGCAGCGAACGGCGGTGATCTTGGGCGGCTTCGATCGAGGCATCGACTATCACTCGCTCGGTGAAGCGTTGGCCACGCGCGAAGCACCCCTGCTGGTGCTCACCATCCCGGCATCGGGGGACCGCATCCGCCGGGAGCTCGCGGACGCGGTGCTGCCGTCCGCGGTCGAGGTGCGCGCGGCCGACGATCTCGACGCCGCGGTGCGGGCCGCTTACGCATGGGCCGCTCCTCGCGGTGTGGTGCTGCTCTCCCCTGCCGCACCCAGCTTCGGTACGTACCTCGACTATCGACAGCGGGCCGCGGCATTCGTCGCGGCCATCGACCGCTACTGCGTGGCAGCCCCCGGCTGACGCGCTACGTTTCGCGCCATGCCTACCTTCGATGTGGTTTCCGAGATCGACATGCAGGAGCTCCGCAACGCCGTCGACCAGGCGTCGCGCGAGATCACGACCCGCTTCGACTTCAAGGACACCAACACCTCGATCGAGCTCGGAACCGATGCAATCACGCTCGCGTCGATCACCGAGGACCGCCTCGCCGCGACACGCCAGCTGCTCGAGGAGAAGATGGTCAAGCGCAAGGTGTCGTTGAAGGTCCTCGACTACGGCAAGATCGAGGAAGCGTCGAAGGGCACCGCGCGCCAGGTGGCCAAGTTGCAGGCCGGCGTCTCGTCTGACAAGGCCAAGGCCATCAACACCCACATCAAGGGCCTCGGGCTCAAAGGTGTCCAGTCACAGACCCAGGGTGATCAGCTGCGGGTCACCGGCAAGAAGCGAGACGACCTCCAAGAGGTGATCGCCGCACTCCGCGAGCATGACTTCGGCATCCCGCTCCAGTTCGAGAACTTCCGCGACTAGGCCCAGTTGCCCTGACGGAGACGGGCGACACGGGCCTCGACGGGCGGGTGGGTCGAAAATAGGTTCCCGAACGCCACCTTGCGCCCGCTGAGGGGGTTGACGATGTAGTTGGATGCCTGGCTGGGGTTCACGTCGGACGGGATGCGGCCTGCGTATGCCTCGAGGCGCAGCAACGCCCGGGCGAGCGGCTCGCCGTCACCGATGAGGCGGGCCGCGCCGGCATCGGCCTGGAACTCGCGGCTGCGGCTGATGGCCATCTGGATGATCATCGCGGCGATGGGCGCAAGGAGCGCAGTGGCCAACAACACCAAGGGGTTGTCGTCACTATCGCGATCACGGCCACCGCTGAACATGGCCCCCCACATGGCCATGCGAGCCCCGAAGGTGATGGCCATGCCCACCGCAGCCGCGATGGACCCCGTGAGGATGTCGCGGTTGCGGATGTGGGTGAGCTCGTGGGCGAGCACACCGCGCACTTCGTCCCACGACATGAGTTGCAGCAAACCCTGGTTCACACAGATCGCGGCGTGCTTCGGGTTGCGGCCCGTGGCGAACGCGTTCGGCTGATCGGACGGGGCGATGAACAGGCGCGGCATGGGCATGCCCGCTCGTTGGGCGAGCTCGTCGACGATTCGGTAGTAGTCGGGGGCCTGGGTGCGGTCGACCTGGACGCCGTGGGCCGACTTGATGGCGAGCTTGTCGCTGAACCAGTACGAACCACCGACCATGACCAGGCCGAGTGCCAGGCCGATGTAGAGACCGCCCTGCCCGAGGAAGGCCCCTCCGAGAACGACGAACAGGCCACCAAGGGCGGCCAACAGGACTGCGGTCTTTCCGTAGTTCTTCATGAGTCTTCCTTCGTCACCCTTTGCTCCACGATGACTCGGGAAGGGTGAACGCTGAGTTGTATCGTGCGACGGCCCGACGAAAGCCACGCGAAAGCGGCCGACGTCGGCCGCGCACGTAACGGGCAATCAATCGTAGTAGCCGCTGTGGAAGTACAGGGCCGGTACGTCGGCCCGGCGGTACATCTCGACGTTGCGCGGGTCGTCGTCGACGGCGAGTTGGATCTCGTAGCCCCGACCCTGCAGGTCACGAAGCTCGGCGCGCTTGAACGTGTGGGAGCTGGTCCAATCGTCCTCGTCGCGCATCACGAGGAGGTCCCACCGCACCGGGTGGCGGCCGAGCCAGTCCATCGTCTGGCGCCGCACGCGGATTGGCCGCGCGGTGAGCAGGATCACCACGACGGACGGGTCGAGCAACCGGGCCATCTCGAGAGCCTCGACGATGGGCGCGTCTTCGCCGCACGCGGCGAAGAACTTCTCCCAGTACTGGAGTGGGCCGTCGAGGAAGTGCTGGCGCTGCGACGCGTCGGACAGCACACCGTCCATGTCGAAGATGACCGCTGGCCCGGACCCGACCGGACCGTCGCGCCACAACCAGTGCGAGGGGATGGCGCTCAGGTCAGTCCTCCTGCGGCGCGGCAACCGCTCGGTTGCGAATCTCGTCGAACACCGTGGCGTCAGCGAGGGTTGTGGTGTCGCCGAGATCCCGGCCCTCGGCTACGTCGCGCAAGAGACGGCGCATGATCTTGCCGCTGCGAGTCTTCGGGAGATCAGGCACCAGCATCACGGCCTTCGGGCGGGCGATGGCGCCGAGCTTCTTCGCGACGTGCTGGCGGATCTCTTCGCGCAGCGAGTCGGATGCTTCGTAGGTGCCGCGAAGGATCACATACCCGACGATGGCCTGACCCGTGACCTCGTCCTTGGCGCCGACCACTGCGGCCTCGGCGACCGCGGGGTGATCGACCAGCGCCGACTCGATCTCGGTGGTCGAGATGCGGTGCCCGGAGACGTTCATGACATCGTCGACGCGGCCGAGCAGCCACAGGTAGCCGTCGTCGTCGAGCTTGGCCCCGTCTCCCGCGAAGTATCGACCGGGGAACTGAGTCCAGTAGGTCTCGCGGTAACGCTCGGGATCGCCCCAGATGCCCCGCATCATCGCCGGCCACGGCCGGGTGATCGTGAGGAAGCCGCCGCCACGATCGATGCGCTGCCCGTCGTTGTCGACGATCTCGACGAACACCCCGGGGATCGAGTGCGCGGCCGAACCGGGCTTGGTGACCGTGACCCCGGGCAGCGGGGTGATCATGTGGCCGCCGGTCTCGGTCTGCCACCAGGTGTCGACGATGGGGCAGCGCTCGCGACCGATGTGCTCGTGGTACCACATCCACGCTTCGGGGTTGATCGGCTCGCCCACCGTGCCGAGCACGCGTAGCGAGCTGAGGTCGTGTCGGGCCGGCTCCTGATCGCCCCACTTCATGAACGTGCGGATGGCCGTGGGCGCGGTGTACAGCTGCGTGACGCCATAGCGCTCGATGATGTCCCACAGGCGGTCCTTGGGCCATTGCGCCTGCGGGCCTTCGCGGAACTCCGGCCGCGGGGTGTCGGGCGTGCCCTCATAGAGCACCGAGGTCGCGCCGTTCACGAGGGGCGCGTACACGATGTAGCTATGTCCGGTGACCCAGCCGATGTCGGCCGCGCACCAGTACACGTCGGTCTCGGGGCGCAGGTCGAACACCGCCCGGTGCGTGAACGCCGCTTGGGTGAGGTAGCCACCGGTCGTGTGCATGATGCCCTTGGGCTTCGCCGTGGTACCCGAGGTGTACAGGATGTACAGCAGTTGTTCGGCGTCCATGGGCTCGGCTGGGCATTCGGGCGACGCTGAGGCCATCAACTCGTGCCACCAGTGGTCGCGGCCCTCCACCATCGTGACCGCGGTGCCACAGCGGTTCACCACGACGACGTTCTCGACGGTGGCGGTGTCGGCGAGCGCCGCGTCAACGTTGACCTTGAGCCCGGATGGTGCGCCGCGGCGGTACCCGGCGTCGGCGGTGATGATGATGCGTGCGGCGGCGTCATTGCACCGGTCGCTGATCGACTCGGGAGAGAACCCGCCGAAGATCACGCTGTGCGCTACGCCCAGCCGCGCACACGCGAGCATGGCGACCGGGAGCTCGGGGATCATCGGCATGTAGATCGCCGCGCGGTCGCCGCGTTGAAGCCCGAGCGACTTCAACACGTTCGCGAACTTGCACACCTCGGTGAGCAGATCGGCATAGGTGATGACGCGGGTGTCGCCTGGCTCGCCCTCCCAGTGATACGCGATGCGGTCACCCCGTCCGGCGGCGACGTGGCGATCGAGACAGTTCGCGGCGACGTTCAGGGTGCCGCCCAGGAACCATTTCGCGAAGGGCAGCTTCCATTCGAGCGTGGTGTGGAAGTCGGTGTCCCAGGTGAGCAGCTCGCGCGCCTGGCGTGCCCAGAAGGCCTCGTAGTCGGCGTCGGCTTCGTCGTAGAGCGAACGGTCATTGACCAACGCGTTCGCGACGAAATCTGAAGACGGCGGGAACGTGCGGTCCTCTGAGTAGAAGTCCTCGATGGTCGACTCGGACATGCGCCCTCCCGTGTACTGGAACGGGGGGAGATTACCGGGATGAGGAAACCTTCGCGGCGGCACGCGAAGTCAACACCGATCTACGCTCGACACCACCCGTTAGGGGGGACAATAAACAGGAGCATCATGATCAAGGAATTCAAGGAGTTCATCTCCCAGGGCAGCGCGCTGGACCTCGCCATCGGCGTCATCCTCGGCGCGGCGTTCGCCACCGTGGTCACCTCGCTCGTCAATGACGTGCTCATGCAGATCGTCGGCATCGTCTTCGGTCAGCCGAGCTTCAACGACATCTCCATCCACTGGGGGAACGAGATCGCCGGTCCGGCTACAGGGCGCGCGGGAGTCACCGCGTTCTACGAGAACCAGATCTTCCTCGGCTCGTTCATCACCACGATCATCAACTTCTTGATCATTGCGTTGGTGATCTTCATGGTGGTCAAGGCCGTGAACCGGTTGCGCAAGCCGCGAGAGGTCGTCGTGGAGCCCGCCGGCCCGAGCGAGGTCGAGCTCCTGATCCAGATCCGCGACGCGCTGGCCACGCGCTGAACCGCTGCCGAACCGGCTTCTGCCGAGCGCGCGCTCGGCAGAAGCGCGTTCGGGATCAGACCGAGACGGGGGTTTCCGTGATCGGCTTGGTGAGGTCGAGCTTGAAGTAGGCCGCGGGATTCTCGAGCGTGAGCTTGCGCTTGAGCTCGTCCTTGCCCGCGAATGCGGAGCCGAGGAAGTCTTGGGAGTTCGGGAACGAGCCCACCGAGTGCGGGAAGTCGGTGCCCCACATGATGTTGTCGATCGGTAGGTGGTCGGCCAGCTCGACGGCCACTGGGTCACGGATGATCGAGAAGAAGCAGTGCTTCGCGATGTACTCGCTCGGCGTCAGTTCCATGCGCCGTCCCCCGAAGGCGTTCGAGAAGATCTCGTGGTTGTCGTCCATGAAAAACATGGTGGACGGCAGCCAGCTGGCGTTGCTCTCCGCGAAGTAGAACTTGATCTCGGGGAAGCGATCGAACACGCCGGCCGCCATGAGCTGAGCCATGCAATAGACGGGTGCGTGCGATCCGGCGCGTTGCACGAGTGCCGACGCGTACGGCTGACCTGCGGTGCCGGCACCGGGCTGGCCGACCGGGGCGCGCACCTCGCCGAAGCCGAAGTGCGGCGAAATGGCCATGTCGAGCTCGAGGCATTTGGCCCAGAACCGGTCGTCCTCGGGCTGGGCGAAGCCGGTGCCGTTGGGAAACATGTAGAAGGCGACGCTCTTGAGCCCGGCGCTCTTGGCGAACTCGACCTCGGCCACCGCGTGGTCGATGTCGCTGATCGGCGTGACCGAGTTGCCGATGAGGCGGTCGGGGGCGACAGAGCAGTAGTCGTAGGCCAGCCAGCTGTTGTAGGCCCGGATCATCGACCGGTAGATGTCGGGGTCCTTGATGCCTTCGAGGAACCGCGACGCGAACACTGGCGGGAAGAGCACCTCGGCATCGACACCGTCCTCGTCCTGCTCTCGTAGGCGTTGCACCGGGCCGCCCGCGCCATCGTTGAAGCTGCCGTCGGGCTTGTAATACGACCCGAAATCGAAGCGGATGGGACCGCGCCCGGTGATGTTCTGGCCGTTCTTGAGGAGCGGCTGCCCTTCGATGATCCAACCCTCGCCGCCGTCGGGGAGGTTGATGAGCCGCGGCGCGCGGTCCTTCCACTTCTCCGGGACGTACTTGACCCATGGATCCGGTGGCGTCTCGACGTGACCGTCAGCGGAAATGACCTGGTAGTACCGAGCCATGCTGCATCCCCCATTGCTGTTGACCTTGCGCGTTGAATTCGATGCTAGGGCCGGATTCGGGCGGTGGCCAAGCGTGTCTCGATGCCGGCCAGCAAGATCTCGAGGCCCAGGGAGAACCGCTCCTCGGGCGACGTGGCCAAACACGCGTCGCGGAAGTCGACGATGGACCCGAGGGCGTCCGGCACATCGGCCTTGGTGACCCCGCCGCCTTCGACGAGCTTGCCCATGAGACGGTGCTCCTGCTCGATCGTGCCGAGCAGCCAGCCAGCCGCCGCATTGAACGCGGCAGCCGCATCGTCGAGCGCCAAGCCGGCATCGGTG
>Ga0114966_10000904_pt1 | contig 27946 bp, 19 predicted proteins | sample M_130207_XF_Meta_FD_87029 | JGI IMG/M metagenome (GOLD analysis project Ga0114966, IMG submission 87029) | Freshwater microbial communities from Lake Montjoie, Canada to study carbon cycling - M_130207_XF_MetaG | ecosystem: Environmental > Aquatic > Freshwater > Lake | place: Lake Montjoie... | reverse complement strand
CTCCCCGTGCAGGAGGGATTCCATTGGCAAGGATTCTTCGACGAACTGGCCGCAAGCGGGCGAGCGAGTACTGTTCTGCGATCCGTGGATTCCGGGGGTACAACAAGCGGCCTTAATCGAGGACAGGCGTTCGACAGGCTCGACTCCGAACAATGCCCCCGCACGGATAATCAATCCGCCCCCGAAATTTTCTCGCCGCCGCTCTCACTCCGCCCAGAGAATGCGGTCGCAGGAGTCGTCGAACGCGCGACCTTCGAAGCGTGGTCGGCCACCGAACGCGTCCCCGCTGTGTTCGCGGCCTTTCCCGCTGCGAGTCTGTCGCCGCTCGTGACGGTTCCTGCCGATGTCCGTCACGACTGGAGCTCGATCGAGGCGAGAGTGACTATGCTCCGGGGGTTACTGGAGATCTGCGGGCCGATCACGGCCGAGGTCGCCGCCGCACGACTGGGCTTCACGGTCAGTCAAACCGACGCCGCCTTGGAGGCTCTCGAAGGAGAAGGACTCGTACTGCAAGGCCGTTTTACGGAGACCGTCTCCACGGTGGATCTCGCTGCCGAGTCCTCCGTCTTCAGATTCTTGGACGCTCCCTCCATAAGCCTCCACGCTCAACCGAGCCTGGAGTGGTGCCACCGCAGGCTGCTGGCACGCATCCACCGCCTCACGATGGCTGGCCTTCGCAAACAGATCGAACCGGTGACGGTCGATGTCTTCATCCGATTTCTCGCTCGACATCACGGCCTCGTTCCGGGAACACAGCGTGCCGGGACGAATGGATTGTTTGAGGTGATCGCTCAACTGCAGGGTCTCGACATTCCAGCTGTGGCTTGGGAACGCGATATCCTGCCAACGCGGTTGGCGGGATATCAGCCGGCGTGGCTCGATGAGTTGTGTCTCACGGGCGAAGTTGGCTGGGGACGCATGTTTCCTCCCGTGCGCAATCCCAACCGCTCGCGGCCGATGGCCAGCCTGACACGTGTCGCGCCAGTGTCGATCTTCCTGCGACAGGACACGGAGTGGCTGAGAGCTAAGGCGCCTCAACCTGAAGCGGAGGGATTGAGTAGCCCCGCTGTCGAGGTGTGCGAACTATTGCAGGCGCGCGGTGCCGTGTTCGCGTCGGACATTCTCGCCGCGACGCGCATGCTACCGTCTCACTTGGACGATGTGTTGGGTGAACTCGTCACACGTGGATGGATCACGGCCGATGGTTTCGCCGGATTGAGGACGCTGATCGCGGAGAAGAAGCCGCACGGTCGCTCGGCGTCACACCACCGAGCTGAACGAACACGCGTCACGCGAACAGCCCTCGGACGCTGGTCGCTGCGTGCGTCAAGCGGCGTGGTCGAGCAAAGTCCCCCACCCGCAGGGGATACACGCGATCAGGCCAAACGCATCGCCGAGGATTGGTCGTGGCAACTTCTTCGCCGCTGGGGTGTGGTCTTTCGCGATCTACTGACACGCGAGTTTGCAACGCCCTCGTGGTTCGAGTTACTCCAGGTGCTGCGACGCCTCGAAGCGCGGGGCGAGATTCGAGGCGGTCGTTTCATCACCGGAGTTGCGGGAGAACAGTTCGCCCTACCTGAAACGATCAAGCAACTCCGCCAACTCCGCGACGAAGTGCCGCCTCAAGAGGTGTTGGTGACCTCCGCCGCTGATCCCCTGAACCTGATCGGTATTCTGACAAGCCATGATCGCATCCCGAGTACGGCATCGAATCGAGTGGCCTACGTTGACGGTCATCCCGTGGCCAGCCTTCAAGCCGAAGAAATTCGTTGGCTCGCCGCTCCCCCCGGCCCGATGAAGATGATCATTGAGCGTGCGCTGCGAGAACGCTCCGCCGAGTATCCTGCCACACGGTGACACTCCTTGGCTCCGACACCGTTCACCACAGACAGTCGCGTCCCGAAAATGTGTGTTCAAGAAAATCGATAACGCTTCGGAACGACCGTAATCCCTTTTTCCGAAACGCTGAAACCACGAGCGAGATCCGCACCGCTGTCGAAGCCAATATGGACTCCAGGTGGAATGTGCACATTTTTGTCGATGATGCAGCGTTGAACCCGTGCTCCCGCGCCGACATGGACGTGCTCAAACAAGATCGAATTTTCAACGTGGGCACCGTCATCGACGATCGACCGAGCCGAAAGAATGGAGTGACGCACACAACCACCGCAGATAATCGTTCCCGCTCCAAGCATCGAATTGGTCAACTCTCCGGCGGAACCGGAAGCCCCGGGAACCATTCTCGCGGGGGGATTCTGACCATCATACGTCCGAATCGGCCAGTCGTTTTGGTACAGATCGAGCGGAGGAATCGGTAAGAGCAGATCCATGTTTGCCTCGTAATAGGCATCGATGTTTCCCACGTCTTTCCAATAGCGGTCTTGGCTCACTCGGCCGGCCTTGCCTCCGAAACGGTAGGCGGCGACAGCCTGTTCTCGGATGAGATTCGGCAAAATATTTTTTCCGAAGTCATGGCTGGATGCCACATCGTCGTGGTCGGTGAGCAGCTCATGACAGAGGGCCTCCATCGAGAAAACGTAGATCCCCATTGAGACCAACGCCCGATTCGGTTGATTGAGTATCGGACGTGGGTCCTTGGGCTTCTCTTCAAAATCGATAATCCTGTGCCGCTGATCGATAGTCATCACACCAAACTCGCGGGCGTCGCTCAGGGAAACATCCATGCAGGCGACCGTGGCACGGGCTTTCGACTGAATGTGAAACTTGAGCATCGCCGCGTAATCCATCCGATAAATATGGTCTCCCGATAGGATCAAGACGTATTTGGCACCGCTCCGCTCGAGGAGATACAGGTTTTGGTAGAGGGCATCGGCAGTCCCACTGTACCACGAATCACCCGTCCGCATCTGGGGCGGGACGACGGTAATGTACTCTCGAATTTCCGGGTTGTAGATTGACCATCCGTCGCGCAGATGTTTCTGCAGCGAATGCGACTTGTACTGAGTCAAAACGAGCACTCGCCGTGCTCCTGAGTGCAGGCAATTGCTTAATGTAAAGTCGATGATGCGATATTTTCCGGCAAACGGAACACCCGGCTTCGCCCTATCCGCGGTGAGTGGCGACAAACGCGAGCCGACACCGCCGGCGAGAATCACGGTAACTGTCTTGGAGAACATCGTATCTTATCGCTGTTCGAGCATCAGAACGGGAGCACGCCCGTACACAGAAACTGAGTGGACTCTGAGACGGTGAGACACAGAGAAAGCAATTGCCATACCGGCGGGTCGATCATCGACAGGCCCGAGATCCTACCGACGCAATGCGGATTTTCAATCGGTTCGTGGGCACTCTTCTCAAATTCCTACGATTGAACGCAGAGGTCCACAAACAACCAGAAGACACGATACCGCCATCAAGGGACGATCGATTGGCAGGGCGAAGATTCCGCAGTCCGAACAGTCTACCGGCAGCGGCTTTCTGGACGTCGCCGCTGGAGTTCCTGATCACCCCCCTCAATTCGGACCTGCGATCAAGGCTCTGCCTGTCCAAGTCACAATCCTCAACAGTCCGCTGGGCCAACAGTCCGATCGCCATCGGGAACTGGGTTATTCGCTTCTCGAGACACGAAAACCGGCTCCGCTGCCACTGTAATTGGGTGTTTTTCTGTTCCGATTGCAAGAGCGGGTGTACGGAGGATCACTGTACCATGAGCCCCCTCGAACCACCCGAAAGTCACTGCCATCCATCTGCTTCGGATCGATTGTTGTCCCTGAACGCTGGTGGTACACATCGACATAAACGTCCTCGCACCACTCATAAACGTTTCCATGCATGTCTTTCAAACCAAACCGGTTCGCGGGGAACATGCCCACTGGTGCCGTAAACACATAACCGTCAAGGGCGTCAATCGTTTGAAATGAGCTGAACGTGGCTTTGATCGTCCCGTCTGCGACGTTGCCGATTCGGGCAACCCATTCAGGGTCATCGCCGTTTGACCAGAGGGTGTCAGTCCCTGCCTTGCACGCATATTCCCACTCTGCTTCTGTCGGCAAGCGGTACGGGTGTCCGTCCTTTTGGCTGAGCCACGCACAAAAACTCTGCGCATCGTGCCAACTCACAATCACGACCGGATGAGCGTCACTCTGCACAAACCCAGGATTCTTCCAAGTGTACTTCGAGGTCTCCGTGAAGCCTGTTGCTTCATCGTAGCCCATGCCACGACCGGTCCGCTCCGCCTCCGTCAGGTAGGATTTGTCTTGGACGAAATTTCGGAACTGTCCCACCGTCACTTCATGCTGACCCAAATAAAACGACTGTGAAATCTGCACTCGATGCGGCGGACGTTCAAAACTGTGGTCTGATCCTTTGGCATCCCACTTGGCAAACTTCGCCGTGACTGCCTGCGATGTCTGCCGACTTCCCATCTCGAATTCCCCAGAGGGGATCAACACCAACGCCATCCCGATGGAGTTCGTGATCACTGGATGTGTCTGGTTCTTATCCTCATCAGCCCGAACATCGAACATCGAACACACGAGGACCCACGCGATTAACCGCAACATGCATACCCCCCCCAAAAAAAAACCGTAAACCACTCTTTTTAAACAAACGTGACTGACCCACTCGCCAATCACTAGACAACACCGACGATGGCTGTGCTCGCAGATGCGGCATCTGCTGAAGAGATCCATGAGGCGTTGCGGGATCTGGCAAAACGGTTTTGAGCCGAGTGCATCGAGGAACGTAACGCCAGAGATGGCTCGAGGGCGACGGCTTGGGATAGGGTTCATGGCCCGCTCAGGCGAGGATCCCGGTGACAACCGAGGCACCGGTGACTTCGGGATCGGTCATGCGTTCGGCACGACCGCTATGCATATAATTGAGTTGCGTGTGATCGATTCCCAATTGTCCTAAAATGGTGGCATGCAGATCGTGACAACTGACTCGGTCTTGGACCGCGGCATACCCGAACTCGTCAGTCGCCCCATAAACAAAACCGTTCTTGAATCCGCCACCGGCGATCAAGACCGTAAACGCGTGGCGGTTGTGATCGCGTCCTGAAGTGTTTTGCGAAATCGGCAGTCGACCGAATTCGCCTGCCCAGATCACAATCGTATTCTCTAACAGGCCACGGCGTTTCAGATCCATGATCAATCCCGCACTCGGTTGGTCGATTTGAGGACTGAGTGACTCCATGCGGGACTTCAAATTGCCGTGGTGATCCCACGGGCCGGCACCGTCTTTTTTCTGGGGCGGCAGAATATGGACAAATCGGACACCCGATTCGACCAAACGGCGGGCCATTAGACACCGGGTACCATAGTCATGTGTCAGATCCTGATCGATTCCATATAGATGCTGAGTGGCGGCCGTTTCATCGGACAGATCGAGGATCTTGTCAGCTCGTTTCTGCATCCGAGCGGCCAGTTCGTAATTAAAAATCCGCGTTTCCAATTCGAAATGATTCGGATAAAGCGTTTGGCGATGGCGATTGAGTTGATTGAGTAACTGCAGGTTGTGCTTTGGAATCAAATCGTTCACGAGTTGCGGTGAATGGAGATTGAGAATCGGCGTACCGCGCGTTTGGACTTCCGTACCACGATACAGTGGCGGCAGCCACCCGTTGTCCCAGTTCGTGACCCCGCCATCGGCATAGCCGTCGGGATCGCGCAGGACAATGTAAGCGGGTAAATCTTGATTTTCGCTTCCCAAACCGTAACTGATCCATGCACCGAGTGTCGGGCGGCCGGAGAGGATGCTCCCCGTGTTCAAGAACCGCATAGCCTGAGGGTGATTATTGTTTTCACTGAACATGGATCGAACCATACAGACATCGTCGGCGACCGATGCCAAGTGCGGCACCATCTCCGAAAATTCCATCCCACACTGTCCAGCCGGTTGGAACTTGAATGGGCTTGCCATCAACTTGTTTTCTTGACTGCCGAGCTGGAACGATTCGAATTTGCTGGAATAGATTTCACCATCCCGACGCTGCAATTCGGGTTTGGGATCAAACAGGTCCATCTGACTGGGACCTCCGGTTTGCATAAGCATGATGACGGAGGTTGCGCGTCCAATACGATGTCCCGGCTTAGTCCGCAGGTCCTGCATTGGATTCGTTGGTGTGGCCGATGTATCCCGCGCCAGCAATCCCTCTTGTTGTAGGAGATGTGCCAACGCGATGTTCCCCAGCCCTAAGCCGGAATTCCGCAGCACAGACCGTCGCGAAAGTTGCTCGGGAGCATGTCCGCTCTCACCTTGGAAATGTCGTTCGCCGCGATTCATGCAACTGCCTCACAAGACTTCGTCTTACTCGACATACAAAAATTCACTGGTATTCAGCAACGTGTGGCAGAAATCAACAAACGCGCGACGTTCGGCGACCTCGGCACTGCACCCTTCAAGGTCCCGATACAACGGACCCTTTGTTTCTAATGCATCCAGACAGGTCGCGACTTCCCAAGCATCCGGATTTCGGGACAGGCTTACAAGAAATGCCTCCGCAATCCGTTCTTTGTCAGACGTGACTGCGTTACGCACACGGTCTGCCAACCGCTCCGAAACCTCAATCACCATCTTATCATTGAGCATCGCCAGTGCCTGCAGTGGTACGGCTGATGCGTCGCGTCGGGCACAGGTCGTGGCAATGCTCGGATGGTCGAAAACGGAAAGCAGCGAATGATGGTAGGCGCGACGGGACACAAGATACACAGAGCGTCGCCAAGCGTCAGCCGGTGCCGCCAGTTTCTCGGTATGAATATCGACTCGCCCGTCAGGTGAAGTTTTTAACAGCACGGGAGGCCCTCCCATCGCGGGATCGAATTGACCACTCACTTCGAGAAGTGCATCGCGAATCACCTCGGATTCCAGTCGGCGAAGCGGCATCCTCCAAAACAAGCGATTATCGGGATCAAGCGTCGCCGGATTCGGATTGAGATTGAGATCCCTGAGGGAAGAGGCTTGTCGATAAACGGTCGACAGCAGGATCCGTCGAACCAGCGGTTTGATTCGCCACGGGCCCTGCTGAAATTGGAGGACCAACCACTCAAACAGTTCGGGGTGGACGGGAGGCATCCCCTGAACGCCAAAGTCCGCATCGGGTGAGCCCAGTCCGCTGCCGAAGAGATGCATCCAGATGCGGTTAACCATCACACGTCCCACCAGGCCGGTTGCTCGTGTGTTGCCTGTGGTAAGCCATTGGGCCAATGCCGTTCGGCGACCGCTTGTGCCGTCGATCGTGGGAGGAATCATTTGGACCGGATCGGGGAATTCGCACAGGGCTTGGATGTATCCCGGCAAGACCTCGTGATCCGGATTTTCGTGTTGTCCGCCGATCAACAGGCGAGTCGAGGGGGCGGGTCCGACATCAAACAACGCTTGGATCTTGTTCCAGCGACGGCGTTGTTTTGATGCCTGTTCCATTTCACCGCCGCTCTTGAGTAGAACCGCTTTTTCCTCTTCTGTTATGGATGCCTCGACTTCCGCATCCGTAACCGTCAGGGTCTTGGAGTACTTTTCGAAAAGCGCCTTCTGGACAACATTCCGTTGGTTTTTGTCCGTTTCCCAAGCCGTCCGTGTCTCCGTTCGCAATGATTCCGGGATGCTCTGTATTTTTTCTTCGAAGAGACGCGACTTGTGAGGTTCACGCACCGCCGCAATCTGTTTGTTGAGATCGGCAATTTTGTGATCAATCAGGATATTGTGCTGCCGGATCTCTTCCGCCTGTCGCAGAGGAACGTCGGGAAGCGTTCGATCTTCGAGATCCTTGCTCCAAGAGATGGCCGGCTTCCAAGAATCAGGGTTATAGGCCGGAGTGAAGATGGCCATCAGGCGGTAGTAATCTTCTTGCAAGACCGGATCAAATTTATGGTCGTGACAGCGCGCACAGTTGACAGTCAGACCCAACAGTCCTTTGCCGACAATCTCAATCGTATCATGAATGACCTCATAGAAATTCGTAGGAATATTGCTGACGGGTTCCGTGGTTTGGTCGCGCGCCGTGCGAAGGTATCCGGTGGCAATCAGCCGACGCAAAATCTCGGGAGGCAGGACATCGGTTGTCCTCCAATTGTCAATCTCATCTCCGGCCAATTGTTCCAAGAGGAATTGATCGTAAGGCATGTCTTCGTTGAAGCATTGGATGACGTAGTCTCGATAACGCCACTTTCCTTCCGTCAACGACAAGTCATTCGGATTTCCATCAAATCCGACGGTATCGGCATAGCCGGCCACATCAAGCCAATGCCGCCCCCATCGTTCGCCAAAATGAGGTGATGCCATCAGCCGATCGATGAGTCGCTCGTAAGCGTCCTCGGTCTTGTCCTGCAAAAAAAGACGAATCTCTTGGGGAGATGGGGGAAGACCAATGAGGTCCAGAGAGGCCCGGCGGATGAGTGTGATTTGGCTCGCGTCCGGGCTAAATTCGAGTCGATGAGATTCCAGCTGGGACAGAATGTAGGCGTCAATCGGAGTTCGCAACCGGCCGGATTGAACTACCTTTGGCAGAGCGGATGGTACCAACGTGCGGAACGCCCAGTGATCGGAGGCCGTGATTTCGTTGCCTGCAACCGTTGGTGTTTCTGACGCCTGAACGTTCTTCGACTGGACACCATTGACTCCACGCACCGGCGTCCACGGCACAAAGGACAGAAAGATTGCCAGTATCTTCCAATGTCTCAGTCCAGTTCCGAGGAGCATATTCTAGCCTTCTGGCGACGGGTGATTGGGTCGCGGTCACCGAAAATCCGGAACAGAAGATGTGGCGAGGATCCAACGAAGGAACCTCCCATAAAACCATCCTGAGGCATCAGCCTAGCGATTTCAAGTGAGCCACATCTTGAAATCGTGGCTGTTCAATGGTGATAATTACCCGAAATACCGTTCGTGTCCGCCACCGGCTATGCGTCGCGAACACCCCCGTGATACCGGGTCCAGTGCCACCGCGAGGGAGCTGGCGGATCCCCCGTATACGCTGCTAATCCCCCCCCCGATCAGACGTTACGGACCGGTGGTCGGCAGAATCGGTTTCGACTATAAAAATGGAACTGACAACCCGTCATTTTGCCGCAGTGACGATCGCCATGGAGATTCAAAAGTATCCTCAGCGATGACCGATTGAAAAAGAACGCGTTGGGAGCGGAATTAAATGACAACGTCAGCAACAAGTGCCTTACGCAGCGTCGGCCCAAATCCCATCGCGATTGTGGTCAATGGCCCCAGTTCGTCTGGAAAGTCGACACTTTGCCGAGCGTTGCAAGATCGACTAACCGACCTTGCCGATGGCGATCCGGATGCCGCATTCGCTCGCGTGGCATTCGATGACGTCGTGTTCCTGATGTCGGACAAACTCCATCCGATCAGTTTCGTGAGCCTGAAGGGCGGAGATCTGTCTCCGCTTGCATCGCGCGTGCCCCATGATGGACGTGCGAGCTGGGAATACATCGACGAGAGCCAGGCAGAGGGAAAGCATGGTGGAAGCCCCCGTCTGCGGCTCGTGCTGAACGCCTACGGCCGGCGATTGCTCTGTGGTGTGCACAACAGCTGGGCCGCACATCTGAAGCTTGGCACAAATATGATCATTGATCATTTCATTCAGGAGGGAGCTTGGTGCGAGGAACTTCTCGGGGTTCTGCGTGACGCAGGAGCCCGCATTTTTTTCGTTGGCGTCTTCTGCTCAATGGCAGAACTGGAACGCCGCGAATCCTCTCGAGGCGATGGCGGCGTCGAAGGTCGGCCACTGGGACTGGCACGCAGAAGTGACGAACTTTGCCACGCGCATAACCTCGACTACAGCGTGATACTGAGGACAGATCAACAGACTACGGCGGAATCTGTTGATCTGATTCTACAATCGCTCCGCAAGGCGGGCTTAGTCGCTCCCCTGGAAATCACAGGCACTCAACGCGATTCTTAGTCAGGCTATCGGCCAAACAAAGCCCATGCCCACCGACTCTGCGGATAGACCGTATGAACTGCCGATCAGACAAAAATCGCACGACAGTTGGTACGAAAAAGGGGGGCTTATTCTGCCGATACCCCACACAGCGGACCGCTTCCTCGCCGAGATGGCGAAAGATGTCGTGGCACTTGCCTCTTGAGGAACGTCGCCTCGGTCGCGACGATCCTCAAGGAGCGGTCAGATCGCTCGCTGATCTGGGCGAACACGCCCCAACAGTGCTCGTCGCGAGTGATTCAATCGCCCGGCGAGTATGGTCCTGCTATCGAGTGATGCCCCTGTCACCGGAATCGATTTGAGCCGTTTCATTCTCTCCGTCATTGTGACCTCGGTCGGCAGCCGCCGCATCCCCTCCCACCCCGTCTCCGGTGCACGACTTGGGCCATTCTGGTCCGGTACCAGGGACAGGGAATTCCTGGCAGTGACGGGTGGATGGGCAACGGGCTCCGTCAAAGAACGGACCACTCCGGGAAGAATGTTTTTGACCTCTCCGAAAAAATCCAGCGATCCGTTTTTGGGTCAGCGTTCCAAGAGGGAGGTGATTCGCTGCTCAATCAGGCGTTCGCCAAGGACGAGGTGTACAGGGGACAACAGAGTGCGAATTTTTTTTTGATTCGCGCGTGGCGTTCCCCCCTTGGTAAAAAGAAGCCTTGGCTCGAGAAGGGGCCGAAGCGAGGCGATTTCCTGCCGATAGCCGCGCGAACAAATCAATCAACCCGGTTGTTAGGGAACTGGAACCCCTTGAGAACCCGCTCCATACTGGCGTGGAGAGTCACGGTAAATGATTTGAGGCGGTGTTGGTCCACCCGGGAGATCGCGTCTCATCCGCGCGAGGGATCGGCCATGATCCCCGGATCACACAAATCGAACAGAATTCGAAACCTCAGGGGACCGATTGCGATTGCTACCAATGCCATTTCGTAGGCGTCGGCTGCAACCAAGGTACAAAACCGTTTTGTAGATCCCCCCGAAGGGGCGTCACGTTTTACGAGATAAGTGGCCAGGGCCGGGATCGAACCGGCGACACCAGGATTTTCAGTCCTGTGCTCTACCAACTGAGCTACCTGGCCAACACCATGCCACTGAATCGTTCTTCGGTTGACACGATGGGACGCGAAGAATGACGCATGATTCAAAGCATGTCAAGCATGGCAGATTTGTCACGGAGGATCCTCAACCGCTCGGTCTCGGTGTTCAAAGGCACACCAAAAATCCAAGGTTTGCGAACACGAGTTGCGGGACCGCCATTTTCGTCAAAAGTCGTAGCCGGAAATTGCGACAGTCGCAAAATGGAAATGTCGTTCGACTCCAATGGCATCGAGCATTGACGCACGCCATCAATGCTCGGAATTTCAGCCGGCCCCGATTTTTCCCCGCTTGGACAACGGTCAGCATCTGGAAAATCGTCTGCCGTGACGTGGCTCGCTTCCAATCAACGAGACCTCGTCGTCACGCCCTGACCAAAGCCGCCTTCGTCCTTTGCTCCTCTCGTTGAACGAGCCATAGCAGCACAGGGTTGGCGATGTACACGGTGCTATAACAGCCCGTGATCACTCCGACGATCATCGAAAACGCAAAGCCGTGAATACCGCTACCGCCTGAAACATACAACACGACAACAACCATCAAGGTGGTGAGTGCCGTCAATAGCGTTCGAGACAATGTCTGGTTGACGCTGAGATTGATCATTTCAGGGGTAATTTTTGGGCTCTTGCCTTTGATCTCGCGAATTCGGTCGAAGATCACGATTGTGTCGTTCAGCGAATACCCCACGATGGTCAGCAGGCAGGCAATCTGATTCAAGTTGATCTTGAAGTCTTCCAGCAGCAAGAACGATCCAATCGTCGTTTTGCTGAGGTAGGCTCCCAGAGCAAGACAGCCAACCGTCACCAAAACATCATGAGCCAGAGCGGCTACTGCGGCATACCCAAAATAAACCTTTTCAAACCGGAACCACATGTAACCGACAATCATCACCAAGCTGGCAATGATCGCCAGAAGTGCATCAATTTTTGTCCCATTGGCCACGGACGTGTCGAACGCATTAACCTCCTCAAAAACCGGCGATGCGGCGAGCCTTCCTTGGACCCGATCCAAAGCCGCTCGAACATCATCAGCATCCACATCACGCGTTGATCGCAGCCTGATGTCTGTGTATTTCGGATTGGCTTTTGTGCCGGCATTGGAATCGACTCCGCTGGCCAATAACTGGACCTGTACCGATTCATACTTCGGCCGTTTGGCCTCGGTCATGATCGAGGCGAGTTCCTTGGAAACGTAATCCAACACGGTCACTTCCGACAGAGGTCCGCTAAATTTCAGCAGCGTTTGCTGCCCCTCTGCAAACCGCGTCGCCTCCCCTTCCAACTTTTCAGTAATCGGTTCCACCACGAATGCGTCGAGTGTGACCCGCACAAGTTGCTGTTCCGGATTAGGGAACGCTTGATTGATGCGACTAGAAACGGTTGCCTGATTCTGTTCCGTTGTTCGTATACGGAATCTCCGACCACCTTCAGCAGACGGTTTCTCGTCACCCAAGGTCAGTTGTTCCAAGCTAATCCCCTCAGGAAACAATTTTTCAAGATTGCCCCGCACAGCCTCCGTCGATTGTTTGTTCACGAATTCAAACGTGACCATCGTTCCACCACTGAAGTCAATGTCCATATTCGCATCGCCGCGGACCCCAAACGCCCCGAGTCCCACCGCAATCAATACCGTCGATCCGGTGAAGGCGATTCGCCGGGCGCTCAGAAAATCGAATTTTGTTTCGCCCAAGAACTGCATCATCTTCATGCCTGTGACCAGTCGCTTGCGTTCGATGATTTCAAACGCGAGATGTCCGAAATACAAACAGGAAAAAAGGCTCATTAACAAGCCGATGAAGAGCGAAACGGCGAATCCTCGAATGAGGTCACTGCCGATCATGTATAGAATGACCGCGGTCAACAACGAGGTCACGTTGCCGTCAAAAATTGCCGAAAACGCTTTCTCAAAACCGTTTTGGATCGCGAGACGCAAGTTCGATCCCTTGGCCAATTCTTCCCGCATGCGTTCATAAATCAACACGTTCGAATCGACCGCCATCCCGATCGTCAACACGATTCCTGCTAGACCCGGTAGCGTGAACGTCGCCGAAATGAAGGCCATCGATCCGAAGACCAGTAACAGGTTCAGTGTCAAGCACAAGTCGGCGATCACTCCTGCAACTTTGTAATACACGAGCATGAATAAAAAGACGCAGACGGACGAAATCACAATGGCGGTGATCCCCTTCTGTTGCACGTCGACTCCCAACAGCGGACTGATTGTGAATTCACTCACGGGCGATTGAATCAGGGGGACTTCAAGAGCTCCGGCATTGAGCACCGCCACCAATTCCTCGACTTCCTTCATCGTGAAGTTGCCGCTGATCTCTCCCGAACTGGAAATGCGATCATTGATCCGCGGGGCGGAATACACTTTGCCATCGAGAAGAATTGCCAGTCTGCGATGAAAACCACTTGTCGGCCCGTTTTCTGGATCTGGAAGATTCGCTCCCGTCAAACTGTTGAACAGGACCGCTCCTGCGGCATTAAACTGAAATCCGACGGATGGTCGGCCGTCACGGTCCATGGAAGAACGAGCTTGTGTGAGATATCGCCCGGTAACGGCTCGGGAGGGTGGATCCTGAACGATCAAAAACTGCAAGACTTCGACCTCTTTTCCATCCACTCCAGTCCGTTTCACTGTGCGGGTTGCTACTTGCGTTCCATCGGTCTCTTTACCCAACGCCGCATCACGCCATGCTGCCACGATCCGGTTGTCCGAAAACAACTCGCGTTGCTCGTGGGTCAGCAGGTTTGCCTGATCGATGAGCGGACGATGATCGTTGACGTTTGCGAGAATTCCGAATTCTAAGCTTCCCAAACGCGTAATCTTAGCCTTCATTTGCTCGACCAGGTCACGATCGGCACCCGGAACAATCACTTCGATTCGCTCGGTCCCGACACTCCGTACGGTCATGTCGATCGTGCCGGAGGGATTCACGCGGCGTTTAATGGCATCGACCATTTTGTCGACAGTGGCCTTATCGACGGACTTGCCCTGCTCTCGAGCCTCCTTGACATTGATGGCGTAAACCATGTTCGTTCCCCCCGCGAGGTCGATACCAAGATGCAGGGCATTCATGGCGCTTTGACCGCGGAAAATTTCGTAAGCGAATGGCGAGAAAGACATCGAAATCGCCATTAAGACGACGCCGATGCGCCCAGAAAATTCGCTCAGACGCAGGATCCGCGCCAGCAGGGAGCCCAACAAAAAGGGGACGGTCAACAGCACCGCCATCATCGTCAATATTAAAGTCTCGCGACCCATCCATGCTTCGACTCCGCCCTGCGACAGGAGAAGAGAATCTGCAATTCCGTCCATTCGTTGGTTCCAATCCCAGTACAAAAGGTCTGTGTTATTTCTCGCGGTGCTATTTCGATCTGTTTAATGATTTCGCTCTGTCACTGATTTCGCTCTGTCACGAGACGCAGTGTGAGACCTAGGCCATGCGCGCCGTGGCCCAAATTTCTGCTGGAATTCTTAGGCCCCCTGTGACAGAACGCTTCACCGAGACGCAGCGCTGACATCGCTTCCTAAAAAAACGGGAAATGATTTCGGGTTGTTGTTCAGGCGGATTCCGTTGTCGATTCCTCTTTCAATACTTCCGCGATTGCCGTCTTTCGAAATTTGATTCGAGTGTTTTCATCCACTTTCAGAGTGACTTCTTTACCGTCTGTCGAGATGTTGACCACACTGCCGAAGAGGCCGCCAATGGTGACAACACGGTCATTCTTTTTGAGGTTTTTGAGTGACAGATCGCGGCGGGACTGCTCACGTCGTTTCGGGGAACTCATGAAAAAATAAAGCAATGAGATGACCACTAGGTAGGGGATCATCACCGTCCAAATGTCCGGCGGGTTGGCGAGATCAGCAGCCAGAAGAAGAACCATCGAGCAGACCAACATGGTTGATACCAAGCCCTAGACGTGACGAAAGAACCGACAAATAAAGAACCACCATCTTAGACGGATCCCTCCCAACGGGCAAGTTGGCCAGCCGATGGTGAACACTCTTCATCAGAATCCGCCAGGTCGCCAGGAAAATTCGATCTGTTTGCAAACCGAAATTTCCGAGTCTACAACCGTTTACACAAGTTGGGGGCATCGCGTCCGAGTGTTAAAAACAGGGTCGCTGGGATCCTCTGTCGGAGGCGGATTTTTCACAGGAACCTCGGCGGTTTCTCGGCTGAGCCGTTAATCAGTCGGCCTCTGTTGACGAGATTCCTTGGTGTTGTTTCGAGACGACCAAGCGTTATCCTGTGAGGCGCGATGCAGTGTCTCGGTCCGCATCCAAAGGTACAGAGAATCTTCAATCGCTGATCACGGCACATTCGTCCATACGGGATTCGGCAGCGTTCTTCTGTGGGGGATTGTCTCTGCCTATCCCGTTTGGACACAGGCCGACGACCCCGCACTCCGGACAACGGCTGGGGCGCAGCAAGCGGAATCAGTGGTTCCAGTGGTGACAGTCGTCATTGGAGGCGAATTGAATCTAACTCCGGAAGACTGTCGCGTCAGGATTGTGGGGCCAAGATTGAAACAACCCGATCTGTATCCCAGCTCTGGCGGATTTCTCGGTTGAGTCTCGCCGATTCGGCTCAAAAATGGCGATTGGTTGGTGGGTTTGAACGCCGGATATTGGCATGCGTCAGCGCCGACGCCGCTGCGTTTTCGGCCTCAAGCAATTTCGAATATCACAAGATCGGTTGGCCACGGAGCGTGGTTGCTCCCCGTGGCGGCCACGCCCAGAGTGTTCGCTCGACAGACGAGGGAAGGACTTGTGGAGCACACCTGTCACAATGTCGACACGCCTGAAGACGATCGTCATTCAGAATTTGTGAATTACCGGACGGCACGCGGGTGTGCTCTCTATTTCACCTATACCGGAGGCGATCGAGCGGATTTTGGGAATCAGCCGAGGTTCTGCTGACGATCAGCGGAACGATGAGGGAGAGAGACCCTAGTCAGGCTGCCATCTTGACCAGTAATGATCGTGGAGCGACATGGAAACTGCTCTCTGCCATCAAGACGGATCACGATCTCGAGGAGGCAAATGTGACACAGTTGCACGACGGCCGCATTGTCCTGACGGCCCGCCCGGAGGGCGATATGACTTGGTCGTCCGATCCGTGGCAGACATGGACAATGCCTGTGACTTATTGGCATGCGTTTTTTCGCACCGAGCCTGTATACGCTCAGAGACGGAACGCTGGTCTGTCTGCAGGGTTCCTCTGCACCCGGTCGGGAAGGGCTGCGGTTGATTTTCAGTACTGACGGCGGTCAGACGTGGATCGCACCCGCGAAGGACCACGGATTTTTGGTCGACAATTGCTACGGATATGGTCCGGCTTTCGAAATGCCCGATGGCACGTTACTCGTTGCCGACCAAGGCACCGGCGGTCATGCGACAGAGGAGTCGCAGCAGATATCGCTGCGACTCCTCTGTCGCGTTCGAATCCGCGCTGATCACTCAGGCCTCGAATTGCTCGCCCCGTCTGGTGATTGAGCTTGAGCAGAGCCGATGGCCGCGTCCACCGTGACGAAATCTTCGTGCCCCACAACACGAGTCCGATGATCTCGGTTGGCATGGTCGTTGTCTGACCGATCCAAAAAACGCTCAGACACCTCTCGACGTTCCTGATCGGGACGAGTTGCCCGCCCATCCATCCCGAAGCTTTCCTCAGACAATGTGGCGGAAACAACGGGTTGATGATGGCCCGTCTCTCGCACATCCATGATGTGCGTTGACATTTCTGCCATCACTTCAGTAAGGTTTAAACATTCAAAAACAATGCTTATTGTTTTTGGCGTTCCCCGAGTGGATTTTCGTATCTTTTGACAGTTTTTTGACGGACAGGATTTTGATGCCGCAGCGTGGTCGTCCTGTGATAAAGACTCTGACGGATTCACAGGCTCGCGTGTTGCGAGCATTGGAGTCTTGGATTGCAGATCGTGGTGGTGCGCCCACCGTTCGCGAGTTGGCAGAACAGGTGGGGATGGCGGCTCCCAGCGTGAACGAACAGCTTCGACGTCTGGAACGAAACGGATATGTGAGGCGTCAGCCGTTCAAGTCTCGCAGTTTGACGGTGTTGCGGTCTGTGGAGCCACTCCGTGAGAGCCTCTCGCGGCTGGTCCCTGTGCCTCTCGTAGGAACGGTGGTTGCCGGATGCCCCGTTTTCGCTCCCGAAAATATTTGCGGTGAAGTGTTGCTTGATCAAACGATTATTGGAGCGGGGCAACACTTTGCGGTGAAAGCCATTGGTGAAAGCATGATCGATGCCGGCATAGAACCGGGCGACATCTTGATTGTGCGACAACAGCAACTGGCGGAGAGCCGGGATATCGTGGTGGCCCTCGTGAATGACGAAGCGACAGTGAAGCGGCTGTATTACGACAGCGGTTCTATTGAATTACGTCCCGAAAATTCCCGCTTCAAACCCATTTCGATCCGACCGGAAGACGATCTGCGGATTCTCGGAAAGGTGATCGCGATCCGAAAAACGGCCGGAAAGTAGGCCGCGTGAGGGAGGGAAATGAACGTGAGGGAGGGAAATGAACAGCGTGCCGAAACATGTCGCGTCTTACGACAACTCTGTCGAGGCACAGGCCGCCCGAAGCCTCGAGACGACCGTCCTCGACTATCGATGGGAATTCCTTCGCTGGATAGGCTGCTTCCTCACCAAGGACTGGTGCGTGGTTCGCTTGTTGAGTGGTTGGTTCCGGTTGATGGAAGTGGGGCTGGGATTCTGGCATTACAAGCCGTGCGAGCGGCTCTTGATCCCGCACACGTTTGGGCCGTGGTCGATCCAACGGGCGAGTTTCATGCTCCAGCCGTTCAGGGATGGGGTATCTCACTGGAGTCTTTGCTGTTGGTTCGAACGTCATCCATGGCAGACTCTTTGTGGACGGTGGAGCAGTGTCTGCGGTGTCCGGGCATCGGCATCACGTGGTTCCATGCCGAACATCTTTCGGACCGAGTGGTGCAACGGTGGAATCTAGCTGCGGAAGTCGGTGGCGGTGTGGGTGTGTTGTTTCGGCCGGCCAGAGCCGCCCACCGCGCCTCGTGGGCCGATGTGCGGTGGCAGGTTCATCCGCGACTGGCGTTGACCGCGGGTGGGCATCGTGTGCGAGTGGAACTGCTCGTGTGTCGTGATGCGTTTGCGGGTGGCTGTGTCGAATTGGACGTGAATGATGCGACGGGTGATGTGTGTCTGGTGTCCGCGGTGGCCGGTGCAACGACTACGGTCTCAGCAACCGGAGCTTAGGGGACGTCCGTTGATCCTGTTCGTGGAAGGCCGCCGGGGATTATTCGTGTCGGCCTGTTCAGGCACTGCCGCTCGTCAGGGTCTCCGTGTGGGGATGCCGCTTAGCGAAGCGCGGTCGTTGTTTCCTGAGGCGACACATCAGCGACGGCAGGCTCTGGGGAAGCCCGTTTGGATGCGAGCGGATCCCGATGCGGATCGAACGCAGTTGCGAACTCTTGCACTTCACTGTCAGCAATACAGTCCGATTGTCGGTCTAGAAGATGTTCCCGAGCCGGAATCACTCTGGTTCGATATCTCGGGCAGTGAGACATTCTTCGGGGGTGAGCAAGGACTCGTCGAGGCCGTGAGTGCGGATCTGGCTCAACAGGGGATTCGAACCCGTATCGCCATTGCCAACGCGTGGGGAGCGGCATGGGGAATGAGCCACTTTGGCGAACTCGAAGCGAGACTGGTTTCGGCGGAGGAACACACCCACGCCCTCGCGCCGCTGCCGGTGGCCGCCTTGCGTATTCCCGACAATGTGATTGACTCATTGCAAACGTTGGACGTCTCGACGATTGGCCGATTGATGCACCTTCCACGTACGAGCCTGCCGTCTCGATTTGGAAAGGAACTCGTCCGGCGACTCGATCAAGCACTCGGTCTCGTACCGGAACTGCTAACGGCGGAACGATTGATCGAACCCCTCGCCGTGGAATGGTTGTTTGAGGAACCGATCGCGGACCGTCAGGTACTCGATCATGTGTGTCGCACCTTGCTGGAACGGGTCTTGGTCTTACTCGATCAACGCCGCGCGGGTCTGCGAGAGTTGAACTGTTGCTGGCTGGGAACCACGATCGAACCGATTTCACTGCGATTGTGGCGACCGTCGACCGACCTGCCGCATTTGCTCGAGTTACTCCGTTTGCACTGTGAACGCTGCTGTTTCACATCCGCCGTGACCGGAATCCGATTAGAAATCATCGAACTGGGTTTGCCGCGAATGCGACAGGCAACGTTGTTTGCAGACTCTGACACAGAGCGGCCTCAACGCCTGCTGGAGGAACTGGTGGAACGGGTGGCCGCTCGACTCGGTGCTGGTGCCGTACTTCGGTCCCATCTGCGGTCGGATCCGCTGCCTGAGTTTTCCTGCGAACATCGACCATGGTTGGAGAAGCGATCTTGGTCCACACCCGAAACGGCTGCCGTTGCATCGCGGCTGCGTTGTCGTCCGTTGCGATTGTTGTGTTCACCTCAATCCCTTCGCATTGGGGGCCTCTCTGCGGAAGGTTGGCCGACAGACGTTGATCGTTCTCAAGTCATCCGCATCAACGGCCCCGAGCGGATCGAGTCTGGCTGGTGGCGCGGCCCCGAGGCCAAGCGGGATTACTATCGTTTTGAACTGGCCAACGGAGCCCGTTTGTGGGTCTTCTGTGACCGCAGCAGTGGTCGATGGTTCTTGCACGGACTGTTCTCGTGACGGGAATGACCTGCGCGGGATTCCCCGGCGAAGCAACGACATCACTCTAGATTCCGTCGCTGTCGCTCTCCAATTCATCACCCATTGACGCCTGCCGGACGACGAGGTGAAACATGTCCAAGAGTTCCTTTCCCAAGATTCGACCACACGTCACTTCCGTGTCGTCCGCGGTGACCCACGCGGCAGACGCGGCTCAATACGCCGAACTGCACTGCCTCACAAACTACTCGTTCTTGCAGGGGGCATCTCATCCTGATGAACTCGTGCAGCGGGCGGCGGATCTGCGATATGCCGCGCTCGCCATCACCGATCGACATAGTCTGGCCGGAGTCGTGCGCGCCCATGCCGCTGCCAAGCCGCTGGGATGTCAACTGCTGATTGGTGCGGAAGTCACTCCGCAGGATGGTTCGTCAGCCGTGCTGCTGGCAATGAACCGCACTGGCTACGGGCGGTTGGCCCGGTTACTCACCGTCGGCAAACGCCGTGCCCCCAAGGGCGAGTGTCATCTGGCATTCGCCGACGTGGCCCATCACTCCGAGAATCTACTGGCCTGCGTGCTGCTCAACACGAATCAGCCGGAACGTCAGGCGGACGAACTTCATCGTTGGCGGGATACTTTCGGAGATCGCTGTACGGTTCTGGCTCAGCTTCATCGTGGACCGCATGACGACTGGTTGTTGACGCGGTTTCAGCAGGTCAGCCAGCAGGCTCGTTTGCCGCTTGTCGCCAGTAATGGAGTGCTGTATCACGATTCGGAGCGGAGATATCTGCAGGACGTACTGGCCGCAACACGCCTGGGTTGTACCGTGTCTGAACTCGGCTCGAATCGACAGACGAACGGTGAGCGGCATCTGAAATCGGCGACAGAAATGAAGAGGCTCTTCGCCGCCTGTCCCGCGGCCGTGGAACGGACGCGGGAAGTGGCGGGTCGCTGTTCCTTCTCCCTCGACGAGCTGAAATACGAGTACCCCGAAGAACTCTGCCCACGTGGTCAGACTCCGTTGACCTGGCTGACGCAACTGACATGGTCCGGAGCCCGCGAACGTTATCCCGATGCCATCCCCGACAAGGTGCGAGATCTCCTCGAACACGAACTGGCTCTGATCTCAGAACTACACTACGAAGCCTACTTTCTCACCGTGTGGGATTTGGTTCGTTTCGCTCGCAGCCGGGGTATCCTTTGTCAGGGTCGAGGCTCCGCTGCGAACTCAGCAGCTTGCTTTTGCTTGGGTCTCACGTCGGTTGATCCCGACCAGATTGACATGTTGTTCGAACGATTTATCTCTCGAGAACGAGGGGAATCCCCCGACATCGACGTCGATTTTGAACACGAGCGACGTGAGGAAGTCTTGCAATATCTGTACGAGAAATACGGACGCGAACGAGCGGGAATGACCGCCGCAGTCATGACCTATCGCCCCAAGTCGGCGGTGCGCGACGTGGGCAAAGCTCTCGGGCTGTCATTGGATCGCCTCGATCTCCTGACAAAATCGATTGGGCACTCACCACCGGAAGAAGATGTTCTCCCCTTACGACTCCGCGAAGCGGGCTTAGATCCGGAGTCGAGGCAGGGCAAGCAACTGCTGATCCTTGTCGAACAACTGCTCGGATTCCCCCGCCATCTCAGCCAGCATGTCGGCGGTATGGTGATCACGCAGGGACCACTGTGCGAACTGGTTCCCATCGAAAATGCGGTGATGGCGAACCGCACTGTCATTGAATGGGACAAGAACGACCTAGACACACTCGGCATCCTGAAAGTCGACTGCCTGGCTCTGGGAATGCTCACCGCAATTCGAAAGTCATTCGAGTTAATCCGTCTTCACACCGGTCGTGAACTCACGTTGGCGACGATTCCCGCGGAAGTTCCCGCGGTCTACAACATGCTCTGCCGGGCCGAGTCGATCGGTGTGTTTCAAGTCGAGTCGAGGGCGCAGATGAGCATGTTGCCACGTCTTCAGCCCCGCTGCTTTTACGATCTTGTGATAGAAGTCGCCATCGTTCGGCCGGGGCCGATTCAGGGAAAGATGGTCCATCCATATCTGCGCCGGCGCAGCGGTGAGGAGCCGGTCACATTTCCGAGTGAGGCGGTTCGTCATGTCTTAGAGAAGACTCTTGGCGTGCCGATCTTTCAGGAGCAGGCGATGAAGTTGGCTGTCGTCGCGGCCGGCTTTACAGCGGGTGAGGCCGATCAACTCCGCAGGGCGATGGGAGTGTGGAGACGACGCGGTGTGATGGAACCGTTCCGTCAGAAGATGCTGGCCGGGATGTTGTCTCGTGGCTATGATGAGGTCTTCGCAAACCGAATCTACGAACAGATTCAGGGCTTCGGAGAATATGGCTTTCCTGAGAGTCATGCGGCCAGCTTTGCCTTGCTGGTCTATGCGTCCGCGTGGCTCAAGCGGTTTCACCCAGCCGTCTTCACCGCGGCACTACTCAACAGCCAGCCACTCGGGTTCTATGCCCCGGCACAGTTGGTGACGGAAGCCCAACGCGAATGCGTGGAGGTCCGGCCGGTCGATGTCAATGCGAGCGAATGGGACTGCACACTGGAGCTGCGTGAGAACTCTTCGCTCGCCCTGCGGTTGGGCTGGCGCCTCATCCGCGGCCTGAGGCAGGGGACAGCAGAGCAGATCGTTGTGGCTCGGCAGAACAGTCTGTTTGTCTCCCAAGCCGACTTCGCACGACGTACGGGAGTCGGTCGGAGCGAACTGTCACTCTTGGCAAAATCGGGAGCGTTTCAGTCACTCCGGACGTCTCGGCGATCCGCCCTGTGGGAGGCCTTACGCGTACCGGAATCCACTTCGTTTTTCGCTACCGTAGACCATCACGAACCGACTGCTGTTTTACCCCCCATGACCGCAGCCCAAGAGGTGATTGCCGACTACCAGACGACAGGGTTGTCGCTTCTGGCCCACCCGCTGAGCTTCCTGCGTTCCGAGTTGAACCAGAGTGGTATCATTCGCACCGCTGATTTGGCTCATGCCGAACCCGAACGCCGGTATCGCATCGCGGGATTGGTGCTCGTCAGACAACGCCCATCGACGGCCCAAGGAATCACGTTCATGACCATTGAAGACGAATCGGGTACGGCGAATCTGATAATTCACGTCAACACATGGAAACGGTTTCGTCCGTTGATGCGAAATGCTTCGGCAGTGATCGTGCGAGGACTCCTGCAACGGCAGCACGGCACCAGACATTTGCTGGTCGATCAGATGCTCGATCTGACCTCTGTTCTTGCACAGGTTGCCAACCGATCACGTGATTTCCGGTAATCCGGTCGAACACATCGCATCCGGGAGCGGCTAGTCACAGGCGGTCCGGCGACTCGTTGGCACAGAGTTCACGAGCGTGCGGACAGTCGTGCGCTCCGAAAAACGTTGCGACAGAGTACCAGTCATCCGGTCAACCTTGCCGGTCTTGGAAGATACCGGAGGAACAGATGCCGGCTCGACCATCCGTTGGTCACGGATTCGAGCGATCAAATTGTCTCGCGTCAACGTCCACCGATCCGAAGCCCAAATCACGGAACAGCGATCTGCAGTACCTCTGCGGCATCTCGTTGGAAATCATCCACAAACGGCTAGAAAAATGATCGCGGAATGCTCTGCTGTCTTTCGAATCCCCAGAACGGCCCTCTCCAATAGCCCGTCATCAGGCGAGACACCGTCCCTCACAACGCCGACCGCGTCAAACTTGGACTTGACCCGCCGCTGAAAATTTGAGAGAAGCCCGCCCTCCCAAAACTCACAGATCATTGACTTGGATCAAGTCCGATCACGACGCACGCGAATTCGTGTGTGTTTTCGATTCGGTCAAGGATGCCGCGCATGTCTCGAACGATCCGTTCCTTCGTCCGGAATTGTGGACTCGCCCTCGCCTTGGTGATAGGCAGCAGCGGTTGCACGCACTTTATCGAGATGCGCGCGATTACCGCGTTCTCAAAAAATCTCGAAATCGCCAATCTCGCCGGACTGAAAGCGGCAACCTCCGATGAGTTTCGGCAACGAGCACTCCGCACGACGGCAGCGCTCGAAGACCTGAAAATCCTCCGGCTTCCCGATGGCAAGACGACCGTTGTGGAGGTCGAAGATGTCAGCGACGATAAGAAACGCGTCACCGTGAAGGTGGGTGAATCGGAGAAAGAGGTGTTTTACGAACTCGCCAAGGATTCGACCGGGCGTTGGGTAGTCGATGACATTTACCTGAAGCAAAAAAAGAAAGGTGTGACCGCATATAAGTCGGTGACCGAGCAAATGGATCTTTTGCTCACCGTTCGGGAATTCTTACACGCTTGGGAAAATGGGAATCGCGACCAAGTTCTCGGCGTCATGGCACCAGACTTTCGAAAATCGTTGGAGCAACTTCCGCCGTTATTTCTTGCCTCAATGACAAAAACGGTCACGGGTGGTCGGAGTGCGACCTCTTCGTTCAAACCTCAGGCACAGCTTGACGAGAAGACGGCGGTGGTCCGCCTGCCGCGTTTGGCGGGTGAATGTATTCTGACATTGGCATTGCAAGCAGAACACTGGCAGGTGACGGATATCGCTATCGAAACCAAAGACGACGATCACGTTCCCTCGATGTACAAATTGTCCGTGGCGGTGAATGGCTGCACTGCATTTTTGGCAGCGTATGCCCGTGGCGACAAGCTCCTGATGGAAGAACTGAGCTCCCGCGAGTTTTATGAAGGAAGCCTCTCTATCGGTGATCTCAGTCAGGTCAAACTGCCCGATGCGCAATTGTTTGAACACGAACTGCAAGTCAAACTCCGCGGGAATCGCGCGGACTTTGTCCTGAAAAACGAGGCGGAACTGATCCAGATTGACATGCAAAAACTGGCGGAAAAAAAGCCGGGTGATCCACCTCGGTTTGTTGTGATGGATGTGACACTCTACGAGGTCGAGACGAAGCAGGAAAAGAGGCTCTCGGCACTCTTTACCGCTCAGGGGATGCTGGAAATTTTCGTGAAGGCCCTCTCGTTGAGGGATCTGGATGCACTCAAGCATTGCTCGACTCGAGATTTTACAACACGCAACTGGAACAAACTCACGGGTGAAACGATGTCCGCCATGCCGCTTGAAGTTTTCGATTCGGAGGAGTTTGAATTCGTCAAAGCCTCCTTTGAAGGGGCGTTGACGCGGATCGAAGTCAGACAGAATGACCGGCCCCTGACCTATCTACTACGCGAAGAGAAGGGCCGGTTCTTTGTGGATGATGTGCATTGGAAAATCTCTGGAATTCCATCGTCGCTGAAGGCAACCCTCGAAATATTGATTCCGATTCAAGAGTTTGCGTCGGCCATCGCATTGAGCCGAGAACCACAGAATCAGGTTGCGTCTTTGGAGCGACTCCAGGCAAATTCTTCCACGGATTTCAACAGGATGGTGTGGACTCAATGTCGCTTTGTTCCCAACTCGGGGATGTCGGCCGATACATTTCTGCGGGCAGATTTGAAAGGAATCGCGGTCGGAAATCCGGAAACGACAGTTCAGTTTGGGGATAGCCGCTTTGGAGCGAAGGTCAGTCTGCGGCGTGAATTTGACCGATATGCAATTGACGATATCCAACTCGTAGCGGGACCAGAGATCGCACAAAGGCTCGATCTCAAACAGTCACTCAGAACTCAAATGGCCAAGGGTGAAGCTCGGGCGCCGACGGATGTGGTTCAGGCTTCGGCGGTCATTTCGGCAGACGTCCAGTCGCCAGAATCGATCGGAGACGAAGTCGATCCATTTGCCTCGGACCTCCCGTAATTTGTCGGGGGAGTGCTGATCGAACAGCGTGAGAGCCAATCGCCGCTCAGAGCTGGGGACAACCTTGATCGTCATCACCCGGCAGTGATGAATCCCGTAGCATTGAACCGAAACACAACGCGTCAGTATTTTTGTCTCATCGGCAGCCCCTCGGATTCCGGCCGCTCCTCCGCGGCACGACGATCGACCAGATCCGGTGCCCCCTGCCCCTACAAAAAAACAACATCGGACCGTAGGGTTCGCACCATCATTGGACGAGAAATTTCCTAGACCCGCGTATCGACACACCTGCCAGTCGATACGTCATCACGCGTCGTAATCAACTGCGGCGACCAAACCGTTTCGGATGCGCACGGCCGAGAATCGCAGAAGTGTTCCATGCCCCTGCCCGGACACGCCGTCCAACGTTCGTGATCGAGTCTGTTACCGTACAAACCAACGAACGGCATGGCGTGTCGTGTGATCGGAAAACTTTAATGTGTAGGGGTCGCATCGCCGGTAAACCACGTCTCCATCACTTCGGACCATTAACCAGCCAAAATCCCATCCTTGACTGATGTACTTCATTGGTACAGCGGGCCTAATCTTGGCCAAGGGGTGCGTGCCGATGATGAACAGCTTCTGATCCGTGTAGTAATACGCCGAGCCTCCCTGAATGAAGACTTCGTGACCCAATGCAGGATCCGTTTCAGCACGGAGCTCCGTACAAAGGTTTTCGATTCCGAGCTTGATAGCGCACCCTGATGAAAAGGCATCGACTAAGTCTTTGAGCGAACCGGAGACAACATCACCGGCTGAGGAATGATGTAGAACCTCCCGCCACGAGTCATTGACGCAGTACCGAAACCGATCGAAATCGTAAATAAAATTTTGGCTGGGAGCATTGGTCTCACCGTCCCAGCTGTCCAACAAATGATACTTCGGCATCTTGAGGGGGGAATTGACGGATGAAGCAGATTCGAATTGCGAATCCGCCACGCCGCCATCGAGAAACGGGCGGGCGATCGCCTGTGTTCCGTCTTGATTATACAAAAAAAATGACATCGACGGTCGAGGACCAAACCGATCGGGAAGCGCAATCGGCTGCCGAAGATTCATCACTCCCGCAGTCCATCTTTTGTCGATTCTGTATGTCACACCAAACTCAGCGACTTCGAGAATTCGTTCCGTGTTGTCAGACTGTAAATCGATATGCTCGTTATGCACAAACTCCGTATAGATTCTCAAGTCGGCGCCGCGTCCGATCGCATCGGACAAGTCCGCCGTGCCGCCTGATACGACCTGACGATTGGAATCCAATTCAAGTGCTGTCCGCCAAGTGGTCATCGATTTGAAACCTTCAACAAAGAAAATTTAGGGGGACACTCAATTGACGACTAAATGGTCGTTGTCACAAAACGGATTCGCGAACATTGTCACCGCCCTACGCGATCCGTTTCTGTGGCGAGGCGATCGCGAAGCGAATCCGTCAACATTCCGGGGCAGTACTTCCATCGCCAGTTCCTAGTGGCTTTACCGGATGTTCCTGGAACGTTCATCCGCGCCGAGGAATCCAGCGAGAGCACGTCTTGGAGCGGAGTGATCGCCAGATTCGATCCCGATCTCCATGCATACTCGATGAATTCCCAAGCAAAACCAGCCTCGACGCAGGGGACATGACGTCGCAGTCGATCAAGCTTGCCGGCGTGTTGTAAAATCTCGGACCGAAACCAGCCGAGTGACGTATCGTTGTCGTGAGTTCCGGTATAGACAACGGAGTTCGCTTCGAAGTCTTCTGGCCGCGTATTATCCCATTCCTCACCCGGTAACATGAATTGCAAGACCTTCATCCCGGGCAACTGAAACCGACGACGCAACGCGTGCACATTTTCGGTGATCATGCCCAGATCTTCCGCAATGATCGGAAGACTGGCGAAGGAGATCTGATCTGTGGATTCGGCCACCGTGATCGCATGGCACAACGCCTGCAAGAATTGATCTCCTGGACCGGGCACCCAATTCCCGTCAACCGCGGTCGCTTCCCCAGCAGGAATGGACCAGAACGCTTCGAACCCTCGAAAGTGGTCTAGACGGACTAGATCGACCTGACAGAGTGACTGCTGCAACCGACGAATCCACCACTGATAGCTGTCCCGCGACATCTCTGCCCAGTCGTACAGGGGATTATTCCAAAGCTGGCCCGTAGCTGCGAAATAATCTGGTGGAACTCCAGCGACGAAAATTGCTTCTCCAAGTTCGTTGAGTTGAAACAGGGAGCGATTCGCCCAAACATCGGCACTGTCGTGAGAAACATAGATGGGAATGTCGCCAACGATACGGATTCCAAGCTGTTTGGCTCGGTCACGAAGTTGCTGCCATTGACGGTCGAAAAAAAACTGAAACGCCGTGTGGCAAGCGAATCGATCCCCCAGGGGCTGAGGAATCCGCGAAGTCGTCGATTGTGAATCGATCGGCCATCTTTG
>Ga0114966_10000903_pt1 | contig 27969 bp, 26 predicted proteins | sample M_130207_XF_Meta_FD_87029 | JGI IMG/M metagenome (GOLD analysis project Ga0114966, IMG submission 87029) | Freshwater microbial communities from Lake Montjoie, Canada to study carbon cycling - M_130207_XF_MetaG | ecosystem: Environmental > Aquatic > Freshwater > Lake | place: Lake Montjoie... | reverse complement strand
TATTGATTTAAAATTTTGTTAATTTTTTGTTTTAATTTTAATTCTGATTTAAGATTTTGTTAAAAAACTGTTTTAATAATTAATTTTACTTTAATTTTTTGTTAAAATTTTCAGGTTCAAAATAATTTAAAACAGTTTTTTAACAAAATCTTAAATCAATTAATATTGATATAAAGAGAAGACATTATAATATAATATAAATCAATTATGACATCTCAATATGCTCTTACGATTACTAATGAAAAACTTTGGAAATTCTACAATGAAAATCCAAGCTTAAACTTTGAAACAACAAATTTATTATTTATGGATGTATTGTCCAAATTTTTACAAGATGCAAATTCGTCATTAAATACAAATATTACTACACAACTTGTAGACCATATTAAACTACTACAATCACAAATTATTAGCATGACTGATAATTTTACACGTACACAAAATGAAACTGCAATGAATTTTAATTATAAACTATCGGAATTTAAAAAAGATTATATTGAAGAAGTAAAAGTTATTTTAGCTAACAATGTTTCTGAAAAAGTTGCTCCTCTAATGAAAGAACAAAATTCAATTATGCTTGATAAAACTCATCTGTTGATAAATAGTCTTATACCCAAAAATCAAGACGACACAATGGTACGACAAATTAATGAATCCATGAAAATATTACAGACATCAATTTCAGAATTTAAAAGAGAATATATTGAAGATGTTAAAATGATCTTAACCAACAATGTGGCCGAAAGGGTTGCCCCTTTGATTAAAGAACAAAACTCAATTATGTTGGATAAAACACATTTACTGATTAATGAACTTATTCCAAAAAATCATGATGAAACAATAATAAAACAAATTAATGAATCTATGAAAGAGCTACATAACTTTATTGCAGAAGATACAAATAAATTATTATCTACGTCTATTAGTCAGCAATCTTTTAATGAATTTATTTCAGGTATTGATAGAAAATTTTCTAGTTCTATTGTCTCATCACAAACGCTTTTTGGTTCAACTGAGCAACGATTAGATTCCAGCATAAGAGAGATTAAGTCATCAACAGAATCACAATTAAATTATTTAAAAGAATTATCATCATCTAGTCAAAATATTACTTCATCGCTAAATAATAGTGTATCTGAATTACTTAAAAAAATGGAGAATTCAAGTTCAAAGGGTAAAATATCAGAAAATATTGTGTATAATATATTACATTCGTTATATCCATGTTCACAAATTGATTTTGTCGGTACTACAAAAGAAACAGGTGATATTATTCTTACCCGTAATAATAAACCTAAGATTTTAATTGAAAATAAAAATTGGGACAAAAATGTTGTGCAAGAAGAAGTTAAAAAATTTATTCATGATGTGGAAAAAAATGATTGTTGTGGATTATTTCTCTCTCAAAATTATGGAATCGCAAATAAAGAGAATTTTCAAATAGATATTTCGGGTAAAAACGTTTTAATTTATTTACATGAAGTAAATAATGATGCAGAAAAGATTCGTATAGCTATTAATATTATTGATCATTTCCAAAATAAATTAGATGAATTAGATAATAATTGTGAAGTTGACACAATCAGTAAAGAATTATTAGATAGTATTAATCGCGAATATCAAAATCATGCTATACAAAAAATAAATATGATAAAATTAATTAAAGAATGTAATCAAAAAATGATAAAACAAATGAATGAAATTAAAATTCCTAGTTTGGATGATTATCTTTCTAGTCGTTATGCGTTTTCTACTAGTAAATATACTTGTGAATACTGTGAGTTTGTTGGAAAAAACCAAGGTTCTATGTCTGCGCATTACAGAGGCTGTATTGTAAGGAAAAGTATGATGAATGAGGAAGATACAGAAGACACAACCATAGAACAATCTGGTGTTGAAGTACCGGTTGAATTACCTGTTGTTATTGAAACTCCTATAGAAAAATCAAAGGTAGTAAAACCAAAAAAAAATAAATTAACTAAAAATTAATTTATTATTCAATTCATTATTTAATTTAAATTTTTAATTTTTTGTATACACAAAGTCATATTTTTTATACTATACACAAATTCGCTTTCAGGGTTATACATAAATGCATATTCCAAGTCTTTTTTCTCTTGTTCATCCAAGTTATCTTGCACTAGTTTTAGCCATGTTAGTATAATGGCTTTAGTTTCTTTATTTGCATTTTCAGCATCCAAGCCATTATAATATAATTTATCTGGTTCTCTCCCTGTTCCCAAAAATATTATATTTTTAAATTCAGCTTTTATATTATACTTGGGATTATAATCATTGATTATAAATAATAAATACGTAAATTTATATTCTTTATTCATTTTAATTACAATTACAAACTATAGCTTTATATTGTTTTCCTAGAGAGAAACGCTATTTATTCTTTCTTTTAATCGTCCGATTTTTCTTCAAATACTTCTTCTTTCTCTCTTTAATTCGCTTGACAGACCCAGTTTTTACCTTTGGGTACTTATAACTTACGAAACAAATGGCTGTGAAGACGGACCCGTGCTCTTTTTTTATCTTTAAATCATCATAGACAAAGATCTTTCCAGGGTGGATGACGTATTTTTTATCAGTTACATTGTCCTTATACATCTCGGTCGCTTGGCTTAGATTCCCATAACCCCGTCTTTTAATCATATCAATGATAGATTCCAAAAGACTTTTCTCCGCATCCGCCTTTGTACCATGGCCTGCATACTCACACGCGAAGCCCCCTAAATACTTTCCTTGTGGATCGGTAATGGTCGTGGTCATCACAGCTGCGCTAATGTGTTCGCCTCTTTTTCCATCGGATTGGGCCTTTATACACTCCATGACCTCACCCCATTGTATCCGCTTTAAACCTTCTTCTAAACGGATTTCCTTGGCTGAGGTCGGCATCACACTCGTATATTGAATTACATTCGTATTTTGAATCCCAGCGTCGTTCAAGGCCTCATCATACGAACCAGTTTCATATGGTAAACCTTCCGAACCGGCATTGGATTCCCCTTTCCCTTTGGTTAAAAAAAATTCATAAGGTATTCTATTGCCGAAGAGAGACATTATATATATACTTTTATAAAAAAGTACAGAACACGTAGAAGATATCGTAAAAATTTCTACTTTAAACACGTAACCACGATGACTTATAAGCGATTATAAATGATAATGTATTTCCCGTTTTTATCGGCACACAACGAACTCCAGAACCAAATCTACTATAATCGCCCTGTCTTTTAAATGCCTCTTCATTTAGAATTAGGTGCGATTGTCCTCTATAACGAATATGTGTATTACCAGGACTACCATCTGGATTACACGGATTTACTCTTATAGGGTTTGATTGGTGTTGCGTGTTCCATCTACCCCCCTCCCAGTTAATATTTGCACGTCCCCATTCCATCGCTTCTGACTGAAGTGGAAAGATTTGTGAAATTTGGTAACTATCGGTGAGTATTAAGTTATCTTCATTCTCTTCCACGTCATCTAAGCCATCAACATTTGATGGGTGTAATAAAGTTTGCCGTGCTTTTACTGTCCCATTTTTTGATTTAATATTTGCAGATGAATACGTTGAATAGGCATAATCACAACCATTATTAAACCACTCTAAATACTCCTCAATGGCAATAAGATCACAAAAATGTAAGGGTCGTAATTCAGGGTTTAACCATTCACCTTCATATTCATAATTATCGCATTGACGTGCCGTTAGACCTTGTGATGTAGCACTGGTGTTACGTTTTTTAGGAGGTTTCTCGTATGTTCCGCCAATATGTTTACGAATTAAACGTTTTGATGCTCGCCAGTATTCTTTTATGGATATAATTGTGTGTTGAGATGGTGAAGTGGACATCAATTCATCAACATTCTCAATTGTGTCAACTGAATCATGGTGTATCACGATCCAACCCTTACGTGTCGCTATTGTGTATATATTATGCAGAGCGTCACCAGTCAATCCGCGCATAGGAAAGAATCGTTTCGGTCTTCCATTATATCTGTCTTCAAATATATTCAATAACTTTTCCACATCCTCTTCTGTTGTTAATTCAGGCGTATCACGAATACGTTGTTCGTCAATCATAATTTGAAAACCTTTATAAATCGGTCCAGGTTGAAGTATCACGAGGGCAGCCTTTTCACCCCATTGTTTAATGTCCTCCAGTATACCTTCCGGCGTAGCGGAAATCGTACACAATTTATTTTTCTTTAACAAAAGGTTATCTATATTTAGTAAACCTGCTTCTTTTAGAACTTTAGATTGTGACATACCTTTCCCCGAAGCAATATGAGCTTCATCTGTAATTATAATTCCATTTTTAAGGTCGTGTAATTTTCTGGTAGACTTCTTTATTACAGACCGATGGGCAATATTATCTCGCAAAGATGGTATCATATTTTTCTCGTATTGTTCTTTCCATTCTATGTCATTCATTCCACAGTGCGTATGAATATCGTCAGTACTAATAATTACACTATCATCAGGATGACTGGCTACTCTATAGCCTAGTTCTAATGCAACTCCTGTTTTTCCTACGCCTGGCTGGGCAACCAAAGACACAGCATGTTTACCATTGTAAAAGTGTTCAATAATTTTACATACAGCTTCTTTCTGGTTTGAATATACCAGCTGTTTATTTTCTATCCGAAGCATTTCTTCGCGATGCTTATATTCCATATTAATTTTTTCACGTTGTTGTGTCAGCTTTAAACGTAGTTTGGCACTGTTTTGCTCAGCTCTAAACGGTTCATTGATTAACGTATTCATTTTGATGAGATCTAGATTTGTTTGTATAATTGTTACTATATAATTTATATACAATCACAATTCAATTTTGTTATAAAATTGAATTTAATCAACTCTATTCTATTCATTACTGAATAACTGCATATAATATAACTTACTTACATTATATGACAGAGAAATGCTCTATTTGCTTAGAAAAACTGGGTAAACGCGCAACGTATATTACCTGTTGTAAGCACGTTTTTCACGATGCGTGTATCCAAAAGTGGAAAACGTATCAGCATCGGATCAGGCGTACTTGTCCCCTCTGTCGCACCCGCCTGGCCCGTTTAGAAGAAGTGGATATGACTTTTATAGCGGGCTTATTGTTCTTTAGTCTACTCGTCTATTATTTCTACCACTATATCCGTATAAGGGAAGAAATCCACGATTATGGGCTTTGTCAGTGGGATCCTCAATCCTGGTGTGCAAATCGCGGTTATACATGGTATAAATCCGAGACCATGGGGCCCTTGTGTAATATTGATTATTGTTATCGGATTACATATAAATTCGGTTGGTAATTCTTCTGCTCGGTAAACGTATCAATTATGGGTTTTATCTATGACGATTTCCTTGGCGATCCGGTGGATGATTTTATTTTCACTTTCCAAGATGGGCCCCTTTCCCCCAGTGGATTCAATGACGAGTTTCATATAGGTGTCATTTAACCTTGATTCACTGTCCTTGCTTTCGGGATAAGCATTACTCCAGTTATAAACGAGTTTCATATTTCTAAACGAGACGTTTTTGATGGCCTGGCGGAGCTTTGGATTGTCTTTTTCTTCTTTGGCCCACACATCGGCATCTTTGACATAAATAATTTCCCGCTTCGCATCACTGCAATGGATCGGTCGTTTATAAATATCCATGCTATTCAGTTTATCCATCATAATCTTGGTAATGCCTTCCACGTAGCCCAACTCCCCCACCGTTTCCAAATCGGACAGCTGGAGGTCAAAGGAATTCGCAAAATCAGTGATGTTCATCGCATCCTTGCATTGCTCATTCAAGAAGAATTGCAGGTTGAAGGTTTTGTTGTTGTTATTATTATTGCTTATAATCGTATTATTACTATTTTTACAGACGTCAAGCAATTGTTTTTGAATGGCATGATTTTGTTGTTGTAAGTCCGAATTGCTTTTCATAACTTCTATTATAAGACTTTTAATATCTAAAAATACATTTTCAATTGTTGTAGTATTTATTCCATTACACTTTTGTTCATGATACCATAAACTATTTCGCGCTTTATAGGCTTTTTTACACTTAGTGCACGCGAAACTTGTGGGGGTGTTGGTTTTTTCTTCGCTAGGTTCATTAATTGTCGGCATTTTTTTTAAATGTTTTTTTGTATGTAAATGCGCGTTATAATTACTGTGCTTACTGCATTTAAAGTCACAAACTATACATTCAAACACAGAATTTGTCGGCATTTTTTTTTCCAGCTCCGTGCGCATGGTGTGTTTACGGGACAATAAATGTGTGTTATATTTTGCTTGGGAACTGCTAATAAAATCACACAACGAACATTCAAAAGCCGAATCTGTGGTTTTGGACATGTTCTATATATTAGAACAGAAAAAAATGCCTAAACCTTTTTCCTATAAACTTAATAAATTCTTTGAAAATTTTATCGTCACAAATGTTTGCGCGCCGCGTAGATTTTCAGAGCATCTCCAAGCAAAACCACTTTTTCAAAAAAAAACTTTGCCATTTTAAAAGGCATTTTTGGTTTTTGGACATTTTAAAAATGTCCTTTTTTGAAAAAAGTCGGCCAGACCTGAAAACTACTTTTTTTTTCAGAAATTTCTATCGATAGTTTTTTAATTATTATTTAATAAATTTATTAATGTTTGTTGTATTTCATTCTGTTGTTTTTGTATTTCGTTCAGTTGTTTTTGTATTTCGTTCAGTTCTTTTTGTAAGTTTGAATTATTTTTCATAACTTCTAATAAAATATCTTTAAATTCAGTATTTTCTTTTATCAATAATTCAATAAGTCCATTGCGTTTATTATTGTTATTTATATCTATTTTTTTGTTTGAAGTGCATGTTTTTTTATGAGTACTTAATGTAGAACTATGTTTATATATTTTACCACAATTTTTACATTCATGTGTTTTTAATACTATATTGTCATTTTTATGTGATTTTGTTTGTAAATGTGTATTATAATTACTTTGTTTTTTACATTTAAAATTACATTTTACACATTCATATTCAGTATTCATAACGTTTATATTCTGGTTCAAATACATTGTGGAGTCTAAAGGTTTTTTCTGTCTTATGTGTGGTTGTGGGAGTGGCTCAATACTATTTAAATTCGCATTTAATTCCAAAAAATGTGCTTGTTCCTTTATTTTGGCTTCATAGAGGTTTTTGCAATTATAAAAATCAATAATCTCCATAGTCCAATTATTCCAACCCCCATTATCTCTAATTGTTTTATAGAGTTTACACTTATTCTTCGTTGAATTTTGTTTATGCGACTGTCTTCGTTGGGAAAAATTAGTCGTATGACCTACATAAATGTCTTTTACTACTGGATCTGTGCAAGTTATTTTATAAATTATAGTAGTTGAATAGTCTGTTTCTTTTCTAGCCATCCTTTTATTTTATACTATATTTATGGGTTTTAATTTCATTTTTCTAATTTATTTTCTCTCTTTTTTATTTAATTATATATAATATGAAACCCGTCTTTAAAGAATTACTTATCGCTATTACAGCGTATTTATTCATCGGGTATATCAATGAGTTTTTGGCGGAAAACCAGGTCTACCACGAGATCAATGCTCCGCCCTTGTTTGATCGGGGGCATAATCTCTTGCCACGTTTCTCCAAAAACTTCCCGAATATCGGTCTCATCAGTTTTATCATATATTTCGTGGTCCGGTGGGGTGTCAAATACCCCCACGCCTTGATTAATTATTTATGGATTATCGCCTTTCTCTTTGTCGGCCGGGCAATCCTCATCTCGGTTACGCAAATTCCACCGGCCCTACCAGGTTGTTCTACCGTGAAAGAAGGGGATTCCCTTTATTTTAATCTATTTAGAAAAGACTGGAATGAATGTTTAGATTACATGTATTCGGGCCACACGATACATTGTGTCTTAGTGACATTATTTACTTTGTTTTTAGCCCCGAGTACTTGGGAAAAAATCTTGGTGTGTTTATTAACTGTTTTAGAATTGCTGTTTATTATCGGCTCACGCATCCATTATACCGCGGATGTCTTGGTCGGTTCCTTGGTAACCATCTTGATTTTCTTTGCCTGGCCTGGCATCAATAATATTTGGGCGAATATTTTCAAGGGGGGTATTTATGGGACTATACTTGGCAAATTATAACGCATTATAGTAATGGACAGAGTGGCTTTAAAACCCGGGTTTCGGTTCGTTAAAATGTTGGATATTGGTTATACCACCTTGATTTATTTCCTTTTAGCCATCTTGATTGCGAGTAGCATGGACCATTTATACGGCCCTTATGATGAAAAAACAGAGGCGCAGAAATCCTTGCCTAGAAAAACACTGGATTTAGTGGGTATGATTTGGTTGAACGGGGTTATTATTTATTTTATTCGTAATATTGTTGCTTTAGTACCATCACCCTTTAATGGTCTTTATGGGTTTCAACACAATCGTTTGAAAGAATTGGATAGTGCATACGTTTTTGATTTTGTCCTTCTTTATAATCAGCCCAATTTAATGAAACGTATGGAGATTTTATTTAATACGATCAAAGGTTTTTTGTTTAAATCGGCAGCTATACTAAAATGAGTGAAGTAGATACACCCTGGCTCTTTTACATCGTCCATAATAAAGGTTGTACGTACGCCGGGGTTTCCCCTGATCCGGTTAAACGCTTGCGAAAACACAACGGTGAACTGGCGGGTGGAGCCAAATATACCTTAAGTAAAGGCCCCGGTTGGGAACACGTGTGTTTAATTAGTGGGTTTCAGACGAAAACTCAAGCGTTGCAATTTGAATGGGCATCCAAACATGTGCCTCCCCGAGATGCTGGTGGCCTGGTAAATCGCGCGAAAAAACTCTATGTTTTGTTGAATAAAACCCACTGGACCAGCAAATCCCCGGCGGCAAACACTGTCCCCCTGCGACTAGAGTGGAAAATGTCGGTGCCTTGTTTGGATCGGACGGTACCGAGCTATATTACGGATATATTAGTATAAGCGGCGCAAGTATAAGCGGCGCAAGTATAAGCGGCGCAAGTATAAGCGGCGCAAGTATAAGCACAGCAAGTATAAGCAAAGCAAGTATATAAAGAATATAAAATATGTTCCTTTATATAGTATATGGATACGGATATTGACCACTATACCATAGAAGATTTATTAGCCGTTTTAAACATTCAAAATACTGAACCGACTGAATTTGAAATCAAAGCTATAGCTCGCCGACTTATTGCCCAATTGAAACCGGAAAATAAACAAGAACTGACGGTCTTTATACAAAACGCCGAACGTAAACTCATTGAGGGGCTGTTTGAGGATGATGGTAACGAAGAGGCTGATGGTAACGAAGATGCTGATGGTAACGAAGCTGATGGTAACGAAGCTGATGGTAACGAAGCTGATGGTAACGAAGATGCCGATGGCAGCAATCAAGACGAAGAAGAGGATGATACAGCCTATAAAAATGATCAAGACAATATTCAATATGACGCAAATACTCAACAAGGGAATTGGTGGCAAAATCAATATCCCGAACAAACCAACGACGAAGTAGAACGCACCAAACCTACCGACCGCAAACAAAAAATAGACATCTTTGACAAAGAGGGCAAAGAAAACAATGCCTTTGTGATGAAGCGCGAACGGCTCGGAGTCCTGCAATCCCACCCCATTCCCTATGTCCAGGGGACCATTAACCCCACCTTAAAAAACACCATCAAGCGGATTGTTTCTATTGATAGTCAATACCGACCGAACGTAATTCCTTATTCCGGGAACAATACCAATGCCCCGACCTTTAATACAGACTTTAGTTTTGATTTAACCGAGCGACTAAATAATGTTGTCTCTATAACTCTCAATTCCATTCAAATACCGACTTCATGGTATATTTTTGACGATGCCCTGGGAAATACATGTTTCAAGTATCAAGAAGGTAAAGCCGAGCCGATCTTTGTTAAAATGCCCTCTGGCAATTATACGTTAACGTATTTAAACTACTTTTTTGCAAATTTTACACCGCCACTAAGCTTGAAATTGTCCTATGATGAAGTGTCGGGGAAATTAGTGTTTAGTAGTATGAGTCCCAATGTCACCCTGTTTTTTTATGATACCACCACTTTCAACAGTTGTTTAGATAACAGTTGTGGTAGTACCCAAATGCGGATTAATCAAAATTTCGGCTGGACCCTCGGCTACCGGAGCACCGACCAAAATATCTTGTTTACTAAATTGCATAGTACGTTTGATACGGTTCAATTATCATCGGATAAACTCAAGGCCGCAACCCTAAGTCATTTCAGTATCGCTCAAGCCCCGGCGAACCTTTATGGGCCGGCGTATTTTATGCTGGTATTAGATGATTACAATAATAACCGCGTGAATAATAGTCTCGTGACGATTACCAATGTATCTAATAAAGTGGACCTACCGGCGTATTATAGTACCGCTATAAAAAACGCTGACAATACCTTTGCAACCTTGGGGTGCGCAAATAACTTTATACCGATTGATCCGGCTTTAAAACAAGTACCGGCCGTCTTGCCGTATTTGACAAAGAGCTCTCCGCGCCAATTAACACAGTCGCAACTCTACACGGCGAATGAAATCTTGTATAACCGGACGACTTATACTAATAAAGTGGTTGGACCCTCCACGGCGGATGTGTTGGCACTCTTGCCATTAAGCAATATCAGCACCTTACGCTCCAATATTTTTTACGATTCTACGGGACAAGTGTCTTTAACGAGCAATCAAGTGAGCCAACCTTATGTGGTATTTGGTCCATCCCTGGCCATGTATCAGCGGACCTATTTCGGACCCGTGAATATTGACCGTATGCGCGTCCGGCTCTTAGATGATAAAAGCAATCTAGTGAATTTGAATGACGTGGATTGGTCGTTTTCTTTATTGATAGAGCAATTGTATCAGTACTAAAAACAACCTTTTAAAACAACCTTTTACACCTTTGGACATTTAAAACGCTGGTGTTTATAAATAATAAAGGCACAAACACTAATTATTTATTTTTCCAAACAAACGTTCATAATCTTTTACTTTATTTTCTAAATTTATTATTTTATTTGTATGATGATAATATGAGTTATTTGCTCTTTCATTTCCTTTTCCTATAAATATTCCTACACATACTCCAACAAAATAAGGGAAGAACATATATATTTATATGTTATTTAAGAAGTAAATAATTTAATATTAATTCGGCGTTTTAAATGTCCAAAGGTGTAAAAAAGGTTGGGCCAAAAAATTGGGGTGCGTGGGCGTACGCAATGGCAGGTTGGCGCTGGTGCCGTTTTTACAGTGCCGTTTTTTCAGTCCCGAATGCCCCCGGAAATTTCTTCCGAAAGAGTTCCCGGAAAAAGTGGATGAAGTTGAATTGCTTGGTTTGCAGGATCCATTCGGGTAGTTCGGTGATGCCTTGGGCGCGCTTAATGTGTTTTTTGCTTTTGAAGAGTAGGGTGTCAAAGATTTCCACAATGGCTTTATCGTAGCCATCCAATTCTTCTATGCCCAGCCGATAGGGACTTTTATAGGTGAAGCGGTTATAATTACCCACATCATAAATGCGGTAGTATTTATCTATACACTCGTGTTTCTTGATGACGCCGATGCCTTTTATTTTATTTTCATCATTATGCATTTCCAATACAAAGATAATATCGTCATTGAATATATTATCTTTTATTTTCTTAGGGGAGCAGTAAATACAGCCAGGGTGGTTATTGGTGCGGCGCCATGTCTCATTTTCTTGCCAGGTTTGTGTATTAAAACGGGAGGCGGCTAAACGGTACATGCTGCTGTGTACTTATACTTATACTTATACTTATACGTTCTGTCCTTAGATACTATTCAATTTTTATTTTAATTATTACAAGGCAATACATGTCAACTATCACATAAATACTGACAGAAACCACCAATCCTTATTTTTAAAGTGTAATTTATGGAATAAGTGCGATTTAGGTAATAGGTACGGTTTATTCTATAAGTACGATTTCGGACTGACATTATATATAATATATTATATATATATATATATATAATATATTATATTATATAATATATTATATATATATATATATATAATATAATGAGTATCGTTGGGTTTATTGTCTATGATGGTATACAAACCCCTGTGATTTGGGCTGATGGCAATTCTAGTACCCCACCGTCAAAGTTAAATTTCACGGGAGGAGATCGCGGAATTGCCACTGGAATTAATAGTTTAGGGCAAATTGTTGGTACTATTTTCTATGGTGGCATACCCACACCTGTGATTTGGGCTGATGGTAAACCTACTACTCTACCAATGAAATTAAATTACCTTGATGGGATATCAGGTTTAGCTAATGGTATTAATAGTTTAGGGCAAATCGTCGGCGTTATTACCTATGGAGGTAATATAACGCCTGTCATATGGGATAATAGTAATCCAAATACCCCACCATCACAGTTAATTTTCAATGGAGCTATTGAAGGGAGAGCAACAGGTATTAACAATTTAGGACAAATTGTCGGGTTTATTAAAACTGATCTTGTTTCACGAACACCTGTTATTTGGGCTAATGGCGAACCTACCACCATCCCAACTACATTAAATTCAGCAGGAAACACGTATGGATATGCAGCTGGTATTAATAATTTAGGGCAAATTGTAGGTATTATTAATTATGAAGTAATCAATCAATCACCAGTTATTTGGGCTAATGGGGATTCTACATCAACTCCATCTAAGTTGAGTTACACAGGTGGTAATAAAGGAACTGCTAATGGCATTAATAGTTTAGGTCAAATTGTTGGAAATGTATATAATGAAAATGTGAATGGTTCCAATACCGATTTACCAGTTATTTGGGCTAATAGTAATTCTAGCACTCTCCCAACAACATTAAATTTCACAGGTGGGACTGGAGGAACGGCCAATGGTATTGCAGACCCACCCATAATTTCCAACATTTGCTTTCCGGCAGGTACCCCCATCACTACGGATCAAGGTCGTATTCCAATTGAATTGATTGACACCCAACTACATACTATTCATCAACAACCGATTTTACATGTTACCCGTACGGTGACCTTGGACAAATACCTCATTAGCATTGCACCGCATGCGTTAGGCCGTAATCTCCCACATACTAAAACCCTCATGTCCAAGGACCATAAAATCGCCTTTGAAGGACAACTCGTCCCAGCTTATCGGTTCTTGGACTTTTCCGACCAAGTGAAAAAAGTGACGTATAGAGGGGAAACCTTATACAACATCCTCCTCCCCAACTACAGCACCATGCTGATAAATAATTTAGAGTGTGAAACCTTACATCCGGAAAATATCATTGCAAAACTTTACACGACGAATTATACTGACTCAGAACGGGCATTGCTGGAACAACAATGGAATAAGTCTTTAACTCAACGTGATAATAAGGCTTATCAGGCTGTCGTTAACCGGCTGACGACAAAATAATTGTTTTGCCCTACTTTTTATAAAAGTACTAAGTATACAGATGACCCCTATGCAAAAACGTTTACTTTTCTTCTTAGGTGGTTGTATTCCGGCTCGCTTACTTTTAACTGCCGTTGCAAAATATAGCCCACACCATTATTTACCGTATCTAGGTCTGATTACTTTAGGAATCGCGATAGGGTTTCTTTATCTTTTTTTCACGGGCAAAAGACGCACCGGACCTGAAACCCAAGGGGCACCCATTTGGTGGATGAAATTTCGCTTATTTCACGGCTTAATGTATTTACTTTTTTCTGTTATGGCTTTTAAACGGCTGAGCAACGCTTATTTGGTCTTATTAGTGGATACTATTGTTGGCTTAGTTCTCTTCTTGCATCACACTTTTTTCTAAAAGTGTATTTTTGCCACATCTGTTGCACTTGCACTTTTTACAAAAGTTTATTTTTTCCAAGGTTTTGCCACATCTGTTGCACTTGCACTTTTTACAAAAGTTTATTTTTTCCAAGGTTTTGCCACATCTGTTGCACTTGCACTTTTTCTAAAAGTGTATTTTTGCCACATCTGTTGCACTTGCACTTTTTCCAAAGTTTTGCCACACTTTTTCCAAAAGTGTATATAAGGAGAAACAATGAACAATCAAATGATTAAAGGTTATGCCAGCGATTATATCAAAGCGAAACGGCAGAATGCGATTTATACCGGTATTAAGGTCAATGCTCAACTAACAGGTACAACAGTGAATCCCGTAAAGAAAAATGGTTATTTTTATAATAATATGCTCAATGTAAATATTCCGAAACCATGTAGTTTTATTGACTGTGAAGGCGGTGTTTTAACAAATGCACGTAGTTATCAATTGCGTCTAGATTTCAAAGAGGGTAAACAATACAATCAATATGTGTGTAATTGCCAAAACGTCCCGATTAATGATATTAATGATTACAATTCATGCGCCATCGTAGAAATGCCGAGTAAGGAGGTGGTGGCGTGCCCTTGTACGGCGTGTGCTTTTAACTAATACACTTTTGGAAACAGTGCAAGTGTAACAGGTGTGGCAAAATACACTTTTATAACAGTCTTCATTTATAATATATATAACTCATTATATTCAGTTATATTTTTTGCAATATAAATAACTATATACACCGTGACATATGCATAAATGTATATAAAGTCGTCGTTAAACATTCTTTGAGTTTGCTTTGCTTCAAGTTTGCTTTGCTTCAAGTTTGCTTTGCTTCAAGTTTGCTTTGCTTCAAGTTTGCTTTGCTTCAAGTTTGCTTTGCTTCAAGTTTGCTTTGCTTCAAGTTTGCTTCTCTCTAATAAGAGAGAAAATATTTCAATTTTAATATTACAAATATGCCGTACTTGTATTTTTCCCTACCTGTAGGGTCTTTTTTGTGTGTTTTTTTGCCACACTTTTTCTAAAAGTGTATAGTATAGACACATTATGGCAGTCAATCGGTGCTTTACCACATTTACACCCAATCAATTTGCCAGTGATTATCTCAATATGACACGGCAAAAAACGCTTTTCAAAGAAGTCAATAATAACATTAACAAATTAAATTCGGCGAATCCGAAAAAGAAAAACGGTTTTAGATATAATAGTAATTTTAGTGTGACCCCGGCGGATGCGTCTCAGTCTAGTTCTGGTTGTCTAGCCTCAGCCAAAAATCACCAACTCTTAATGGATATTAGCAAAGGTCAGACCATTAATAAGAATCAACAGATAAATTGTAACACTTTCAACCCTGATCAAAAGATGAATGCACCGTTATTTGATGCCTGGAGTGGAAATCTGTATGCAATGAATTACGCAGCGCATAACCTAGTAGAGTTTATTGTGCCCAGCACGGCTAGCGCCGAGCCCACTTATTGTATTGTGGACCCATCACACGTGCTGTTTTACGAGAGTTGTCCCTTGACGGAATTGACCGGCTATCCCCCCGAATGGGTGGGACTTGTGGATATCAGTTTTAATAATACGAATTATTTTACCGAGGCCAATCAAGCCCAGACATTGAATGGATTGCATTATCCTGCGACAGTGACGTTCGGAGACACTGTATAGAGAGAACGTGCACAGACCTTTCAAGCTATTAGACCTTTATATATATAAATAAGTATATATATAAAATTGATTTACGTATCTCTCTTTTAACTTAGTTTAATTAGCCTTTTGAAATGACATCAGTATTAGTGAGAAGTTTAAGCGAAGCAAGTGTAAGCGAAGCAAGTGTAAGCGAAGCAAGTCTAAGCGAAGCAAGTGTAAGCGAAGCAAGTGTAAGCGAAGCAAGTGTAAGCGAAGCAAGTGTAAGCGAAGCAAGTGTAAGCGAAGCAAGTGTAAGCGAAGCAAGTCTAAGCGAAGCAAGTCTAAGCGAAGCAAGTGTAAATCCCGTTGTTTCGGCAAATACATTAAATACATCAACTATTTTGAATTTATCACCAGAACAGCAATTGGCTTTGGATGAATTCGCCAAAGGGAAAAATATCTTTCTCACCGGGCCCGGTGGGTCTGGGAAAACCGAATTAATTAAACGCATGGTCGCCTTTTGTGAAGCCAAGTATAAGAAATATCAAGTCTGTGCCTTAACCGGCTGTGCCGCCATTCTCTTGAATTGTAAGGCCAAAACAGTCCATTCGTGGGCGGGACTCGGTTTAGCCAATGGGACCCCCGACGAAGTCGTCCGTAAAGTCATTGGTAATCTCTTTAAAATCAAAGCCTGGAAGAAAGTCGCCGTATTAATTATTGATGAAGTCAGTATGATGTCCTTGAAAATCTTTGAAATCCTGGATATGATTGGGCGCCGGGTCCGCAAGAAGGGTGATAAACCGTTTGGTGGCATTCAAGTCGTCTTCTCTGGTGATTTCTATCAACTCCCGCCGGTTGGCAATGACCCCAGCACTACGGCCTTTTGTTTTGAAAGTGCCCAGTGGGCCACGACCTTTGATACCATGATCCAATTGAAAACGATTTTCCGGCAGACCGATAAAACCTATACAGATATCTTGAATCAAATCCGCGTGGGGAAACTCTATAAATCGGGCTTGGACACCCTGAATAAACACGTAAATAAACCGATTCCCCCCTCTCTCTTGTTTAAACCGTCCATTCTGTTACCCAAACGCAAGGATGTGGATTTAATTAATGTGACAGAGCTGGCGAAACTGGGGGCGGTGGAGCAATACACCTATGTCTTGGTAAATGTCAAACCGACGGAGTTACCACCTGTGAACAAAGCCAATGGAGAGAAAGATTGGGCAGATATTAGTGACAGCCAAAAAGAGATGGAATACACGGCACTGAGCAACAATATTATGGCGGATAAAGAACTGCTCTTGAAAAAAGGCACGCAAGTGATGTGTATTGCGAATATTGATATGGAAAGCCCGAACCCGATTGTGAATGGTAGTCAAGGTATAGTGATTGAATTTGTGGGGGGGTTGCCCGTGGTGCAGTTTGGGAACGGTGAACGTCGGACGATTGGTTATCACAACTGGGTCAGTGAGAATTTTCAAAGTATTGCGGTGAAACAAATCCCCCTGATTCACGCCTGGGCGATTACGATTCACAAAGCTCAGGGAGTGTCATTGGATTTAGCCCAGATTGACGTGGGTAGCAGTATCTTTGAATGCGGACAGACGTACGTGGCCCTGTCACGGGTGAAAAGTTTGGAGGGGTTGTATTTGACGGCTCTGGACCCTGGAAAAATCAAAGTCAATAAAAAAGTCCAAGAGTTTTATAAAAACACTTTTTAACCTTCGTAGTGTTCAAGCGCGTTGTAACAAAAAAAAAAGTATTTTTTTAAGAAAAGGATATATATAAAGAACGAATGTTAGTATTAGCAACGCCATTTTTTGAAAATGAACTTACCCATGAAACGTTTAATATAGATCAGGATAGGGATGTAGAACACCAAAAAATAGATCTAGAAATTATTAAAATATTATCTTCAAAATTTCGGCGTCGTAATATTTATCGTCTACCAACTACCGGTACATATGCAATTGAAACTTTACAAAATGAAACCATAGATGATATTACAGATGTATACTTTAGCAAATTGCGTGATCCTATAACAGTAACATTTATATTAAATAAAGTAAAATCGCCAACTATTGTAACTTTTAATACATATGAAATAAAACCAGATGAAGATTATGATACTATAACTGATGAACAATTATCAAATTATAACGTTATGAATGTTCTTACATCAGCTGGCTTACAATTATATGATTTAAACTTGGATAATGTGTTCTTAAATTCTACAGCGTATGCAGGTGTTAATTTTTATGACACATCATTATTAAATGCTCAAGTTGTAAATGCAAAACTGTTTCACTCAAATTTTAACGATACTAAATTAAGAGGTGCAAATTTAAATGAAGCGGACTTAAGATTTTCTACGTTTAAAGACGCAGATTTAAGTCAAAATAGAAGATCTGTAGGCAAAACCAGCTTAGTTAATGCGAATTTAAGATATGCGAATTTTGAGAGAACAAACTTTACTGGCGCGGATTTAACCGGTGCGGATTTTCGCTATGCGATTTTTGATAGTGAGACAAACTTTACGGATTGCACTTTACTTGGTACTCAATTTTCTGGTGATGCATGGCAAGGCACTATTTATACACCCGGTTCTATGCAGGCGGCTATTTTTAGTAATGAAGAACCAGATGAAGAGGAAGAGGAGGAAGTGGAAGAAGACGGACTAGAACTAGAAGACGATGCTACTATTGAGGATGAGGCAGACGAAGGGGACAAAAATATTTGTTTTGATTATATTTATGGGGATGAAAAAAATATTTCAAAATATTTACAAAAAAATCCTTCAAATCTGGTAATTAAAAAAACCAATGGTGAATTTGAATGCGAATCTTTGAATTCATTGCGAAAACAATATAAAAATGAAGGAAAAGGGAAATATAAATATTATGGTTATTATGAATGTTCTAAGGATTTAATGGATAAAGTTAAGAGAACTGGTGTGACTCCTATGGATTTTGGTGTAGATGATTATGATGCCACAAAAGAATATGTTAAAATTGGGTCAGCCCTAACCTATATTGAAAAACCCGAATGGATGTATGCAGGACCGCCACCAGAACCGCGTATTTTTGAATTAGTATCTACGGGCTTAAAAAAATACTTGGTAGAAAAATCACTTACCAAAAAAGAAGCCAATCTTTTAAGTGGTGTACATTGTGATATAGATGATAACTTTGAAATATTTACACTAGTACCAGTTGATTTAGCGGGTAGTATGGCTGGAGGGAAACATAAAACACATAGTTTGAAAAGGACAAAAAAACGTAATAATAAGAAAACGCTTAAAAAGTATAAGCATAAGAAAACGCTTAAAAAGTATAAGCATAAGAAAACACTTAAAAAGTATAAGCATAAGAAAACGCTTAAAAAGTATAAGCATAAGAAAACACTTAAAAAGTATAAGCATAAGAAAACGCTTAAAAAGCATAAGCATAAGAAAACGCTTAAAAAGCATAAGCATAAGAAAACACATTAAAAACACATTAAAAACATAAAAAAAGAATTAGGTACTGTATTTTAGTTGTATAAGATTTCAAACGCCAAACTAAACGACCAATCCATATTATTCAAATCAATAATCCGCCCGTATTCATCATACAAAGTCACGTGTAAGCGCTGAATATCCACTGGGCCAAAGTATTCCCTTGTTCGGTTTAACTGGGTACTCAAGCCCGCGTCACTGCTACTTTGGTAAATCCCCACTTCAGCTTGTAAAGCCGCCAAATTAATGCGGGTAATGATGTTATTTTGTAAAATAGAATTGCCAAACGCCACCATATAGGCAGGCCCCGTATTTTTTTGGTGGTCGTCAATCGAAAGAAACCCATAGCGTGGACCGGTGACTAAGCAAATCCCCTCGGACACACATTGCAAATTGGCACAGATGTATTCCGCTGCCCGGAACCCCAATTGCCAGCCCAGGCGGAGCTGAATAGATGTGTCCATATTTAGTGACCCCGCATTATTCACGTTAAACCGGACTGTAAACCCACTGGTGGCTAACACACCCCCGGCCGGAGCGGAAAAAATAGAGCGACCGCTTATCCGGTCCAGGCTGTAGACTAAATCCGTCGGGGCTAGTGTGCCTGTGCCACCGGTCACTGTGACATTGCCGTTTTCATCAATCGTGGCCGGCACCGCTGTTTGAATCGCGGAATTCATCGCAGGTTCAATAAAAGCCGCTTTACTGTGGTCAGACCACGATTGTTCATAATTGCCATCAGGCAGGGTCAAGATCCAGCATTGTTGGTGGTCATATAAATTTATAATGAGAGCTGTGGCGTTGCCTTGACTTTGCGAGACAGCATAATACGTCAGGGGTAATTCAATCGTTGCAACACGCATACTGAGGACATTCTTTTGGATGGTGGGTAAGATAATATCAAAATTGGTTGATTTACTGGTATAATAATTGGGGCGAAACCGGGTATCAAAACTAATGGCTTGGGTAATGGTCCGGACATTGATGGGATTAATATAGCCGGGTGGAGCGGGAGCGGCATCAACCGTGACTCTACCCATGGTAAAATCCGCTTTCAGGCCGGCTAAACGATCCGGTTTTTCAATGATAAAATTGGTGCCTTGAGTGTTGATTTGATTATCGTGGGGAGCCTTGCTACCGCTATAAGTATTGCTACCGCTATAAGTATTGCTACCGCTATAAGTATTGCTATTGATATAAATATTTGCGACTTTGTTAATAATCCGATTAGCAATGGTATCAATAAAAAACATGATCTCACGCTGCTTTTCAGCGCCTAAATCACTATGATTGCTTAATTGGCTGATTAATACCGTTTTTGCATTCGCAATATCTTGCATTGTATAGACGGTTTTCAAATTAAATAACTCTTCTATTTCTACTTCTGAATAAGAATCGCTGTTTAAGTTGAAAGAATCCATTTATATACACACTTTTAAAAAAAGTGTAGCAAAAAAACACACTTCAGTGAAAAGTAAATTTTAAAATAACTTTACACATAACTTTACACATAACTTTACACATAACTTTACACATAACTTTACACATAACTTTACACATAACTTTACACATAACTTTACAACTAAATTATTTGTAAATTTACTTTTTACTGAAGTGTTTTTTGCCACACTTTTTTTAAAAGTGTTTTTTGCCACACTTTTTTTAAAAGTGTTTTTTTGCCACACTTTTTTTAAAAGTGTTTTTTAAAAGTGTTTTTTAAAAGTGTTTTTTAGCCCCCACAGCTACTACACCCAGTCTGGTGTGGGGTGTTTATCGCTCGGCGTATACTAACACCTTGTGGTACTTGTGGGGGTGGGGCCGCAGAATTCCGAGGAAAACCATTATTTATGTTAACAGAGGGACGTTGGGGTTGATTATATTGCCCGCGATTAATGACTAAATTAAGTTTAAGTGGCATTTATTATATTATATATATAAAAAATCATACATTATTCTGTTTTTCTCTCAATAAAAAAGAATCTAAACAGGGTTTGTCATAAATATATAGGTTCATAAATATATAGGTTCATAAATATATAGGTTCATAAATATATAGGTTCAACCTTTGAATTGATTGTCGGGAGAATGAATTTATTTTCCACAAAAGTATGTTTTGCTACACTTTTCCTAAAAATGTGCAGTTGCAAACTATACTCGTGGCCACGGAATTTGTCGCATAGGTTTTATTACCGTATTCGGGTTTGGTCGCCCGGGTGTTAACCGGCTGGGTACGTAAATTGCCGGCTTTCTTACGGTTTAAATAGCGGGCATAGGAATCGTGTTTAATATCCACTCCCGTTCCGGCGGGAGCGCAAGCCCCTGGTCTTCCACGTGTTAACGATGTTCGCGTGGAATTCCCGTGCGAGGGGACATAGGCCGTTTGCTTAGAGGCATTTTGCCGATCACTGCGTTGGTTCCAATTCGCTTGAGGACCATACTGCAAACGCTCCGCCGCGCTAGTGAGTGAACCCACATTCATTGTGTATAAAGAGGTGGGCGTCCGCACTTGATTCCAGATGCGCTTTTGTGTAATCTCTTTGCTACAGGCCGTGGTACTCGTACACGAAGAACAACTTACACATTGGGCAACACTATAAGATGGGGGTTGCAGATAATCACAATTACAATTTCCAGTCATTATACATATACTGTTGAAAAAAGTGCAAGTGAAACGAGGGTGAACGTGTAATATATATATATATATATATAAATATAAAATTGAATAATTTCTTCTAGAACACAGTACATCTAAAAAAGAGTGCAATATGGCTAAGTCTGCGACTGCGACTGCGACTGCGTCTAGTAGTTATACGTGTGCGACCTGCCATCGTATTTATCATCGGAAAAGTTATTATAGTCGGCATGTCTTATTGTGTGAAATTATGAATAAATCAGTCAAGGATCGGCAATTGGAAAATGAAGAACGGACTGATACGCCGACAGTACGTGGCTTGTATGAAATCATTTTAGAGTTAACTAAAAAAATGAATGGAATGGAACAGCGTTTACAAGAATTGACTAAATGGGTGGATGTGAAAAAACGGAAAATCAATATACTAGAGTGGTTAAATGTGACTCCGGCACATTTTGTTGAAGGGTCCTTTGAAGACGTGTTGGTCAATCTCACCGTTGGCCGCCGACATTTGGATTATCTTTTCCGGTCGGACTATACCAGCACCCTCTTACACATTTTAAAAGAACATTTACCTGTAGAGGGGGGAACACACAGAAATGTTATTAAAGCCTTTGACCAGAAAACCAATACTTTATATGCTTACAGCCAAGGTCAATGGCAACTGTTGACTGAAGAGAAATTTCAAACATTAGTGTTTGTGTTGGATAAAAAACTGTTGGGGGAATTTATCAAGTGGCAAACGGAAAATGCTAGCAATATGGCTGATGACGATTTTGCACTGAAATATGCGGTGAATGTTAAGAAGATAATGGGGGGATCTTTAAACCGAGAACAGATACATTCCCGCCTGAAGCTTGATTTGTATAAGTATTTGAAAGAAAACACTTTTTAGAAAAAAGTGTCGCAAAAAACACACTTTTTAGAAAAAAGTGTGGCAAAAAACACACTTGTAATTTAGTGCTGAATTTACTCATAACTTAATTTTGAATTTACTCATAACTTGTAGTGTTTTTTTGCCACACTTTTTTCTAAAAAGTGTTTTTTGCGACACTTTTTTCTAAAAAGTGTGTTTTTATAAAAAGTGTGTTTTTCTAAAAAGTGTAAGTGGCCCGTACTTGCGCCGCTGTCATAATTGGTATATTGAGTTTTTGGGCCTCTGCAACCTTTACATTGTCTTCGTTTAAATCTTTGACGATGACAAGGGCTGTTTTCTTATTCACCGCCGAGCCTTGTTCGGAACCCACGTTGAGCAGTGCTTGAATGAGTTCTTTGTCACGGAACCCTGTCATGACCCATTTTTTGCCATACAGGGGGTGGTCTTTATTCACACTAAGGGCGGTGTTGCCCGACTGGGACGGGGGCTGGGACTGGGGTGTCAATTTAGAGGTTAACTTTGCACTCGTAAGAAAGCTGAGAAACGCAGGAATTTCTTTGACGAATTGTTCTGCCGTTTTCTTGGCGAGACCATTCACCGTACTAATTTTCTCCACTTTACTGGCTGGTGGCAGGGGATCGCTTAAAATCGTCGGATAGGCATCCAAAATCAATTGGAGTTTTTTCGTACCAAACCCCCGACCAAAAATATTACTCGCGTGCATCAGTTCCGGCAAGCTCGCTTTTTGGATTTGCTGGGCGATATTCGTATGAATCTTGTGGGCTAGTTTGGTTTGGAACCCCTCTACTTTCAAGAAATCCGCTTCACTGAGAGCGAGAATTTTGGGGACGGTATCATAACCCGCCTCTATCATCCGTTTAATATTACCCGGACCGAGGCCATCTACATCCAGGTGTGTAAAGAAGCCCGTAATCGTCTTTTCTTTCACCGTAGCATCAGTGGTTTTATCGGTCAATAAGATATCCACTTGGGTGGCGTTCCAGGTATAGGGGACGGTAGGTAGTAAAGGCTGAGCGGCCGGCTGAACCACTTCCGTAATATGTGGGACCACATCCCCACTGCGAATGAGGCGAACTAAGGCCCCCACGCCGATTTGTTTATCCACGATAAACCGGGCATTAAAGCCGGTGGCGTATTCAATAGTTACGCCGCCCAGGTTGAGGGGCTCAATTTGGACCCGGGGTTTTAAATAGCCGTCTTTACTGGGGGTCCAAATCACATCCGTGACCAGGGCCTCGGCGACTTGGTCGGACAAGACCATTTTAAACGCAAAGGCATGGGCCGGATTACCAGTGACCCGTGGGTAAATTTTATCGTCAATACAGATAATTCCGTCAATTTCATAGATATAATCTGCGCGCCATTCCATAAGTAGCTCGGATAAACGCTCATTGGAGAGCTCTAAGGCTGGGAGGGTGATGTGTTTGACGATTTCTATGGCACTGGCGCTGGCGTCTTGTAATAAAGTCAATTGCGCCGATGGCTTCAGCACTGGTTTAATCACTTCATAAGCCACAAACGAGATGTCAGCCATTATTGCGGGATCTATCGTTTTTTTGTTAACTACCCCCGCTACAAAATTCCGTGGATTCGCGAACTGTTGGGCATATTTGGTTTGAAAGACGAGTTTTTTTATGATAAGTTCACCCCGGACCACGAGGTCTTTGCTCTTGACAGGGAGCTTAAGATACGGGATTAAATGACTTATATCTTGACCGATGAGGCCATCGCCCCGGGTATATAATTTCAGTTCACTTTTTTCAGTGGAAAAGAGGGCGCTAATACCGTCTAATTTACAAGAGATGACATAGGGTCCACTGTATTTCTGCTTCCATTTGAGGAGGGCGTCGGTGTTGGGTTTGATTTTATCCATAGACCACATTTCATAGGGGAGGGGGATTTTGTTTTTCTCTACTTTAAGGTCGCATTTGGTATGGCCTTCCTTGGCGGCTTTATTTTTAGGATAATGCTTGAGGGTATACTCTCTCAAAATATCGTATTCATTATCGGTCATCAAGGGCTCTATACCGAAGGCACAATAGTACGCATTATTCGCATCCCGTATGAGTTTACTCAAGTCTTTCTCGGTGAAGAGGACCAGGGCGGATTGGCCTTCTTGCTTGAATTTTGATAAATTATCCACTTTGATGGTGGGTTTCTTTTTCAAGGTGGTTGGTTTCTTTTTTGTATCGGTTGTTGGCATAGACACAGGTGCCGAAGCCAAAGGTGCCGAAGCCAAAGGTGCCGAATGCACAGTCAAGAGTTGAAAAGCCCGGCCATCTTTGCGTTCAGAGGGCTCTTTATACTCCATCCCCAAAAAAGTAAAGATGGATTTTTCATCTGGAAAAGCCCCTTGGACTGGCGCCCCCTTTTTCCCCTGGACCATATAACTGAGCCCGTGTTCGTTGAGAGTATAGCCCAGGGCGAGGGCCCGTTGACGCTGGACCGTGTTAAAACTCTTACTGCCGGTAAAATACAGAATGGCAAACGGATATTCCGACGGTGTCGTGTACAAGAAATCCACCCGCCGGGGGATTTTCCCCGGTAATTGGGCGATAGTGAGACTTTTCGTCTTGCCTTTGGACAAAACCTCAATGACGATTTTATCCTTGATGAGCTGGTCCAAGAAGGTGGTAAAGGCCGCCGGATTATTTGTTTGACTGGTGATGATGAGGTCAATGTCCCCCGAGGTCAAGCCCCCCCGGCGGTAAGAACCGACAATTTCGTAGCTGGAACCTGGGGGTGTGGCTTTCGCAAAAGTCTGGTCCAATAATTTTTTATAGTCGTCTATTTCACTACGGGGGATCCGGGTATCAATCGCCGCTGCATATTTCAAACCGATACGTTGGTTTTCGTTTAAGAGCTCGGCACTGTTCGCCTCTAAGTCAGCCAGGGTTTTAATGCCTTTATCCACGAGTTCCTTGGCTTTTTTGGGTCCGATGCCGTAAATGCGGGTCAACACATTGAGGGGATTGGCCCGCTCGCGCTCCAGTAGCCTGATGGTACCGGTTTTTATATATTCTTCTAATTTGCCTTCAATGGCTTTGCCGATACCTTTGAGGCCCTTGAGTTGCTCCAACGTAGAAATATCAGTGGGAAAGATCATGATGGTTTCTTGCGCTTGCTGGTAGGCCCGGGCTTTAAACGGTTCACCTTGGCGTTGTAAAATATCTGCTAATTCGCCCAAGATGTCAATAAAGGCTTCATTGAAACGAGGAGGGGCAGGGGCAGGGGCAGGTGCAGGTCCAGGTGCAGGTACAGGTACAGGTGCAGGCAACATTACTATACCTTCATCACTGGATGTCTTTAAATCGGTGTCTAACAGAAGTTTTTTTCTAGGTTTTTTAATGGGTGGTCTAGTCATACTTTTAACTGTCTTCGCCTTTGTATCTGTACCTGTCTTCCCTTTTGGGGACTTCAATTTTTTCTTTAATGTTTTGGGTGGGCTCATACCTTTAGGTGGGCTCGGTGTTTTTTTTTTGGTAATTTTCTTCTTTGTCTTGGGTGGACTCGGTGTCTTTTCCACCAAGATTAATTTTTTCTTTGTTTGTTTTTTTTTAACTTTCAAAACGTTAGCCATTATATAAATACAATTTTATATAATAAAGTCAATGTCATTAATATTTATCACTTTTATGTTCAAATTACGTCAGAAAACCTTTTATGGTAAATATTATACTGATTATATAGCACCTGAGCATGAAGGTTTAGATCAAGTAATAAAACCTTATTTACTAAAAGGGATCAGTGAGTATCAGAAAATAGAACAGAAGCCACAAGTAAAAGAAAAGGTTCATATAGGGATTATATCAGTGTCAAACTACAAATATATTTCAATTCATTCGACAAATGAAGAGAGAAATTGTTTTGATTTTTATTGTGAAAAGTTTACAATAAATCATAAACTATGTTTGGAAATGTACATGTTTGGAAAATTCATAGAAAATTCGGCGGTTTAACTGGAAAAATAGTTCTTTAGAAAATCTTTACTGTAATAATTGTCTAAATAAATTTCTTTAGACGTTTCTAGCTTAAATATACCGATTGTTTTTTCTTTTGGATACTTGGGTAGTTTCTTTGCCGGGGTTTTCTCTCCACCGGTTTGTACCAGCCTTGGACCTATTGCATTTGGACCTATTGCATTTGGACCTATTTCATTTGGACCTATTTCATTTGGACCTATTTCATTTGGACCTATTTCATTTGGACCTATTTCATTTGGACCTATTTCATTTGGACCCATTACTATACGTGTTTAAAAAAAAATATGGCAACGTACTTTTTATAAACGTATAGTAGTAAACTATGGCACAAGCAGGGCAGGCACAGGCACAAGCAGGGCAGGCACAGGCACAAGCAGGGCAGGCACATGTACAAGCCTCATCTTTTGCATTTGTAAATGGGCAATTGATTCGTGTTGATGACATAAATGCCAATTATGATGGGAAACATTTAGCGATAGATATTAATGAGAATGGGCGACACTTTAATAAAGTATTAAACAATAAGGATATTGAGCGTATGTTGGCCAAACCCGCACATAAGTTAGCATTGGAAGACCGCTTACAACGGGATTTTTTAGGGACGAGAAAAAAAAGTAAGACAGTGAAAAAGAAAAGTATGGCAAAAAGAAGGCGACGTATGACAAAACGGAGGTGAAGTATGTCAAAACGGAGGTGAAGTATGTCAAAACGAAGGTGAAGTATGTCAAAACGAAGGCGACGTATGTATAAGAGTATAAGTATAAGTATAAAATTAATAAATAAAATACTAATTTTATATAACGATGAGTTGGCGAAATACAAATGGTAGACGGAGAAGCGAAATTGATGGTATAATGTGGATTCCCAAAGGACCGTCGTCTGATATTAATTGTTATGAGAAGGAATGTGGATGTACAGGGCCGACAGGAATGACAGGGCCGACAGGAATGACAGGGCCGACCGGACCTCCAGGATCAGGATCATCTGGCACAGGTCCGACAGGTCAAGCAGGGCCTACAGGTCAAGCAGGGCCGACCGGACCACCAGGATCAGGATCATCTGGCACAGGTCCGACAGGTCAAGCAGGGCCTACAGGTCAAGCAGGGCCGACAGGGCCGACAGGTATGACAGGCCAAGCAGGCCAAGCAGGCCCGACAGGTCAAGCAGGACAAGCAGGCCAAGCAGGCCCGACAGGTCAAGCAGGACAAGCAGGACTGACAGGTCAAGCAGGACTGACAGGTCCGACAGGTCAAGCAGGGTTTACAGGTCAAGGAGGCCCGACAGGTGATCCAGGCCAAGCAGGACCGACAGGTGATCCAGGCCAAGCAGGACAAGCAGGCCCGACAGGTGATCCAGGCCAAGCAGGACCGACAGGTGATCCAGGCCAAGCAGGACAAGCAGGCCCGACAGGTGATCCAGGCCAAGCAGGCCCGACAGGCGATCC